>Ga0075156_10000043_pt1 | contig 52272 bp, 41 predicted proteins | sample JI81AbrownDNA_FD_70966 | JGI IMG/M metagenome (GOLD analysis project Ga0075156, IMG submission 70966) | Wastewater effluent complex algal communities from Wisconsin, to seasonally profile nutrient transformation and Carbon sequestration -... | ecosystem: Engineered > WWTP > Effluent > Algae...
TGTGAGCGACCCTAAAAGTCTTTAACCGAAAAACGCCAAGAAGTCTTTAACCGCAAAACTAATTTAATTAGTCTTTTGCCCTAAAACTCTTTAACTGACTTTGGTGATAATACTAGGCTGCGTTGACCTTGTTTTGCAGGTGTGTTTTGACATTATCAGAGATTCTTTCCGATAGCCCTGTTTGACGCATAATTTTCCAGAGAACAATTGGCTCTTGGTTTTCTCTCAACCTTGAGACGCAATCATTAATTCGCCTGATTTGATAATCGTCTATTGTTTCACAGACAGTATTCAATAGCTTCTTGACGCCAGGAACCTTATTTAGATTCTTACCTTGAATATACTTCTCGAAGTTAATGATCTTTGAAATGAGTGTTCTTGTCACTCGTCCTTTGTACTTCTTTTCTTTTAATTGTTTCACTATTGCCGCGACCTCATTTACTAAGTGACTATCTATATTATCCCAATCTAATTTGAGTTGATTTTCTTCATGAGCTGAAGAATATATTTTGTTAATGGATAGAAGCCAACTGTTGTCATTCCTGTAGAGCCACGAGTACAAAGCTCCATTCTCAGTTCTGGCTTTTTTGACTTTTTGTGAAGTATGCCTTTCTAATAGAGCTGTCCATTCTGATCGTTTCAAAACTCTTAATTCTGAAATTGGATCGATCATTGGATGACAGACTTCTTCAGATTTTTTCTTGAGAATGGATATTGTCTTGGCGTCTGTCCCTAAATCTTTGGCGATTGATCTGAAAGACCTATAAGTCTTTAGCTCTAACGTTAATCTATCCATCCATACTTTTCCGAATTCTTTGATCCTACGAAATCTGACATTATCTCCATTGGATTTTTTGGAATAACTCAATGTATACACCATGCCGCAAGAGCACGTTAATGTTTTTATAAGTCTTTTAGTTTTAGAATCCGTGTGACTTGAAATTTTCTCTACAACGAGTTGCATGTAATGATCAGCTGCTTTGTTCAAGCATTCATATTTTTCAGTATTTTGTATGGTGAGGGAAAATGAGGGTTCAAAAGACTCGAAAAACCTACGAACCAATATCTGCCTTATTGGATGGAAAATGTGACGCGGACGTTTGATGATATCACATATCCATCTATAATCTTGCAGTGAACTGTAGGAGGGAAAGAGGTGCTTTAATAATGGATGTCCGTGAAAATGAATAAATTCATCGGCAATTTTTAAGAAATTCAAAGACGATTTCTTGTAGAAGTTCAGTTGTCGAGATTTTTGTTCATAATCTATTCTATTCAAATCAAAGATTGACTTTCTAAAGTGGATTGCACTTTGATATTCTGCGATCTCTGATAATCCATCCGAAGCAGTAATTATTGAACTCCCCTGCGCATATGTTTTTGGATTCAAGTAGTAAAACCTGCTATATTCAGATAGTTCTGGTTTTGATTGAATCAAGAAAATCTTGTGAAATGGGCAAATCAAAATATCCGGGATTTGGTGGACTAAATGCCAGTAAGGTTCTCCGGTCTCACTAATATCATTGCTAGCGCACTCAACACAGTATCTAGGAAATCTTGACCTCCTAAAAAGTGAGGCGTTGATCCCCATTGAAGTATGAATCGTAGATCCGCGAATGCCCTTCATCAACTCTAGGACTTTTTGTTGCTTTTCAATTGTTATAAAGTTGCTGTAGAATGGAAACAACGTGTTCCTTTCTATAATTTGATTAATGCTTTGATTTAATGTGTGGAAATTTTTGGAGTGAAAAGATTCCAAAGCGTAAGGAAGATCTATAATTGCATAAATGGATTTATTTCCGAAAAGTTCAAACTGAGTAGATTTATAGCCTTGAAATGGAAGTAGCGCGTGGTATCTGGCTACCAAGCTATATAATGCTTCATCAAAATATGGTTTTGGAAACGTAACCATTATTTTATGTTTGTTGGATTGACTGTTACACCATTGTTCTTAACTGCCTCGTAAATTCCATTTGCAGTACTTTGATCACCGACAAGAGAACTGCCGTTGATCCTCCTTGCTTTTCGTTTTGGATTTTCCGTTTCCTTCGAGCTAACATTGTCAACTAGCGCTTGCGAAATCCTATATTTTTCTTGGTTTGATAACTCATTCGTATCGTTGACTATGTTTTCAACAAGACTTACACCTTCGGCCGTAAGTGTGCTTTTAGAAATTATCTCTAAGATCTTGTCAAATTGATTTGTCGACTTGGTAGCTTTTAGTCCTACGAGAACATCTGAACTTATGTCTCCGTACAGTTTCTTGCGGTGGTCATCATTAGTTCTTAGTGCATCTATGACTGGTCGAGACAATTGCATCGAGTCAGCATCGACCTGCCGAATTAGATCTTCATTTAATGTTTCTATTTTCAATAGAAGGGCACGTTTTTGGGCTGCTATATGGATATTAACAAGCTTGGATAGAATGCCTTCTGATACTTCGTAATAGACTTCAACTAGCCGATTAGTCAGCGGTCCAGGGTTCTTCAGATACTGCAATTTCCACATGGATTTTACTACTGTTACGAATTCCTTATCAATTTTTTCCTTGACTTTTTGGAATTTGTCCCAAACGATTATTCCCCCTGACTCCAGACGTCTTAGGATCTGATAATTTTCGCACATGATTTGAATAGAATCGTATGCACCAATGAAGATTATCGGAATAGCAACATACTCACTTAAGTTTTTAAAGAAGTTCATCAATGCCTTACGATGTTCACTTCTGATTTTGTCCATATTACCCAGCTCATCGATGCAGAGACATCCTAAATGGTGCTGGTGGCACCATACACCGATAGCAACAGCTAATTTCTCAGCACTCCATTTTGAGTTTGAGTATTTCGGGTAATAAAATTCAATTCCTAATGCTTGATCCAGATTTCGGAAGAATGAATCTGCTATTCCTTTAATTGAACCAGAAGAAGGACAATTAACTTTTATTGAGAATACTTGCGTGGTGATGTAGTGCTGAAGTGTATGCGAGTCATTGTAGTGTTTGATAGGAGTTGGAAAGCAAACTTTCAAAATATTCTCTACCGCTGAGGATTTCCCAACACCTGGCATACCAATAATAGTTAAATTGTCTACCGCATAGAGTCTCTTCATAGCCAAGCAAAAGTCTTTATTGGCAATATTTGTCTCCCAATCTTTTAGGTTTTGAACAATGTTGTAATACTCACCTTTACAGACCTCATAGCGTTGTAAAATGATGTCATAAATCTGATTATAAATCTCATAATGTTTGTCAGTCACTTGAAACCATTGAAATCGAGCGCTAGATAAGAGATTTCGTCTAGCGATAGCATCATCTGGTAAATCGTCAGGTTTGATGAAATGATTAACTCGCATTTTCTTTACAAACTCTTCTAATGTGAATCGCTTAGGCATTGTGTTTAAAAGTTCCATGTTCATGTGGTTTAGTTATTTTGATCATCATACAGTTTGGATATTTCATCTGATTGCTTTGGTCTAGAATAGTTAGACGATTCATTCTGATTTTCTTTTGGTTCGTTTTTAATAATGTGGGCTTCAATAGACTTCTCCATATGCTTTTCGAATGATTGAAGTTCTTTCCCCAAATTCATGTTTAGTGGACCATAGTTTTGTTGTTCAGCAGATGCCAAAATCTTGGCGATTTCAATGTCGTTTTTAATGCGTTCTTTGCGCTCCTCCTTTTTTTGAGAATTATCTTTGATTGCATATAAGGCTTTCCCAAGCACGCGTTCGTAGAGGGTAGGGTATACAGCCATATTCTCCCCCCGAATTTCCATGAGATGAAACTCACCTTGGTAATACCAATAGATTTCGTGGTACTTTCTTGGATCGAAAGCTAAAGTAAACTTGTCAGTTTGTCCCGCACAAAGAAGTTCCTGATAGAGAACCTCAGCGTCTTTGTTAACAGGGATGTATTCATCTCCATGGAGATTGATTCCTTTTCTACATCCCTTAAGGTTTGGCTCTTTAGTGAGCAGTTCGAGTCTTAATTTCTCTATAAGTTCCGATCTTTGATAAGTAACGCCTTCCTTTATTCCCCATTGAACTAATTTCAAAGGAATCTTGTCTACAAAATCCTTCTCCATACCACTTTGAAGCGGATAAGTTTTTATTGGATGATACCTGTTGTACTCATCAATGCATATTTTGGTAATCTTTATTAATTGTTCAAGATTGATTGTAGCATCTTTTCTTGAATCCTCGGATAATCTTTCTCCATGGTTTACACCGAGAGCGCCTTTCCCAATAAGTAACTCTGTAATTCTATTTTGGACAGTTCCTACTAATCGTTCTACTATTGGCTTCAGATCCCCTCGGTATGCTGTTGTATTTTCTACTATGATTCCGAGACTTCTACCGAGGTCATCTGCTTTTTCAGAGAGTGCTTCACCTCGATCTCCGACAACTCTCCTGAATACAAATCTTAAATTATCACAATCTTTAATATCTATTTTGAACTCTTCGTCATCAAATTCGTTGAGTGGGACGCAACTATTTAATAAGGCATTGGTTAATGTTGCGTAACTAGGCGTATAAAATGTAATCAAGAATCCGAGAATGTATCTTGAGGTAGTGTCTGTTACTATATATAGATATGGCCTGCCTAAGAACTCATTTTTGAAAACAACCGATCTAAGCTGGATATCCATTTGTGTCCAATCAATTTGAACGAGATCTAAAGGCCCCATAACACCATCAGTCGCTCTACCTCTTAGACCTTTAGCCTTCATTTTGAAATCGTGCTGACCCATTTGTAGAGTCAGCTTCTCAGTTGCGCTCAGGTTCTTTTCCCCATGATAGATTAGGGCTTTCGGTGTAATAACGTCTTTAGGGCAATGAATACTTTCATTTAAGTCTTCGCGTTCAATTTTACTGATTGTACCTTCGATTGATAAACCCAGTTTGAGATGATATGCCCGGTATTTTTCCTCTAATAATTTTTGTGTTATTTTATTAAACTTACTTGTACCTTTTTCTTCATTCGGTGCCCCACAATTCTCGAATATTGGGAGTAAGGCTTGCCAATTCATATTTCCCTTCCAGAACATTCCTAGCCATTTGTACATCGATGGTTTAGATGCTTTACCCTCTTCCACCAGCCTATTTATTTCAGTGTTTCTAAAATTTTCATTGGTAATTATTGATGTTGATTTTGTGAGTAGTTCGACAACTCCATAGGCTTTATCAATATTCTTAAGTTCACCTTTTGAGCATTGATCTCTCGTGATTTTATAATTATCGAAAGGATCTTCCTCTACGACCGTAAGCTCGCCAGACTTGATTTGGTTTTCAATGTCGGATAGATAGTGTCTTATTGGAAGTCTCAGTTTGTTGTCATTCGCAATTATGTGAAACAAGTAAATAAAATCACTAGCGCGATTTGTATGCAATACACGATAATGTCTATTCGGATCAGACGGCCTAGTCAATAGTGCTTTCGTTGGAATATTAGTGAATAACATAGTCCATTGCTTTGAGTTGATTAAATGGTCGACACGATAAGTCAAAAGTGATTTTTCGATTGAATGCTAAGTATTGAGCAAATTGTTTAAGATCACCAAAACGCATGTCCAGTTGCTGTGAAAGTGCTCTTAGAAATTCTGAAAGTGATTCGGACGGATAATTATGATGCCTCTTCAAATGGCGAATAAACTCTTCCTCACTAATCTGGGGAGGGGTTATGTGTTGGCAATACTTTAAGAGTTGGATATTATTAAATTCTATAGGATTTATTTCTTTCTCAGTAATGATGTAAAATGAAACTCCCCGTCTTCTCCAATATTCTTTCTCGATCTCAAACTTTTGAATCACTCTTTTTTTAAGCTTCTTGCTATATTTGACGGTGACAGCAATTGATTTGTCTTTAAGTATTATATAAAAGTCGGTGGACATTACAACTTCCTTCCCTTTATGTTTAGGATGTTTGATGCCTAACTCTAGGGCAATGGAAATCGTTTCCTCAAGTGGTAGATTGCACTGCTCACGGATATCGATGACGTTTGGATTCCAGTCGAACGATGAGAAGACTTTATACTCAAGGGTTGAGAGTAATTGATGTACCCGATCAGTTACATCTCCTAAAACACGAAAACATTTTCCTGATGACGAGAAATCACGAACAGTCAACCATGGTCTGTTGTTAGTGCCTTCACCATAACCTCTTCGTTGACGTTTTCTGCCCTTATCTGTAATACGGTTTGCCATAGTGTTAATTGGAAAGAGTTTGATTAATATTTAAAATAGTTTCTACTAGACTGGTCAATTCCTGTTTTTCACTTTTTGTATTCCTGTATGCCTTAAACTTGTCTAAAATTTGCGCTGGCGTTAGAGATGTGTCTTTGTTGGTCTCAATAAAATTTTTGATTCTTCTTTTTTTCCAATCAAAAAGCGTTTCGTATTCCGTGCTTAGAAAATGAGAACTGTTCTCTAATAAGGAAATCTTAGAAGGGGTAAGGCCACGAATATTCGAATGCTCCAGTATTAGTTGTTTTGAAACCCTTCTATGAATGTTAAATTTCAATAGGTTTTCCTTTGCGTGACAAAAATTTGTTAATACTTCAGCATCGTTAAAAAATGATTTTGTTCTTCCACTGGACTTCACTTTTTTTAACCCTGCTTTTTTGTTGTGCGCCATTAGCCATGGTGAGTCATTAATTTGCAGGAATCTAAAAACGGTTTTTTCAAGACCTTCAAGCTTCGATAAATTTGTAACCGAATTATTTTTCAAATAATCGATCCAATAATTTCGCCTTTGTGCAATTAGTGCCTCATTTTTTACGGGTGTCAAATCTTTGACCTGAGAAGTTCGATTACTAAAGATCTTTGAGGCCACTTTGCGATCAATTCCTAATTTTTTGGAGATGTGCCTGAAACTCTTTCCAGCCTGCCCCATCTTTAATACACTTTCCAATATTTGAACTCCAAAGTCAACCACGCATAATTGTTTGTTTCTTTTAAGGTTAATTATTACTGAGTATCCACACGCTGAACATTTTTGTAATAGCCCTTCGGTCTTACAATGATTCAATTCATAAAAGGCAGATTCTATTTCGGTCTTGGTTCCGTATTGAGGACAAATGATATTATTGCAAGCGAACTTTGGAACTTCGATTGCGCATTGAGGAGTTGATTGGATTTTATCACACAGTAATCCAATTGCTATAAGTGTTAACGGATCGCAAAATTTATTGGCTGGCGAGAGAGCTGCTCTAATCCTTCTAAAATTTGTTCCAGGGAATATGTTGATGTCTTTGAAAAAATTCTGTATTAAGTCAGAAAACTTTATCAGCTGAAGTTCAGATCGTTTTCCTGCTTTGACTAGTAGGCCGGAGTTAACTGATAGTTCAATAATATTTTTCTTTAATTGGATGTTTTGTTCTAACAATGCCTTCGCAACTCTTCTCGTGAATTCAAGTAAATCTTTATTATCATTTTGCTTGGATATGACCGGTTCAATTAGAACTTCTTCAAGACAAAACAATGACCGCTTAGAAATCTGATTTAGGGGTATCTTCCACGTACTTAAGAATACGTTATGTTTTGAACACAAAATGATACCTGGAATATTGTGGACCCTGTGCCAATATGCTTCTCCGAATTTTAATCTATCTTCTTCAATGCATGTAGAACAATATTTGTAATTCTTTAAGTTGATTTCGTTCTTTCCACCCAGGATATTATAATGCCTGGCCGAGTCTTTTCTGACTGAAATACTCAGTTTGTATAGGGGATAAAGAGTGTGATTATTCTGAACATCTTCTTTTGATAGATTGAGATTGCTTAATACTGATGTATTTAATTGACTTACATTTGGTAAAAAAGTATTAATAACCATTTGAGTGGATCCAAATAGGTCGCGGTATGTATCGGATAGATTTGAATGGCTATAGTATTTTTGTCTCGCAACAAAGCTTGCGAAGATTTCATCTGGTCTTAACGGTGCTAGGAAATTTATCATGTTATTAAGCTTTTATCGGATTACGTTATTATTTCGAACTTCTAATGCTGGTCGGCCAACGATCTTCTGTTACGTTTTGTGTAACATTTTTTTATTATGTCACGCTTAACACTCGATCTTTGTGTTAACTTTGAAGTGTCCAACCAAAGACAAAAGAATATTCCGAAATAAACTAACTTTTGAAATTGCCTTTTACCAACATATCTGATACCTGACCAAAAGGTATCAAAAATTTAGATCTATTTTAAACTTTTGGGGTAAAAGTGCCTTTCTATGTAAGATTTAGTGCGGATAGTGCGTTCCAAAATTGAAATTTGACATATGATTGGGGAAATAATCCGAAAAGCGAGAGGGTCAAAAAAAATGACCACCAGGGAGCTGGCGAAGAAAGCGCGTGTTACTCAAAGCATGATCTCAAGATATGAGAGTGGAAAAGTTCTTCCTACTAAAGATGTCATTACCAGAATTTTTAAAGTATTAGAACTTGATTCTAAAGCGCTAGAGAGTGCGATTGATAACGACACTGATTTCGATCAGAAGGAATTTGATTCGAAATTGGCTAAGGCTAAAGGATTAAGCACAGATGAGAAGCGAGCGATTCTAATGATGGTGAATTCCTTTCTTAAAAATCGTGACGCTGAAATGCTTTTCTCTAACTGGAGTTCAACCAAGTAAAGCTAACTTTTGAAGTGTTTATTTTTCAGGCTTACGCGGTGGGCCGTTAAATAAAACCACATTAGAAATGTCCACAGGCTTTATTTCTTTAAGGATCTTCTTCGCAGCTTCCAGAAAGTTTTGAATTCGGAGCATTTCATCAGCTATTTCCTTTTCCCTATCCATAAATAAATATACAAATGCAACCGCAACCAATTTTCTAGAATAGCGTCAAATCATCTGTATTCAGTTTCTCATATTTTTGAACCTTCAACACATCCACAACATTAGTATCCACGCCCTTTTGTGTAATCAATTTTGAAATAGTATGCGCTTGCATTTGATCATTCGGGAAAGGCTGGCACAGTGCTAAAACATCGTCCTTAGTCAGGTTAGGGTTCAGCCAATCCTTTTTGTATGCCTCAGGAATAATCACTGGCATTCTCTTTTTTGAATTGTGAATTTGCTCCATCATTGGATTTGCTTTGGTTGTTAAGACCGTGTACCAGAAAAGATCCTGTTTGGTCGATTTATCTTTCCAACGGATATACAAACCCGCCATGGAAGATATCGGTTGATCCTTAACTGAAATGTAATACGGGATTTTAGTTTTGCCCTTTTCGTCAACCCAATTCCATTCGTAAAATCCTGTAACGGGAATCAAGCAGCGTTGTCCATTTTCTACTGCTTCCTTATATGTCTTTTTATCATACATCTCTTCTGAGATACAGTTCAGCGTAGTAAATCCTGCCGCAGGAGCAAATGAGCCCCAACGAAGGAGTTTAAATTCCGATGGGGCTGCAGCGGTAATAATGGGTGAGGGCAAATAATCAAACCCGTTTTCATGATAGCGGACATAACCTTCGTCTTTGAAGGATTGTAATGTCTTTTGAAGTGCCTTTAACTTCAGTGTCTCCTCTTTTGTGTACGGATCAATAGACTCGTTTCGGGACATAAGCTGATCAAATTGCTCGCGATATACTTCAAGTTCTTCAGTGATGGAGGAAAATGATGCTGAGTATTCAGAAGCTAGATCCTCGTATGAAGCGACAAGAGATTTGTGATAACACATTTGCGAATCAAGTTAAATGTGGTGAGATGAGCGTTAACAAATTTAAGAAATTCTTAATGCGCTTTTCTATTCTTTAAATTGTTAAGAATGCTGGGTTTTTATATGTGTGTCAAGAAAATGTGAATGGATACCGCTAACAAGGTACTTTAGGATTATACAGGAATCATAATAAGGTCTGCTAGTCTCAATGGCAAAAACTCACGTCTCGCTCTTTCTCGCTATTTGCCATGGTCGCCTAATGTTGATACCTTAATATTCCATGTTATACAGTTCAAAACTCCACCGTCTCGGGAAATATCTCTTGAGTCAACGGTTTCAATAATTTGTCTTGGGAATAGTTGTTGAAATTGTCGGTATGCTTTTTCGTCCTCCGTTTTATTAAAGGTCGGTAATAATATAAAATTCTCCATTTGGAGATAGTTAATATAAAGTCCGTCAGCTAAGTCGTAGTTGCCATTGTCGTAAGGGTTATAAGGAATTTCAATTGCCCAAAGTCCCTGACTTCTTAGTTCTTTAGTTAACCGTTTTTGAAATTCTTTTTTGTCAGTCGGTTTATAGCTGTTTATTAACACCGTGTCACTATTGTAATATCTTACGATTCCGTCAGCGTGTCCGGTGAAATCAAATGGTTCTTGGGGAATAATTATAACCTTGACTTCAAACAAATTCTCTAATTCTGTTATTAAGTCATTTTTTTCGAAGTCTGCGTTCTCTTTAAAAATTTTATCAGTCAGAATTACCCAGTTATTACCTTTGATTACGTTCCCTCCGTCAATTTTTATGTTGCTGTCGATTGTACTTAGACCAATTGATTTGCAAACCGTTTTTGTATTAGTTTGAGTTAATATGAATTCATCATTTTGTAAATAGTCCGGCTCGTACTTAAATAGAATGAATTTATCTAAATCCTTTTGGATTGGCATGTAGTCTACGGCCCAAATGTCATTTGTTGAAGGTAGAAATCTGTATGTGATTGCTCGCTGGTTGAGAATATGTATTAGTTGATAAAGAAATTGTTCCCTCCCTTTTAATAACTCTGAGAGGAATAGAAGATTTGTGTGATCGTCTGTTATCATTTTATTCCCGAGACTTTCTTAACCTATTATTCCAAATATTGCCAATAACTTGCCCGATGGGTTTGAATTCTTCAGAGGTAAATTCATCTGTTTTTGCATTGTTACACCAATAGCAACAATAAACCAGATTGTTAAGATTGTCATAAGGATCATTAGGTGATAAGCGCTCTATTTCCAGTTTTCTTCCTCTTGTGACTAGTCTTTTCGTTGTGATTAAATCTGTTCTTATTAATTCATCAATTTCATCTTCATTAATCTTGCAGTAGAAGCATTTTCGCTCCGATGATTCAAGCCAGAATTTAAAGTCCCAAAAACTGGCTGTTTTGCATTTACTTCTCCAAAGTTGTCGATGAGCCGATAGTTTTTCTCTTTCTGTTTTAAGTTCGTCCCACCAGGTACTTAATGTTTTCGGGTCAACATTCATTTTTCTACTAATGTCGGTATACTTCATTTGGTCGAGTATGGCTAACTCCAAAAACGTTTCTTGTTGTTTTGTCATGTTAAAGCATTTAGCAGTCGTAACGGGCAGATATTTTATAAGTTACAATACAAATATTTGTTAGGGATACTTTAATAATAAAAACATATTTCAATAGTATAAACTCCGACTGACAACCCCTGTCCGTTTAAATTTTACCTATTGCCTTTACTAAAATACACCTACACATTGCAGGCATGGCTCATCCAAAAGACTACGAAGTATATCCATTGGGCACGGTGGTTCGTTTAAAAAATACCGGACAGTTTGCGATTATAAGAATCCAAGCCTTTCAAATGAATGGGCAGGGCTTTCTCCACTACTTAGGAGAGATAGAGGGACAGGACGGATTGTATTGCCTGATACATGATCGTTTGGAAGTTGAATGCTTACCCAGCCAAAAGCCATCAATCCCGGATCTTTACCCATAGAAAAATGGAACCTATTAGTTTAAACAAAATAGTAAATTGAATCTCATTTGAGTTGAATCATGAGTAAAGAGCTAATAAGACTGAAAGGGAATCCCCGTTCGAAAGAGGCTCGCAGGGAAACTGATTTTCTACTTTCAACTACAGCTAACGCGAAAAGGCTATCCGAGAGCATAAAACAAGATAAGTTAGGTAAAACTACTATTATGAAAGGCGAGCGGATGATTATGCCGAGAAAGATTAGTCGAGCGAATTTTAAGCTGTTAACCGATCACCAGGTTAAAATTGTCTTTATGATTTGTAAGGAGAAATCGGCCGGTGAGATTGCCAGGAAATTCAATATCACGGAAAAAACGTTCTTCAATACCCGCCTAAATATTTTTAAGAAATTGGCCGTGAAATCAACAGTTGGCTTAGTGAAATATGTTTACAAGTATGGATACTTAAAATTGTAATTCGGATGTCTGTGTAAAAAGGTTAGTTATTGCTTTCCCTGGTCATCCCAACTGCTTTCTTGCTGTCAAATAATACAAGATCATTATTTTCGGATCATACTCTCACGAAATGAAGTGGTCAAGGATAGCGTAATGTCCACTTTAAAGAGCTCAAAATTTGATCGTCTAATGATTTAATTTTGTATTCATACGCTCGTCCGTCTTTTTAAGGTTCATTTTTGAGGGTGAACATACATTCATCAAATTTTTGAACAGGGGAGGGTCTCCTTCCAAAAAGCAAAAAGAGAGTTGAAGTAATCCTACATCCAATAAGCCTCCAATTTGCAAATGAGCCTGAAGCAAAAAAAAGGAATCTAAGACATGTGAAATTGAGGAATTCCAGTTATGGAACTAAGGTCTGAACAAGTTGAGTATACCCAGTGAAAAATATAGCATCTTAAGCACTATTGCTGGCGCTCAACTTGAGCAATAATATCCTGGGGTTTAACCTTTAATACCTCGGCCAATTTAAAAATTGTCACAATTGAGGGTGTCGACTCCCCCAGTTCGAGCTGTGAGATGTATGCTCGATCCACTTCTGAATAGTCCGCGAGTTCCTGCTGACTAAGCTTCCTTTCCAGTCGGAATTGTTTTAAAACACGCCCGAAAATTTTAGGTAAGTCCTTTTTCACTCACCAGCAAGCTATCGCTCATCAATATTAATTCTTGCGGGCTATAGCCCGCAATAAGATTTTTATGTTAACTTGGCTTGGTATCGACAATGTTTTTCCGATCAAATAGAAGATACTCTCAAAAACATTAAACAATGCGATTGAACATAAAACCACTACAAATGAAAAATCTACTTTTTTTAATCGCCCTTACAGGCTTATTGAACTTCACATTCGCACAAAACAAGTGTCCGGAGGCCACAGAAGAGAATTACAAAAAAGTTATGAGCTCTGCATTTGCAAAGGATTATGAAAAATGTCCAGTGATTATTGTGGCTGAATATTTCGGAGACGGGTACTTAAAAAACTACCGTAAGCCGAGCAAGATCAAAAATATGTATTTCTTTCAGTGCGTTAATGTTGGAGACAATGGTAGACAAGACCCCGCAACCAATGAAACATCAGGGGACTTTTTTGTAATTGACAAAAGTCTAGCAAACGAAGTTGTTGACCTAAAAAAAGGTGATAAGTTAAAACTAACAGGAACCACCTTCACCCAAAACTATCTCGGTACGAATTTAAATATCTTTTTCATCGTGAATAAAGTTGAAATAATACAATAGTACTACAGAGTTTTTATAAATAGGACTATGTTAAAGAGAACGGAACAAATCCAGGGAAAGGTCAAAAGTTGGTCAGACTTTAAGGATCTTAATCAAAAGAAGAAGCAGGTGATAGAGCTAAAACAAATTGCCTTAATAGTAAACAAGTTTGATAAGGAAGAGTGGTCTTGGTGAAGAAATGAGCGTAAGCTGCCGTTCTTTAGTCTGGTCCTTTATTTATTTTTCTTCAATCACCTCCGTAAATATTCTAAACCCCACCGTGCCATTGGCTTCAGAATATTCGTTCATACTTCTAAGTGTCGACTCTTCGGGAGGATGATCCCAACTTCCACCACAGGATTTTCCTTTCTCGTCAATCATTTCTGAGACGTTGCCGACCATATTATAAAGCCCAAAGCCGTGTGGGAAAAAACTTATAAATTAGAGTCGTCCGTCCTTAAAAATTTCAGCCGCCATACCGAGCATTTCCATTTGCTCCACCTGTTCAATTGCCATTCTAATTATATTCTGCTTTGTGTTAGCTTGCAATTCTTTGAGTATGCTTTTCAAGTTGGTTATTTCACTTAAATTTTTCTTTATGTCGGCAATTTTGAAAAGGATGAAGCCCTTATCGCCCTCTTCACTAAAATAAATAACGAGGTTATAGCTGTCGCTTAGGAGAAACGTAAAAATTCTATCTACGTTGTCATTATCGTGTTCAATTCCCGCATCTGTTATATAGTCAAGAATTTCCGTGTCGTCTTGTGTTATGTAAATTTTTAAGTCCATTTAGTTAGTTTAGTAAAGGATCGGCTTTGCTTATTTCTGGACCTGTTACTGGTTTTTTGTTTTTCCCCCGCCTGTTGTATTAACGCGATTGCCCACAACGTTTTGGCTATAAGTCGTTGCCTTAGCAAGATATAAATGCCATTCAAAAGTAAAGGCTTCATAGGCTCGTTGTGTGCTGCCATTCTTAATTATCAGGCAAGTTGATTTTATAAGTCGTAGGAAACGTACAAATTGATGTCAAGTCACCTTTTATTACCAATAAATCTGCCGTGTCATGTATTTCGTTATAGTTGTATAGACGATAAAGAAAATAATTATCTTTTTCAATTTTACTTCTCTCAAGTTCATGTCGAGTTACGAAAAAGGTTGAGTTTTGCCTCCCTTTTGTCGTCTTAACTTCTATAAGCATTTTGTTTCCTTCTTCGTCAAATGATTGAATGTCAAAACCGGTTCCGTCACCTTCATCCTTTGAGATATGTTTTACTTTATCCATTAAACTATTTTTGTTAGCCCCCTTGAGCTTTTCGATCTCGTATTTCATTACCCATAATTCTCCCAGGTCTCCTAATCTTTTGTTATCGATATCGTTTTGAATAAAATTTACGGTTCTGCCACGAAAGCTAATTTGCTCGATGGAAGTTGCCAATTCGATTGATAGTACATTTGCCTTCGATGTTTCTGTTGTTGGAACAGTTTCGGGAATGAAATTTCTGTCTAAATGTATTGTAACAGCATAGATGAAATCTTGGGTTAAGATGTTGAGATTCTCATCATAGTAACAATCATCGGTAATTCTGTTTTTATGTAGTTTTAAAAGTTCTTGATTGGCTGAAAGTTCATGTCTTATCAATTCACAGATATTATTGAAATGACCGATGTTCTCTATATGGCCCTTAACTGGTTTATAAACCAATTCTAATTTGTCACAGAACTGTTTAAACATTTCAAACTTGTAGAAAAAGTATCGTTCTGGATAACGTAAAACTAGATAGACAACAATCGCTCTCTGGTCTTGATAGGATGACTTGTTTTCAAACAACTGGTCGTGAACAGCATTGATTCCAAATTGGAAATTTTGTATTCGACCATATAAATCTTCTTCCTCATTATACAAGTTTCTAAAAAGCTCCCTTACCTCATTTGGTCTGTGTTCTGCATATTGAACTATCATTCTTAATGGAAAGTACTGTCCAGAGTCCATTAAATTCTTTGTCAGTTTTAATGAGGACAATAACATTTCATAGAAGTTTGCTGCGTCAATGTCCCAGTTGTCTTGGTAGCATTTAACAGCTTTCCATTTATAAATCTCTTCTTGGTTTACATGCTCAAAATTGAGTTTATATTCGTCTATATAGTGATTTAGAATTTGTCGATTCATTTTGTGGACGGGCTGGCGTTAAGTTGTTTTCATTCAACGGTGGTTTCAAAAAATGGATTTTGGTTTATCTGAACTCTGAATTCTCTGAACTTTGTTGGCTTCGGTTTTTTAGTCCAAATTTATTTCGAAGTCTTTTAACTCCTTAATCATTTGTCCGTATGACTTCACCCAAATCGTCTTTAGTCCTAATTGTTTGGCGCTCAGTGTGTACTCCTCATTATCGTCAAGAAAAATTGCCTGATGCGGTTCTATATTTAAATATGTCAGAACTGTCTTGAATGCTTTTGATTCGGGTTTTCTGCTTCTAATGTCGTATGAAGTAAATATCTTTTCAAAATGACTTAAAACGTCTCGATATTTATCGAACCAAACTTTTGCATGTGTAATATTTGTATTTGTTAAAGCAACAAGTCTATAATTTTGCTTGAGTTGTATCAATAAGTTGTCAATGTTGGGAATAATGTCTTTATAAATTGAATTCCATCCTTTTTCAAAATTCGCATGATTAAGTCTCGAATTCAATTGTTTTGATAGTGCTTCATTAAATTGGCTACTTGAAATGTCGTTTCTTTCAAATTTCTCAAAGTCGCTTGTAAACTTGAAATTTGATTTTATCGTCTCGTACGAAACTCCAATTTCCTGTGCCCAAATTTTAAATGCATTGTCAAAAGAATAATTAAATACTACTCCTCCGAGGTCAAAAATTATTCCTTTTGTTTCCATGTTTTGTCGATCCGAAAATTTGCTGCCACAGCCTGGATATACGAGATGTGTGCTACATCCCTTTATTTTCGTATTTGCAAGATAACTTTCCCTGCCATTGTATCCAATGGGCTAACTGGGCCTTTAAAAAACTTTTAATACAATGTTTGTAACATGCTACGAGTTACCCTGACATTAAATGTCATGAGACTATTCGTACTTTGGTAGTATGAAATTTGAAAATAACCAATTCAGACTTTCAGCGACAGATCTGTCAAATTATCTAAGCTGTAATCACCTAACCCAACTCTCCAAGGCTGTTGCATTGGATGAATTGAACGAGCCGTATTGGAGCGACCCCTCTTTGGAAGTTCTGATCAAGAGAGGTCAGGAACATGAAGCTGCTTACGTAAAATATTTGGAGACAACAGGGCTTAAGATTAAAGACTTGAAAGGGCAACCGGTAGAGGCAACAGTTGAAGCGATGAAAAATGGTTTTGACGTAATTACACAAGGCAGGTTGGCTGCGGGGCAATGGATGGGCTATTCGGATATCCTAATCAAAGTATCAGGTAAAAGTAAATTCGGCAATTGGTCATATGAAGTTCAAGATACCAAGCTTGCTCAGAATACTCGTGCGGCTACAATCATTCAGCTTTGTCTGTATTCCGATCTCTTATCCATTCTGCAAGAGTGCAGTCCTGAGAAGATGTATGTTGTAAAACCAGGAGAACATTTTCCCAGGGAATATTATCGATTCGCAGAATTTCAAGCCTATTACAGGCAGATCAAGAAAAGTTTTGAAGGTGTAGTGGACGGACCATCTCTAACTACATACCCGGAACCAGTTGAGCATTGCTCCATCTGTAAATGGTGGAGAATTTGTGATAAGAAGCGACACGATGATGATCATCTTTCATTGGTAGCAGGTATTCGATCCTTGCATATTGTGGAACTACAACGACAAAAAATTCTAACCCTCGAACAATTCGCAAATGCTAAGCAGCTTGAAAAGCCGGAACGTGGCAACAGGGAAACATTTGTAAGGAAACAAGAACAAGCAAAAGTTCAATTAGATGGTCGCTTAAAGAAGCAACTACTCTATAATACGTTAGCTCAAGAGCCGGGGCGAGGTCTTAATCGTTTGCCAACACCAAATGAAGGAGATATTTACTTTGATATTGAAGGTGATGCTTTCTATGAGGATGGTGGGCTGGAGTATTTGCTGGGATATGCATATCGGGAGAATGCAGTTTTAGAGTATAAAAAACTATGGGCCATAAATCGTTTAGAAGAGAAAAAGTCTTTTAAGCAGTTCATGGATTCTTTGCTGGAAAGGTGGAAACGATATCCTAAAATGTATATCTACCACTTTGCACCGTATGAACCATCAGCGATTAAACGCCTAGCAAGGGTGCATGCCGTGTATGAAAAGGAGGTAGATGTTCTATTACGGGCAGAGCGTTTTATTGATTTGCATGCAGTATTCAAGGAAGCCCTGCTAGCAAGTGTTGAGAGTTATTCCTTAAAGGAGCTGGAGAAATTTACGAAGTATGCCCGTAAGGCTGAACTTCATGATGCCAGCGTTGCACGCAAAGTGGTAGAGGTTGCATTGGAACTTCGCGAAGTTCATGCTGTACCAAAACAAACTTTGCAAGTTGTTGAAGAATACAATGAAGATGATTGTTTGGCAACAGAAGCTTTACACTATTGGCTTGAAGAGTTAAGGGCAAAATTAAATAATCCAGGAAATGAATTTCAACGGCCTGAATTAAAAACGGGAGAAGCAAGTGAAGGCGTACAAGAACATGATACTAGATCTCAAGCTCTCTTCAGAGCTTTAACTGAAAAGCTACCCGAAGATAGGTCAAAATGGAGCGAAGAGGATAGAGCCAAGTGGTTGCTCGCACACCAGGTAGATTACTTCAGAAGGGAGGATAAGAGTGCTTGGTGGGAGTTTTTCCGAGTACATGAATTGGAACATGAAGAGTTGTTGGATGAACGTAAAGCAATTACCGGACTTCAATTTGTAGCAGAATTACCAAAGGCTCCGAGAGAGAAAAATGTAACACACCGCTACAGTTATCCACCCCAGGAGTTAAGCATTGATGAGGGGGATGCATTGACTGAAGTGAAAGGGGAAAAGGTTGGGACAGTAAAATCCATTTCACTTGATAAATATTTTCTTGATATCAAGAAGACTGCCACAACAGCTTCTGTTCATCCTTTGGCAGTACATGTATCCGAAAGGGTTGATCCAGGTGCATTAGCAACCTCGCTAATGGATTTCGCGGCAGCGGTTGATGAATATGGGTTAGGGCACAAATGGCCCCAGCATGCAGGTAAAGACTTACTCATGAAACGAAAGCCTCAACTCGTTGGGGGGACGGAGGGGGCATTTATTAATGAAGGTGAGGATGCGGTAAAGGCCGCAGTACGTATTGCTCTAAATCTTGAAAGAAGTGTACTGGCAATTCAAGGGCCTCCTGGTTCGGGAAAAACATACACCGGAGCAAAAATGATCATTGAATTATTTAAAGCAAACAAGAAGATTGGGATTACGGCAGTTAGCCATAAAGTAATTCGGAATTTGGTTGATAAGGTGATTGAGCTGAGTAAGAAGGAGAATGTTAAAATTAATTTTGTTCATAAGGTAAGTGAGAAAAGCGATCGTGCTCCTGATGAAGTTGAGGAAACGACAGAATCGAAAAGGGCAATTGCGGCTTTGGATGAACGAAAGGTAATTGGAGGGACCGCCTGGCTTTGGGCTGATAAAAGCTCAGCGGAAAAATTGGACTACCTTTTTGTAGATGAAGCAGGACAAATGTCACTTTCACATGTGCTTGCAGCTTCCCGTGCTGGTCATAACTTAATTTTGTTAGGTGATCCTCAACAATTAGAACAGCCTCAAAAGGGAGCGCATCCGGAAGGAAGTGATATTGCAGCACTAGCTTATTTATTGGATGGGCAAGCCACAATGCCAGAGGGCAATGGACTATTCCTCGCCACAACAAGAAGACTTCACCCAAATATTAGCAGGTTTACTTCTGAACTATTCTATGAGGGCAAACTGAAATCATTACCAGGATTAGAGAAGCAAGTCATCTCGGGAGGTACACCATTTGATGGAGCGGGATTGTTTTATGTGCCGGTTGAACATCGCGGCAACCAGACCACCGCTGACCAAGAAGTTGATGTGATTGCTGACATTGTTTCTAAACTTCTTAATGGAGGGAAATGTACGGATGAGCATGGTGCGACACGACCATTAACTAAAGAAGACATTTTACTTGTTGCTCCGTACAACGCCCAAGTTTCAGCATTGCTTGGAAAACTGCCCGGTATGAGAATAGGAACTGTTGATAAGTTCCAGGGGCAGGAGGCACACATTGTAATTTACAGTATGGCAGCTTCTTCAGTTGAAGATGCTCCTCGGGGTATGAGTTTTCTTTTCAGCCCTCATCGGTTTAATGTAGCTACCAGCCGCGCGAAAAGTGTATGCATTTTAGTGGCCAACCCAAAATTACTTGAACCGGATTGTAATACCATTGATCAAATGAGATGGGTGAATGCGTTGTGTAGATACTTGGAAGTTGCAAGAGGAACGTAGTCCTCAAGACTTGTTTTACTTCTTTCTGCGAGAATTAATTCCGGTTACCCACTTTTCCAGCGTACCAATATCAACCTCCAATTCTCTGGAACTTGGAACAGGACTATTCTCAGCAGGAGCATTGTCGTGTCCTGGTAGCCATCTTGAACATTTTGTCATAGCTTCATAAAAAATATCACAGTCTTCGTCTGTAATGTCAGCCAGATTTTTGATTTGCATACTTTGAATACTAGGTCTGTAGCGTTCTATGACACCATTGATCAAAACTTCTTCAAGGCCACGTTCCCAAGCCTCTCGAAGACGTCCGTAAATGCCAATAGCCATTTTGTCGTATTCATCTTTAGAAACAGTCCGTTCAATTTTTTCCGCCTCCTGCCAAAGTTTTTTGAGCACTCCGATTCTGGCTTTGATTTTCATAGCCACCCAAGGTAAATCTGGAGAACAAACCCCGGCTCCAGAATACTCCTTATGAATATATTGATCCAAACATTCAACACTTCTCTCTTCTGCCAATCTTTTAAGTGTGACAAGAAAAACTAAATCATGTGTGAAAACAACGGTCTGCCTAATTTTTGCTTCATCAACAAGTCTCGCAGCAACCCTGTCTCTCCATACATGATCGAGTGATGAGACGGGATCATCAAACAAAATTGCAGATGTGTTGGTCGATGTGCTTAGCTCGGAGAAAAAAGCTGCAAGGGATAGGGCTCTCGCTTCTCCCTCGCTTACGACATTCTGAAGACGAGCTTGGGGAGCCTGTTTAATGACGATCTTATGATAAAGAGTTCCCCGTGAGCCACCGGAAGGTTGTAATTCAATCTCTGGGTGTTCAAATCCCAGCTTTCTTAACTCAAGTTTAAAAGAAGCTGAAAGCTGATCCGTAACAGTAAGTTTGGTAATTTCAGTACTTTTTCTTGTAATTAAAGCTGTGCTGACATCCTCCAAGCAAAGGGTGTACGCTGCAAAACGTTTCTTACGTTCAACTTCATCAGAAATAGCTGGGAGTTCTTTTTGTAATGTTTCTTTCGAATCCAGTTCCCTAAGTTCAGCCTCGATCTTAATTAATTCTTCTTTCGTTGAGCCTTTGATAAGTATTTCTATATGTTGTTGAACGGACCTTTCAATAGCACTAATTTTTGTGATGGATTCTAAAACCTTCAGAGGCCTGGAGCCAGGCTTTCCCTCTGCCACTTCTTGTAATATTTTTTCAATGGCGACTTCAGCATCTGCAATTTCGATCTTTAGCGCCTCAACTATAGTTGCGTTATCAATCTGAATTTCAGAAAGAACATCAGCTGTAGCGAGTCTTTGATCTCTCATTTCTTGGAGCGAGTTGATTTCAAACTCTAATTTTCTTTTACCTTCAGCTAATTCCTTTTGGGCTGTTGAATTCATAAATTCAGCAAAGGCCAATAATCTTTGCTTGGCTAGCGCATCAAGTTCTTGTTGGCACAGGGGGCAGAATGCATCATCTTCAACGATAGGAAATTTCTTCTTCGAGTAAATCCTTGAAAATTCTGCTGCCGAAACCAACATTTTCTCCCATTCTTCATAGATGGTCCCTTTCAACTTGTCGAATTTTACGATTTTGGATTTTAACTCCGTCACGACAGATTCTTTTAACTGAATTTCGGATACAAGTTTTGATATCAAATCAATATTGTCTTGTTGAAGGGATTTGGCTAAGTCTTGCAGTTTAGCATGGAATTGTTTGACGCGTTCTGCGTAGAGTGTGAGTGCTTTTCTTGTTTTTTCAGGGTCCTCAGATCGAAGATCTTGAAGCTGCTTCCGCAATTCTGTCTGTCTTTTTTTATCGTTAGCAGTTAGATTAGCATAGAGCTTTATTTCTTCTAGATTTGTTAGTGACGTTATCTTTTCAACCATACCGAACGCTCTCGTTCCCACAACGGTAGCTGTTTGATATTCTTTAGCAGACAACAATTCCTTTTCTTTCTCTAATTGTGCCTTTAACTTTTCGCAGCAAGCAGAGAGCCTATCAAATAGGTCAAGGCCAAAAGGTCTAAAGGCTACATCTGTTTTCTCATCCAAGTACACAGTCGCGCAGTGTCGATCAAAAACAGTCACGTTAGCAAGGTCCGAGTTGACGATTTTATCCTCAGACCAATTCCAATTTTTCTGGTTTTCATTCGAGTGATACACTAATGTCACTGATGGCTTAGGTGGTACTGTCTCTAATAAGACATTGCTTAACACATCCTCTGAACCTCTTGCCCGACAGGCTCTTTTTAGAACTCTTGTGTATCCACTTTTCCCCGCTGCATTTTGTCCGTATACAATCGTCAATCCCGAACCAAATTCTACCGTTTGGTTCTGTGCAAGCGCATTGACGCCATTATGGTGAGTCAGAGAAATTAGTTTCACGGATTCAGCAGTGGCAGATTTTACTGAAACATGTGCTTCTGTTAAAATATCTACTTGAGCTAACGCGGCAAGTCCGTGTTCGGACTTGCAGATGCTAAGTAGTTCCGTATAGTCTTGATCATCAAGGGTTCCTTTCTGAAGGAATCGTTTAAGTGCATCTCGCTGCCACAAAGGTCTTTCCTCTGACCATTTAAGAATTTCTTGCAATACATCCATTACAACTATTGGGTATGATAATTTTAGAAACCACCGGATGAATTGATATAAACAAATTTCATCAACACCTAATTTTCTTCAACAATCTTAATCTCCTCTTTTGTTAATCCGTAGAGTTGATAAACAAGAAAATCAATTTTTTCCTCAAATTCCTTTACATCAGAATTGATATTCTTTTTTCTTGCTTCTAAGATATTATCGACCAGCTTAACAATTGGCTTAGATTGATCACTTGCTATCTTGGGTATAGGTATTTGTCCAAAATACTTCCAAATTAATTGATAGCCATTTTGTATTGCTGTACAGTACTTAGATATTAGCCACCACCCCATTCTTGAATTCAGGATTGCAAGTAGGCATTTATCTGATGAAGGGATAATCCACATAGAGTCATTACAGTATAGACCTGCTTCATCAAAGATAAAACATGGTTTAACCTGAAATTTCTGATACATTATTTTTGGCTTCTCAAACTCCGCGTAATAGGCAGTAGTATCTTGAGTCTCAAACCAGGCATTGTTTGTTTTCTTCCGGCTACCATCTTTTCCACTTTGATCGAGCCTATCTTTTCCGAACGATAATAGATGCTTCTTTATTTCTGGGAATTTATCAATATCTAATTTCAATGACGGAAGGGTTGCGACAAGCCAAAGGTTGTCCTGTTCCGCAAACCATTTTTTAATGGTACGACCTCTTAAAACTGGTTTTAATACTTTGCTTGAGTTTTTGTCCTTATCTGTAATTTCGTTTTTTTTCTTCTCGTCAATCAAAAATGCCTCAGTGAGACCCGTCAATACACCTCTATAGGAATTTCCACCAACATAATTGGACAATGTGGTACACTTTGATTTGATGGAGGAAAGTATTTCCTGATCCTCTTGTGAGGAGACAACCCAAGTCTCTTCGCCCAATTGAGAGGGATCAATCTCAACCCTAATTGAACTGACTAGATTATTGAACCCATTTTCAAACGACAGCTTCTTTATTGATGAAGAGAAGAACGTGCCTTTAAGATTGTTCTTAGAAGCATTTAATATACATGGGTAAGTTGTTGCTTCATCAAAAACTTGTAAATCTCCAAAATCAACTAAAGACAGCATTTGCTGTTTAAGCAGAAATGATCGCATAGGTTTTCCATACCCAGTCTGCATCCATTTATTCGGCATAATAAAACAGAAATTCCCATTGCTGATTAATAGCGAAAAAGCCTTTTCCACAAAAAACACATATATGTCAGCTGTTCCAGAATAGGTCTCATAGTTATTTTGCAAGTGAGGCTTTTGTTCTTTAATCTCTTCTTGGCGTATGTATGGTGGGTTTCCAATCACGGCATCGAAACCGGTAAACTTACCCTCTTTGTCTAATACCTCTGGAAATTCAAATCTCCATTCAAAGGCATCTTTATAAATGGCGCTGCTTTTTATCTCTTCAATCTCTGTAGCAAGTTTATTAATCTCAACTTCCAGTTTTTTCTTTTTCAAACCGCGATCTTTCTTCTCTTTTTCCGAAGGTTCAAATACATCGACCTGATTTAGTAGATTATACAGTTCGCCACCCAGTTTATTTTTTCTTATCAGTTTAGGATCACTTTTACCAATCTCAGAACGGAAGTCGCCTTTGATTTGATCGATCAATTTTTCAAATCCTCGTTTTTCATCTTTGTCTGTGGCATTCTTGTAATTATTTACGAAGGCCCGGTAATCATTAATGCTGTACTTAATACTTTTCAATGCCTTACTTAAATCTGCATCAAGAGGAAAGCGACTTATGAGAGAGTCACCCTGCTTAATATTAATATCAATGTTGGGGAGAGTTTCAAGTTCCATGTATTTACTCTCGACCGTATAGTAAGCATTCTTAAGTAACTCAATCCACAAACGAAGACGGCATATCTTAACCGAATTGGGGTTGATGTCAACCCCAAAAAGGCAATTTTCAATAATCGATTGCTTCTCATGGAAGAGTGCCTCTTGTACACGCTGACTATCTTTATTACCTGGCTTGTACTCAAAAAATTCGTTGTGATCGATGGATACAATTAATTCGTCATTGATTACTTCTACGGTATATCCACGTAAGACTTTCCCGCTTTGGTCAGCCAGTATACCCAACTCTGATTTGATGGCAATGATCTCATTGAGTGCAGAAACGAGAAAGTGCCCGGAACCCACTGCCGGATCACAAATTTTAAGGCTATTGATTATTTCGTTAGCCTCTTTAATATCTTTTGGTGTAATGTGATTGTGTAAATCCGCGAAAGAATCAAGTTCCCAACCTTTTGCCTCTTTGAACTTTTGCACAACAGCCCTGCGAATAGTTTCGCGGCACATATACATGGTGATGAAGCCGGGAGTAAAAAATGAACCGTCTTTGTACCCATTGATCTTTTCAAAGATTAACCCTAATACAGAAGCATTGATCAGACCTTTGTTTTCTTCCTGTATTTCTTCCTTGCCTTCAGAAGTAAAGTCGTATGAATTAAGAAATTCAAAAAGATATTGAAGTGTTGCCAGTTCTCCTTCTCTCTTTTTTGAGTTGTTTTTAAGGACCGTTGAACTTGAAAGTTTTAGCTTCAGCCCATCATCAAGATTATTAATACGCAGCGTTTCATGTTCTAACTGGCTAGGCTCGAAAAGTGAACTATTCAGATAAGGTACAAGTTTAAACTTCTCTAATGTGGTACCAGTTCGTTCTTTATGTTCTCGCGCTAATACCTGAAAAAAGAGTTTATTTAGCTCGTCATAGGTTGGAATTGTTTTAAAATCAAGAAAGCGATATCGCGTGTCACCGTCATGGTAGTTTTGAAGCTGTCCTTCCAGTAACTTAAGAAACAGGATTCTGTTAATCCACGTTATACATAATTCCAAGGCAACATTGAACAAACGTTCATCTTTGGTGTCACCAAAATCAGCACCCCCTCGAGGCAAATTTTGTATATGGCCCTCCGCTATTAAATTGTTAATAGCATTTTCCAGAAGCGAACCTTCATCTGGCTTTTCTTTGCGTTGAATTAGTTTTTTGCCTCCGTCTTTCTTTTCTTCAAGTCCAATGATGTGAAGCAGCTCACTATAAAATTTAGTATCAAGTGAATTGCTGTCATTGGCAAAAGGTTGTTTAAGTAGGTGCGCTGGTGAAAGCAGCTTGAATATTGGTATAAGCTTGTTGTCATCCTTTGAGTCATCATTCGAAACCACCTTTTCAATTTCTCGAAGATCAAACCAGGTAAACTCAATTTCCTCTTTTAGATCCTTGAGAAACTTGGTAGCAATGGTGGAATAGAAAAAATCAGTAGTGCTATCAGGCTTCCGGCCATCTTTCCAGTCCACGTATTCCTTTGTCAGGGCAGTATTCTGATAGAATAACTTGTCAAAGACGCTGGCATCAAAAACAAACCACTCGTACATGTTTGTGGCGATCAGGAATTTAATATCGGTATTGCCCTCGTCAATCCGCTCTCTTAAGTAGTAGAGAACTAATTCATGCACTGCCTTTGCATTCAAATTCTTCGCGCTCACCATGTCAGGTGAACTGGGGCGTTTGGCCTCAATGATTACAACAGGTTTCTTGTCTTCATAAATAGCTAGATCGATTCGGCCCTTGGTGTTGATCTGATTCTTACCCTGGTAGTAGGTTTGGTAGAGAAAATTGGTAACGTTATTCTTTACATGCTCCTCACTCTCTTTTGTATCTATACTACCAAGAAATTCTTTCAGGTTCTTTTTGAATAACTCAATATCGGAACGCCCGACTTTTTCCTTGCGATAGGCTTTGTTGATTGATTGGTTAGGTGTTAATGAGATAAGCTTCATTTAAAGGGGTTTCAATTGTCATCCAAATTAAGGATTTATTTAAAGGGTTTTACCTAAAAGTGATCCCTGTCTATTTTTTATCATTACGCCCACGATCATAGCCTATTATATAAATGATTGCGAAAACAATACAGAATATTAATACAGTTGCCGCAATACTGTTTGTTGTGGACCGGAATGATTCAAAAGAGTCACAACCGAGGAGTATAGACAGAGTACTTATTGAAAATATTCTTAAGTTTTTTAGCCTAATAATTTCCCTTATCATTTTAAACACTCTCAAAAAATTGAATAGCAAAATTGCAAAAGTCAACAATCACATCCTTGTCTAAATCAAACTCCTTTCTATTACCAAGATAGTTCCTTGACTCAGGAGTTATTTCTTTTCCATCCAGCAGTTCTTGGACCGTTAAACATTTTATGTGCTTCTTCGAGACAAGAACTATAAATGCATTAGTATATGGATATCCTTTTGGTAAATCTTTCGCTTTAAATTCACCACTCGCCCGAAATTTTACTTCAACGAAATAAACATCCTTAGTCTCGGGATTTTGAATTACGAAATCAGGCATCCTTCTGATTTCTTGAGCTACATCAGATCTTACACCCTTTAGAAGTTCCATGATTCCTGGAATGGTGTTTTCCATTCCGTATCTAAAAACATTGTAGTTTAGACTAAGGAATAATTCTTGGATCAAGGTCTCCGCGATTCTTCCTTTAATCATTCCATATCGGTAATTCCTTTCTTTATCCGTTAGGCCAGCTTCATCGTCAGCTAGTTCGAATTCTGCTTTATTCTTCTCACCATAGCATTTTGTGCATAAGCCACCATTAAATTTGGTGTAACCTCCACACTTAGTACATTCGGCCATAGTGATTTATTAAGGGGATTGGTTTTGTTCAAAGGGTTGGGTCTGAAATTACTTTCTAATGCCGTTCTTATAGGTTTCCTTCTTCAAGATTTTGTTTGACTTCATGTCGTAAAATATTGTCTTTCCATTTTGCAATCCATTTTGGATGGACCTTACCTCTTTCACGCCATCAGACTCTTTAATAGAAACGAATGATCCACTGTAAGGTTCACCATTGAGCTTTTGATACTTCTCAAGTGACGTGTTGAGGTCACTATGATTAAGTTCAATTCGAACCCCCTGATCATAGAAATAATAAATCCACAATCCTGTTTTGTCCTCTTTGGTGTAAGCACCAGTTACTAGTGGCTTGCCGGCCGCGTTAACGGCCGTATATTCACCATCCTTAAAAGTAGCGTTACTATTTTCAGTTAAATTATTAACCTTTAACAGGAAGGTGAGTTCAAACCATTCATGTGAGTGTTCTTTATCTTTATTGACCCAATATACTTGAGAGACATAGCCCCCATCTTCGTAATATTTGGTCCATTTACATTTAAAGCCGTCTCTACTTTCATATGGGATTTCGTATTTACTCTTCTTCCTGGTTCCTAGGGAATCATAAATTGTAAGATCTTTTAATCGTCCACCTGTGAAGTGCTTAATCTCACGTGGCTTTCCTGGGGATATCCAATTTGTATATTCACCGGATAGTTCCCCGTCTTTGTAGTTGAAAGTTGAAATTATTTTTCCATCTAAATACTGTTGCATCCAACTGCCATCCATTTTTCCTTTTAGATACGATCCCTTATATATAGTTGTTATGCCTTCATCTTGATCCTTTATGGCATGAAACCATTCTCCCTCTTGTTCATCGTTAAAGTAAACTCCCTTGGAGACAACATCGTTTAATGAATCTCGCATTTCGTAAGGTCCATTTAACTTTCCATTTTTATAGGTTGATTTTTCAATGACCTTTGTAAATAGGTATCTAGAACAAGAATCAGACAAGTTTTTTCTCAGGGAATCAGGACACAGATACTTTTCAGTTCTCCTAAACGAATATCTGGTGCTCTCACCGTGTAAATCTCCATTAAGATAATTTTCAATCAAGTTCAACTTTTCGGAGTATTGCCCAAAATGTTGGTTCTTACTATAGTAAAATTTCCATTGTCCTGTAGCTAAGCCATCGCTAAAACTACCTTCTTTACGAAGCGCTCCAGTAAGATCATAATACTTCCATTTACCTTGCTCATTGCCATTATTATAGGCGCCCTCTATAAGCAATTTTAATTTAGATAAATTGCTGCTGTTTACTTGCCAGGCATATGGCGCGTTCATGTCTCGATATACTTTATATTGTCCATGTAACTCTCCCGACAGATAATTTCCGATAATAAGACTATCACCCGCAACATTTTGAAAGGGACCTTCAAGAATGCCATTTTTATAATTCTCAAAGGCTAGAATTCTTTGACTTCCTCCTTCTTCAATAACGTCTTTCCAAACTCCATTTTTTTCCCCGCTGAGAAATTGACCTATTATTTTTATTCTCAAGTTTTTACTATCATCTGATTCAACGTATACGTATTGCACGTGAGGTCCATTCAGAACTCCTTTTACATAGGTTTTTGTAAGCACAACTTTTCCATCTTCATAAGAGTTAGAGATTCCATTCATCTCACCATTTAGTACAGAGAAATCAGAGACTATTTCGCCATCCTCGTTATAGTCAGTAAACTTTCCTGTCTGTTCACCATTGACAAAATATCCTTTTTGTTGTACAGATCCAGATGAGGTGTAGTAAGTTACAGGTCCATGCACTTGGCCGTTTACGAGTGTGTATTCGCTTTTTACCAGGCCATTTTCCCAATAGGTATTTTTCTTACCGTTCTCTTCATCATAAACACTAGCCTTTTTTGTTACAATAACCGTGTAACTTGTAGAACTTCCTTCTGAGTAATCATCAGCTTCTCTCTTCTGGGTTGAGATTTTTAGAACAAAATTTGTATTCGAGTATGACGTTACTACTTCACTATCTCCAATTTCGCTTCCTGTTCGCTTGAAGCCAGAGGTAGAAATTCCATTTTGGATTAATTTGTAGGAATCAAGATTGAAGAAATTATAACTAAGCTGATTAGAGTAACCTTCGTATGTGAACAGACTTAACCAACCATTTGCCTTTTCGCTATAGTAGTCTTTTTTAAATGACCAAGTAATTTTATTATATTCGTTTGTGCTTCCTTTCTTAGAGTCATAGAATGTCCAGCCTTTTGCAATAAGTATTTCCTCTACGCTTTCCCATTCTTTTTTATTACATAGATTGGTTAAATCATTTAAAGTGAGCCTTTGCCCCCAACTAATAACAACTATAGTATTCAAGAGCAGAAAGAGTACATAGAATCTTAATGATTTCATAGCTTAGCTGAATCAGAATGTTTTTAGTACTGACATTACGGTATTATACTTTCTATTATTTATCGGCTGTATTAATATCAAGTTAATGATTTTTAATCTACGTATGAACTCAAGTACAGTTTTATTTTGTATATAGATATTCAAATGAAGGGACGATGAAACCCTTGAAGAAATCTGATCGGAATCGTGGCGATTTAAAAATGGAAATCAACCTCTACTCTTAAATTGAATTAATGGCATAAAAACGCTAATTCAGCGTCTTTTATGGTCCGACAGTAGTTGTCACGAGGAAATAATAACTTAACTCAGGAAAATTAATCTCGTGGTTCGTTTTTAATTTTGGATGCCAACCCCTTATGCTTAATCGTATAATCATATTGAATTCCACGACTTACGGTAAAGCTGTAATTAGGTTAAGTGATGCGGATTCTATTCAGTTGGTCGGGCCAAACAATGTTGGTAAAAGCACGTTGGTTTTTGCGTTGAATTTTCTTTTCATTATCGATAACAGAAGAATGTCTTTTGTAGACAATAAACCTGGAGATAAAGAGACCATCCATCATTACTTCCCTTCCCCTACAAATAGCTACATCATTTTCGAAGTTTTTAAGCAGAGATACTATTGCATACTTCTTAAGAGGAATAACGAAGGGGAAGTTGAGTACTACAAAATAGATCATGAGTACAAAGAGGAGTTGTTCATAAAGAACAATGATAACAACCAGGTGATTCTAAAATTTGAAGAGCTTTGCTCTCAACTGATTACATCTGGAATCACCTTTGAGGAGTTCAAGGAGAAACGGGATGTTTTCAATTTTGTTTATCAGCGCGGTAGAAAAAATAATGGTGTCGTGTGGCTGGATAGCGCAGTAACATCAGATGGACTGAGTAACAATTTTTCTAAAATCTACCGCTACCTTATCAACTCCAAACTTATTAATAATAGAACATTAAAGGAGGCCCTGATAATTGCCGACAACAGAGATGGTCAGTCATTAAACTTTTCACAAAAGAGTCGGAGAGATATTAATGACCTCTTGAGGATCAACAACGACATCAAATCGATATCAAGTATTCAAAAGGAATTTCTTGAATTTCGTGAGTTAGTAAATCAGTACAAATCAAAGACCAAGACGCTGTCCGAGTTGTTATTCGCTTTTAATAACCAATATTCTCCGACACTTACGGATTTCGAAGTGAGATTTTTTCAAAAGAAAAATGAATTGGAATCGGTGCAGGTCGAGTTAAACGTGCTAAACCCAAAGAAGCAAAAACTGGATAGGGAGATTGGCGGCAAGGATTCTGAGTTAGGCAAAATTATTGAGTCTCAAAACCAACTAAAGGCTAAGCTTGACGAAATTAACTCGTATGAAGGGTTTGAATTCCTCAGTCAATCGCTTTCTAATCTTGATGAGAAAAGAAAGACCCTTGAAGCCAGCATGACCAGAATCGAAACCTTCTCCGTTAAGCAAATTGAAAGCAAGATTTTGGACCTTAACACCACCTCTAAAACTCTTGAGACACAGGTGAACGGTTATTCAAATCAATTAATTCATAAGGTTACAGATAACCAATCTGATAGAGAGATTTTGAACGGAATACTGTCTCCTGATTTTTCAAGTTTATCAAGTGATTTGATTGAAAATACCATTCGATCCATCGAGGAGAAAATGAGACTCTTTGATGGTTTGATAACCCTTCCCGATAATTTCAAGGGTAAGCCCATTCTGTCCATTGAGGAGCTTTCTGAAAAACTAAGCGTGATTAAAAATGAACTTAAGGAGTATAGTGAGCTCTTACCAGTAGCGAAAGATTTTGAAAACTCAAGAAAACAGTTACAAGATCTCAATGATAAGATTTCCCAAATACGTTCTAAAATTCAATTGATAGAATCTATTCCATCCTTAGAAGTCGAATTATCTAATCAGAAGGCCCTATTCATCAGCGTTAGCGATAGTAAGCAAAAGATTGAAAGCGAATTGGCTATTTTAATGGAAGACATTAATCGAAAATCTGCTTCCATACCTCTGATTACCGATGCGAAAAATACTCTGGATAGTCAGATTAAGGATTTGAAGAAGTGTAAGGAGGAGACAGAAAAGATTGTAATTGATCAGAGTCCTTTTGAAACTACCGACACATTGGATCAGATTTATAGGAAGATAACTCTTTCTGTTTCTGATCGTAATGAACTCAAAGTAAAAAAGGATAGTGTTTTTCAGGGTCTTAAACAACGGATAAAAAGCTTGGAGGCAGATGAAGATGCATTCATCAAATTTGTAGAAGAAGAAATTGCCTGCCTGTCCGAGAAACAAAAGAGTGTTGCAACAATCCTACATGCAATAAGCACCCAATTTGCCAATCCAGCATACTTGTTATTGAAACGATTCAACGAGTTCAAAGAGTTTGTGACAAATAAATTTAACAACAAACTATCTCGGATAAAAATTTCTGATATCGAATCCTTGAAAATCGTTCTGAACGATACGACACGAGTTATAGATGACCTCAAGAGAATAAGTTCTATTCAGGAAATTGAATCTCAATTCAGTTTTGACTTTGACTATTCAGAAAATCTCAAAACATTGAACGCTTATCTGGATGCCGGAAAAAAAATAGAGTTCGAAGAGCTATTTGACATCGAGTTACATTTAACAAAAGGAGGTAAGGAAAGAACCGTAGATCTTAAAGAGCAGGTTGAGTCTACCGGGACTGACATTATGATACGAATGGTAATCATCGCTTCAGTAATCAATAAGCTTGCAATCAACGACAAAGGCAATCGAGTACCGATAGCAATTGATGAAATTGCCAGGGTAGATGGAACAAACAGGCTGGAGTTATTTAAATTCTGTAAGGAGCATAATCTGATTCCTCTTTGCACATCCACCGAAGAAACTATGCTGGATGGATTTGAAAAATATATTATGTTGTTTCGATCCAGTTCTAAAGGGAAAATTAACATAAACGAGGGCTCGCCAAATGTAATTAAGCAAGAGCCAATAAAGTCACATGAAGGAGCTTGAGTACAAATTTTACCAGGGGTTGAAGTCTAAGGAAATTCCTATGACTCAGATTCCAACGACTCTAAGGAGCTCCTTAATATTTAAGAACCTTCTTAAGGCAAGTATAATTGACAGGAAAAAATCTGGTAGGGGTTCCGTGGTGTTTGTAAAAGACGGAAAATCATATGATTCTTTTTTAAGTCAGAATTTTTCTGACGATGACACGAAGCATATTACCAAAGCATCTAATATTCTAAGGTTAAGAGATTCAAAGGCAAGACGTGTAAAATCAAATCCATTATTCTTGTTTCGTGGTTTTGGAAGTGCAGCGATTAACGGTCAGGATGTGAACTTGAAATACATCACAGAGACTTTTGGTGTGTTTAGTATTATTAATCCCCAGGTAAAAGCTTCAAAAGTGTGCTTTGTCGAAAATCTTGAAAGTTTCCTGAAGGCCGAACGAATTTTTGGAACTGACTTCATTTACGTACACAAGTATGGTCGGATAGGAACACAGTCACTTTCAGCTTTTGAGTGTAACGAAGTTGTTGTATTCGTTGATTATGATTTTAACGGCTTAGATGAGTATTTAAGGATTAAAAGCCATTTTCCAGCTGCAAAATTGTACCTGCCGGAAAAATTTGATGAGTTGTTTAGAAAGTATAGCAAACAAATAAGTGGGCAGCAAAAACAAACAAAACGTGTTGCGGCATCTGAGCTGAAGGAGGTTATAATGATTCGTGATTTAGTAGCGAAAAGTAATTATTTTCTTGAACAGGAGGTATTGATTCATGATTAAAGCTGAACCAAAGACAATACTCTATTTCATTTGGAACTACTTTGATGTGGTTCGTGATCTGTTTGATACCCAGAGCAAGGAAGGAATTATAAGGAAAGAAGTTTTAGAGGTAATTCTTGAAAAGGGAAAGAAGGATATCAAAACACAGTTCTTAGAGTATAAAATCCTTCGCAAGGTTAATGATGATTATGAATTGAGGGATGTCTACTATAAATTAGTAGAGTTTATACTTGTTGAATTCAGACCGCTCTTGCCGGAAGAAATTGAAAAATTTGGAACTTCTATATCAGAGTTGTTCAGAAAAATTACAGAAGGAATTAATGAGGATAAAAACATTCTTATCGAACGATTAAGAGGCCTTTCATCACAAATAAAAGAGTTTACAGAATCAGTTGAGAAGAATTCAATTCGACTATTGAACGAGACCAGGGAACTTAAATCAAACGTTAACCAGATTGATTATAGAGACAAAATTCAAAAGGCGTCTTTCTGGATTCAGTATTATATAAACCCTCTTAATTCTATTCTTGACGTCAATCATTCTGAGTCGATAACGAATAAATTGCTGGATGTTTCAGGATTTGCGAATCAAAAGCGACTTTCAATTACTGACGAAACAGTTCGTCAGCTCTTTGAGCAGCTGTATTTTCAATTGATCCAATCAAATGATGATTTATTAAGACAATCGAAATTATTGACAAATGAGTTGTTGCCTCTGATTGAGAGAATAAGGACAGAATCTTTAATATTAACCGGATGGATTGAGTTTTTGCGTTCGCCTGACAAAGTCAGCCCTCCCAGCCTTCTGAAAACCAGAAATGATAATCCATATTCAACTAGAGCATATTTGAATGCTAAGGAATATTTTGAGCAATTCATTACCCAGGAAGATGCAGTTATAGAGAATGATGAAGAGAATCATGAACGATGGGTTTTTAACAGAACTTTCTATCGACAAAGGTTGGCAGAGAGCCTGCCAGTTGAGAATTTTTTTGATTGGTGTAATTCTGAATTGGGAAGTAATGGAGGGGAAATGTCAAATGAGAAGGTATTCGCTTTAACGAGCCTCTTATTTGATGGTGACGTTGAAGTAGTCAGTGCCTCAGACGGCAGCTCAATGCAAATAGTAACAGGAACCTCAAGGTTGTTTGTGCCCAAACTTAATTTGAAGAAAAATGGATTACCCTGAGTCACATAAAAAAATTGTAGAAGAACTCCTTGAGGGAAAATTTATTCTATCAAGAGAAGAGCATTACAACGAGATAAAAGAAAATGAAGAATTCTATGTTTCTTTTTTCAAGGCTTCATTTGGTCATGAACTTCAGATCACAAACGAATTTGTGCGACTTGTTTCTGAAGAGACCGATGAAAAATTATCCCGTGACGTTAGCATCTTTTTTGCAATTCTTTGTTACGAGCTGGATAAACAAGGCAAAAACTTTTTGGACACTCTGCAATATTCAGAGTTCTCAATGGATGAAATAAACAGCTTATTTGAAGAATCTTCTTGGATTGACTTAGTTCATAGTAATAAGCATCTAAAAGATTCGGATGCGAGAAAGCGTTTCATTTTCAGTTCAATGGCTAAGCGAAATATAATAGATAAAATTGCTGATGAACGATTTGGTTTCACCGCTGCTTACAAAGTATTCATGGAGTATGCAAAGGATTTAGCCCAAAAAACCTTGGAGGATAAACGCAGTCAGATAAGCTCATAATCAGATAGCTTCCGAGAATTCGATATTTGTCTTGACCCATTCCTTATCAATTGAAATAAATCTTTTTTTAATACGAATTAAAACCATAATTGGCAATGAAGTCATTGAAGGATATATAAGCTTCTAGTCTAAGGCATTCTGAAAGCTTACTTTATTAATGAAGTTTAGAATCGAATTCAATTGGAAAAACCTGCCCATTCTTAAATAAAACTACATGTGGATATTAAAGAGAAATGCTTAAGGCGGATGATATTTGATGTTTTTTTCTTGAAAAAATTCTTAAAATGAAAATACCATACATGATAAGTTGCTCGTTGTTATAGGAGTTACTCCTATCTCAATTATGAATGAGTATTAAAATTACTTAAGTTAGATTAAGTCGGCTTCTATGATTAATCAATCTGTTGAAATACTAAACCAAGTCGATGGAGAAACATCTGAGTCAGAAGGTCAGATAATTAATGATGCTAAGAATAGAATGGTTTGTGAACTGCACGATGAAGTTATATCAAATCTCACTTTGGCAAGCATGCAGCTTGAAGTACTTAAACTTCATAAAGAAGTTAGCGCTCTTGTCCTTAGCGACTTATTTGGAAAGCTGGAGGAAAAGTTAAATTATTCAATAGCTGCTTTACGAGGCATAATCTTTGGGATGTCAGGCGAATTGTTAGAGCCCAGCTTGGACAACAACATCAGAAGACTTTGTTCTGAGTTTAATGCGCTTAAAAAGATCCAGGTCAATTACTCCATTAGTGGTGTTGAAGGCTCGTTGAGTAAAAGTCAAACTTATGAATTAGTGCAAATCATTAAAGAGCTACTGATTAATAGTTTTAAGCATAGCGAGGCGAAAGAAATCAATATTCGCTGTAATTGGACAGGGGATATTTTGGATCTGATGTACTCGGATAATGGAAAAGGTTTTAGTCTTGATATTTCAACCCTGAAGCATTCAAGCTTTGGAATCAATAGCATTATGCTGAGATCAAAAATATTGAGTGGTGAATGTCAATTTTACTCAAGTGCCGCAGGGATGAATTTCAACCTTAATGTCTGCACTAAATCCGTTGCCTAATATTACCGCAATGAATGTACTTCTTGTAGACGACTGTGTTTTGTATTGTGACGGATTGTCACTTCTGCTGGAGTCAGCTTACCCTCAAATATTGGTAAATAAATGCTATTCAGGTGAAGATGCAATTGCGGAGTTGAGAGCAAAAAAATATTCCTTGGTGATTTGTGATCTACAATTAAATTCCGAAAAGCTTGATTTACTTCAGGGGTTTCACGTAGCTCATTTTATCGTTGATTCGGAAATTGAATCGAAGATTCTCATTCTCACCAATATTACAGGTAAAGCAAGTCTCATTGCTTTGCAACAACTAGGGGTGAATGGGTTACTGTTCAAGAGTGTAAACAAAGAATTACTAAAGGAATGCATTGATACATTACTTCACGGACAAGATTACATTCAAAAAGAAATTCGGTCAATTTTAAAAAGTGTATCAAATCAAAACCAGCCGGGAAGCGTCCGAATCTCAAATGATGAGTTTCAGGTATTGGAATCATTAAAGCTTGGGCTTACCGCAAAGGAAATTTCTGCAAACCGAATGATTCCGGAACGTACCGTTCGCTACATCCGCGATAGACTTCTATTGAAAACTCAAACTAAGAATTGTGCAGAGCTTGTCAGATTTTCGATGATCAACTCGCTCGTAGTAGAGCAATAAGTTTTATAAAGCAGCTTTTCAGGCACTTTATTGCTCTGTGGCTGAATAAAAATGCACGCATCAAATCTTTTCTTCGCCATGGTATTTTGAGTCTTTTCCAAAATTCGAATTTTGGCAGATGCCAAAATTCCTTTGTCATTTGACCAGTGCATTTTTGTCTTTTTGCCAATTCTACCGTTCTCGCATTTGACGGTATCCAACTTTTTTAAATTGCTCTTATTAAGAGGTTGCGCTAGTCTGAAGATTCAATCACTTAATTGCGGATGCCGAAAAGCAAAAGAGTAGGTAAGAAAAAACTAATTTTTTATGGAATCTAAATTTGAAAGCCTAGAGAACCCTATGTTCAAAAAGTTGTCGAAGAAATCGATGACAAGCATTAAAGGGGGTCAAGAAACTTACAGCATCTGTTCAACAGGATGCAGAGAAACTTTGTGGGGTATTGACACTTATTGTTCTGATACCTCCCGAGATAAGGAGATTCAAGCTTAACCGCTTCAATAAACTGCTAGCAATTTTGCACTACTTAAATAATGTACTACTTAAATAAAAATAGACTTATGGAAAACATGAAATTCGAAAATTTGAATAATCCAATGTTCAAAAAATTAGATTCTAAATCTATGACCAGCATTCGTGGTGGTCAGCAAACTTATTCAATTTGCTGGACAAAATGTACTGACACTCTTTGGGGAATTGATAGTTCCTGCTCCGATCACACAAAGGACGCAGAAATTGCAAACTAATTTGTAATTAATGGCCTCAGAGCATCTTTATCTGAGGCCATTTTTTATTCGAACTGTGGTATAATTTAAATAAATGATCCTAGGAAATTTACGACTGGCTGTCGGCATTACGCGAAAACCCTTGGTCATAAATTGAAACCTAATCTATTCTGATGATACTTATACTCAGTTCTGTGAACACGGAAGAAACAACGAATGATGTTGTGGAATGGCTGGAGGCGAATAAAGCATCCTATAAAAGACTAAATGGCTATGATTTGGAGCGTTTGTCAGACATTAATATCGGTTTTAAAAACGATGAAATCGAGTTTGAGTTAAATAGTAATCACTCGCTGGTAAAGGACGTGAATATCGTCTGGCACCGCAAATGGAGAGATGATGATTTTTACTATTTGTTAAATGACAATTCTATCATTCACCCGTATCTCAGAAAGCAACTTGGAACTCATTTTGCAAGCGAATTTTTCGCTGCCACTCGCGGCTTGCAATTAGCATTTGAAAATAAAAAATGGTTAACAAAGCCGGCTTATTTCAGGAGCGTTACCAGCAAATTGCATACGCTAAAGATTGCTAAATCATTGGGAATCGGTATTCCTAATACCCTAGTTACAAATAATAAAGACGCCTTAGAGAAATTTTTTGAGTCTGAAAAAAGAATTATTACAAAGAGTATCAGCGATATGGAGGTCTTTCATTTGAAAGGTGAGAGCTATGCGCTATACACCACTGAGGTTTCAAAAGAGCAAATTTCAAAAACGCCTAAGCATTTTTTTCCTTCTCAGTTTCAGCAATTGGTGGATAAACAATATGAAATCAGGAGCTTTTTGCTGGATGGAGAATTTTATTCAATGGCAATTTTTTCTCAGGCAAGGAATTCTACCCTGGTTGACTTTCGGCACTACGACTTTGAGAATCCGACTAGACAAATTCCTTACAAACTTCCGCAGGAGCTTGAGCTAAAACTAAAAGAATTATTAAAAATACTCGATATCAATTGCGGATCTGTCGATCTTATTCGGGGACTCGATGGTATTTATTATTTTTTAGAGGTTAATAGTAATGGGCAATTTGGCATGGTATCGCTACCGTGCAATTATTATCTGGAAGAGAAAGTCGCTAAATATTTGATTAATGAAGACTATTAAAAACATGACAGGCACGCGCAAGTCGAAACGAAAGGCTTCAGCAAATGAGCTTGATTTTACTGAGCTGGTGGATGTAACAGAACATCCGAAGCTTCCGGTTTTATACTCTAAAATGAAGCGAATAGCTAAATATACAAGCTTTAGGTCCGTATCAAGCAACAGACATCGAACGGAATCACTTAATAATCCGGGATATTATAAACCGGTATCGCAACTATTCAAGTAAGATGAAAAGCTTTAAGCTGTCCGATTATGCGGAAAAATACATGGTTGTATTTGCGTGTTGTATTCCCGTGAAGGGTGCAAAGAGAAGCACAATTTGTGACTTGCAAAGGGAAACATTTGATTTTATTCCAAATGTACTCTACACGATTTTAACGGAATATAGAAGTAAGAAGCTTCTTCAAATCATGCAATTTTGTGGAGATGACAACCTTGAAATGCTTGAGCAATACCTGAATTTTCTTATCGTCAATGAATATATTTTCTTTTCGGATGAGCCGGATCGATTTCCATCAATGTCATTGGATTGGCGTTCACCTCATGATGTGACAAATTCGCTCATAGATTTTGATGAGAAAACATCTCATAACATGAAACTGATTGTATCCGAACTTGAGTCCGTTCGGTGTCCGATGGTTCAGTTGCGGTTCTACTATTCACCTTCCAGCCAATATCTCCATGAAGTTCTGAAAAACTTTGAGGGTTCAGGTATTAGAACCGTTGAGCTTATCATTAAATATGACGACCTGCTTGATGCTAATGTGCTGATGAATCTGCTGAATTTGTACCGCAGGGTTTCCACAATTTTTGTAACCTCAACTCCGAAAGCTCGGGAACTGAAGCATGAACCGTCAGGTTCCAGAATTATTTTCAGAAAAGAAGTGGTTGATTCACCACAGTGCTGTGGAACAATTTCACTAAATAATTTTAGAGTAAACGTGCCCATGTTTACAGAGTCTCAGAAGTTTAATTCATGCTTGAATCGTAAGGTGGGTATTGATAGCCGGGGGAATATTAAAAATTGCCCCACATCTACAGAAACCTTTGGATCGCTGGATGAAATAAGTTTAGCGGAAGTTGTAAAAACGAAATCCTTCCAAAAGGTTTGGAATATCAGCAAGGATATGATCTCAATCTGTAAAGATTGTGAGTTCCGGCATGTCTGTACAGACTGCCGCGTGCTTGTACCAGGAGAATTTTCAAAACCAGCAAAATGTAAATATGATCCATACTCAGCCAGTTGGGAAAAATAGTCGACTTTTTACACTTATTTTTCCTGTATCTATTTTTCTTATCATGCTTAGTGCGTGTTCTAGTTCTAATGATGAACCATTTAGAAGGGGTTCAGTGTATGCATCTAAAAATAAAAAGCACTATGTGTTCATCGATGCAGACTCGACCTATATTCTAACCAGAAAAAAAGGAGATGTGGCATTTAAGGATTTAGGTGTTGTCAAAGTAAAAGGCACACAACTTGTATTTCTGGATGGTCGGGACATCGAATCATCGACAACAATTAGCTTTCATGAAGGAAATTCAAATAAGCTTTCAGTAAAATTTACTACTGAATTCCTGAGAGATTACCCGGAAGCAGTATTGGCGGTAGCGGACACACTCATTTATGCGATTCGCGATACGGTAGTTGTTATTGATAAAAAATTCGTTTTTGATAAGTTTCAAAAAGTAACTGATTCACTTCCGGAATTTTATCACTATTGGGAAGTTTATGACCGGCTTTTTGTAAGCGATCTTAAGATTAAATCGCGAGCAGGTTATCTGTCAATGTTTTATGATGGCAGAGTAGACGAAATTTATGTCGGAAAGAAGGACTTAGCTCCGTTGCCCGCGAAGATCGATACTGCCTATTTCAAGATGAAGTTGGGAAACAAATACATTACATGTTCCGATTGCCCGAAAAAGTTCAAATTTGATACGCTTTTTTTGGAGTAAGATTGCTTTCATGTTGATGCGTTAAAACAGTTTATAACTATTGACTCAAAAGTATAATGTTCTGGATCATTCTTCGGTCGGCATTTAGACGGATTAATAAACATAAGGGAACTTATTTTATAAGTTTATTAGGCCTTACGGTTGGCCTATTCCTTACGTTTCTGGTAGGGTATATCTTCCTGTATGAAATGAGTTTTGATACATTTCATACAAAGTCATCGAATAAATTTCTTCTTGAAATGAAGATTTCCTATGGAAGTAGTGATGTTGTCACTCCGCCTCCTGCGTTTTTGTATGAACGAATGAAAGATCATACCGCAATAGTAGAGGCGTCCCGCGTTTTCATCATGACGCAACCTTCGGTTTATGTTTATCAAAATGCACTAAAAAGTAAGATATCGACCAAAGATTACATAAAGGTAGATTCCGGTTTCTTTAAACTTTTCAAGTTAGAAATCCTGGCTGGAAATCTAGATCAAATGCTATCTAATCCGGACTACATATTGTGTTCTGAAAAAATTGCTAAGTCAATGACTGAACAATTGGCGCTTGGTGAGCAGGTGGAAATTGATGGCCGCCAATACATTATTGGAGGTATTTTTAGGAATTGGCCTGAAAACTCAAGCCTGAAATTTGATTTTGTGGCCTCAACCGTGGGGAGCAATCTATCAACTGATGAAAAGGAAGGTTTGTGCATAATTTATTATGAACAAATACAGCCGTCAGAAAGTCAGGCTGTGCTTGATTTTTTGACCCATCATGTAAAGGAAGAGTTCAGTAAAAATGCGAATCTGGGTGCAATAGCGTTATCCAATCAGCATCTTGATACCGACCTGCTGCCTAATCGGGCATCCAAGCTGCAGTTAACGGTGTTTTTTATTGTTGGCTTGATCATACTGATCGTTACGGTAAGTAATTATTCAAATACTGCATTGTCGGTTAGCGTTAGTCAGCTAAAAACGACAGGTATGCAAAAAATTCTTGGTGCAAATGAGGTTCAAATTGCCCTAGCTTATTTGATTGAATCGCTAATACTGGTCGTTACATCCCTGATTTTATCTATTTTATCTATTTGGATTTTTAATACTGAGCTCGTTCAGCTTATACAGCTGCCGATAAACCTAGGGGTAGTATCTTTTAAAATGCTTCTCTTTGTTAGTTTAGTGGCTGGCCTTTGTATCGCCATCATTACTTTTATCATGTATGTTTTTAGCAAAAGTATCTCAGCCATTGCTATGCTCAGCATCAATAAGGTTCCGAAGAAAGCCGGTCATCGGTTAACCTCCATCCTTGTAATATTTCAATGTGTTACAACATCGATATTCATCGTGCTCACAGTAACCGTAATTTATCAGAAGCAATACCTGGAAGACTTTGATACAAGATTCAACAAGGACAATAAATTGCTCGTTAGATTTGAGAGTGGAGATCTAAGAAATAGTACTAAAGGTAATTTGCTGTCAATTCTAAGTCACGAAATTGAAGGCATTGGAGGAGTTAAATCTGTTTCTTCGACCAGTTTTTTGACATACTCCTCGATCCGAAACTATAAGCCTAAAGGGACCGAAGAGAACATTGAGATTCATTCATTGGACATTGATAGTAATTTTGTTTCGCTGTTTAATTTAACGTTAACCCGGGGAAAAAACCTTGAACAGAATTCGAGGGTAAATCAGGTTTTAATTAATGAATCTGCCTATGAGACATTTAGTAAATACACTGAATTTCAAATAGGAGATCCATTTCCGGGACTTGAAAATAGTGTTGTGGTTGGAAGCGTTGAGGATTTTTTATTTAATGGATTCAGATCTAAAACCTCACCGCTTGTACTTGAGTATAATCCTGACGGGCCAATGGGTTGTATAATCTCTTATGAAGGGGATAAGGCAAAAGTCTTGGGAGATATCGAGCGAATATCAAAAACCATATTGCCCTTCGTAAAGCCTGAAATTCTTCCATTCGAGGATGTGTACAATCATAAATTCCTTCCCGAAAACCGATTGTCTTCCTTGTTGATTGTGGCGTCTATTATCAGCATCATGATTTCATGCCTGGGCCTCATTGGAATTTTTCAGTTTCTTTCCCGCGTAAGAAGGAGAGAAATGAGTGTTCGAAAAATTTTTGGTGCAAACGCCACAGATGTAGCACTTCTTTACTCGCGCAAATATTTTAAAATATTAATTATCGCATTGTTGATCGGAACACCCATTGGCTGCTTATTCAGCTTTGCATTTTTAAGCCTGTTTGCCGTACAGGCGGAAATAGGTTTTTTCTTTATCGTGGGCTGTGTGCTGCTTCAACTAATTATTGTCATCCTGGTGATGAGTTTTCAAACAATTCGGGCCTCAATCAGCCGCCCGATAGAAGATTTGCGCTATGATTGATCTGTTTCGGACGAAGTTTCCCTTCTATAAGCAACAAGACTCACAGGATTGTGCGCCCGCGTGCCTCAAGATGATCTTTAGACATTATGGAAAAAAGATTAGCCTGGAAAGTATCAAGGAGGCCATGTATTTCACGCGGCAAGGGGTTTCTTTATATTCAATCTCTTTGGCTGCTGAAAAGTATCACTTTCAAACTTTTGCGTGTGAAGCGCCTATTGATCATATAGAAACCGCTCAGTTGCCTGCCATTTTACACTGGAATGAAGAGCATTTTGTAGTGCTGTATAAAATTGAAAATGGACTGTTTAGTATTGCGGATCCACAGTACGGCCTTATTAAATATTCGAAAGAAGAGCTCGCTAAATCCTGGTGTTTTAATGAAGAAAAGAATGCGGGCATTATGCTTCTGTTGCAGCCTACACCGGCCTTTTATAAAGTTGATAGTGATACCGATGATTCCCTTGATGTTGTCAAATTTGCACGCCCATATATTAGCAAGTTTAAGCAGCTTTGGATTCAATTTATTTTTGGGATAATACTGGGAGGTGCCATACTATATTCAATTCCGCTGCTAACGCGGGTTATTGTTGACGTAGGGATTGGCTTAAAAGATATTAATTTAATCTACATAATTCTCCTCGGGCAGCTCATTCTTTTCTTGAGCAGCGCGACAGTTGAATTGATCCGAAGGTGGATAATTGTATACCTGAGTTCCAAGATATCAATCTTTATTCTATCCGACTATATTAAAAAACTGATGCGCCTGCCCCTGCGTTTCTTCGATACGAAAATTGTGGGCGACATCCTTCAGCGGATCCAGGATCATGAGCGGATACAGTCTTTTATTTCCGGTTCTTCGATAAATTTTCTTGTCTCGATTGTAGTTTTTGTTACGTTTTCAGTTGTTCTGGCGCTTTTCGATAGTACCATTTTCTTGACATATATAGCATTAAGTGTAGTCTATGTTGTGTATGCTATGCTGTTTTTGAAAAAGAGAGAAGAGTTGGAGTTCAGAAGATTTAATAACCTAGCGCAAAATCAAAGCACGCTCATCGAGATGATTCATGGAATGCAGGAAATTAAGCTGAGTAATTCTGAATTGATAAGGCGCGAAGGGTGGAATGCTGTCCAAGAGAAAATGTTCAAGCTTAACGTAGAAACAAATAAATTATCGCAAGCTCAGGACTTAGGTAGCAGACTGATCAATGATTTTAAAAACATTGTGATAACAGCAATTTCTGCGACAGCAGTTGTTAAAGGACATTTCACATTAGGCCAGATGATCACGGTTCAGTTCATTATCGGCCAATTGAACTTACCGCTGAATGATTTTCTGAATTTTTTAAAATCGTTGCAAGACACGAAGATCAGCTTGAGACGAATTACGGATATCCATAAACTACCAGATGAAGAATCGGTGGACAAAGATAAGGTGAAGGATATTCAAGCTAATCAGGATATCGCAATACAGAATTTATCATTCAGTTATGAAGGTGAAAATACTGCCCCGATACTCGATGACCTTTCTTTGACTATTCAAAAGGGTAAGATTACTGCCATCGTTGGTTCCAGCGGAAGCGGAAAAACAACGCTTATGAAGCTGCTCTTAAAATACTATAACGTTCCGGACGACACGATTACAGTTGGGGGAGTGAATCTTAATAGTATCAATAGCGCTGCATGGAGATCAAAATGCGGAGCAGTTTTACAAGATGGTTACCTTTTCTCTGAATCAGTTGCCAAGAATGTGGCCCTATCTGAATCGCTGCCGGATAATGAAAAGGTGGAGAGGGTTTTAAGCTTGGTGAATCTTAAGGATTTCGTTGACAGTTTACCTCAAGGGCTGAGTACAAAGATTGGTAAAAGTGGTTTGGAGCTAAGTGTTGGTCAAAAGCAAAGAGTTTTAATCGCAAGAGCACTATACAAAAACCCGGAGTATTTATTCCTCGATGAAGCAACTTCTTCGCTTGATGCACAGAATGAAAGTGTCATATCTAATAACTTGTATAATCATTTTTATAAGGATAAAACAGTTCTCATCATTGCCCATCGATTGAGTACGGTGAAAAATGCTCACATGATAGCGGTATTGGAAAATGGGAAAATAGTTGAAAAGGGAACTCACATTCAATTATTGCAGATGAAGGGTAAATACTATGATTTGGTGAATAATCAATTAGAATTGTCATAGAGATGGAAAAGGTCGAAAAAGAAGAACTTGCGTATATAGTAAATTATAGGCCTTCTTGGTTGGTGCGCTGGGGTTTGCTATTAATTACTCTATTCATCTTCGCATTTGTAGTGATTTCGATCTATGCAAAGGATACTATGATAATTAAAGTATCCGCTGTGGTTGAAAATATTAATGAAGAAAAAATTTGCCTGGAATTCAAGGCGGACAGTAAAATCGTACAACAAGCGCTATTAACAGGCAAAATTTCATTGATAACGCAGGATAAAGTTTTTCCAGTAAGTTCGTGGAAAGGAACGTGTTTTCATCTTGCCGCGAAGCCGACCGAAAACGTCACTGCGCTAAAAAATGGTCTGACAATAGAGATTCAGATTGAATCAAAAATTGTTTCTTTCATTAACCAATTTGGAATCTACTAATGTAGGTTTGATGATGAAGAGTCGATAAGATGAAATTGCGGCTGCTTACTGAGTATCTTTTCCGAGCCGGCTGCGATATTTGTTTTTCAGATAGAATACAACTCTTAGGATACAAAAAATACTCAGCCATAACAAAAGGATTGCATGGTTTGAATGAAACATTAAGGTTCTTTTTTGAAAGATTATCCAATCAAGAATGGGTCCCGATAAATTAATATGGATAAACATTCCCAATGAAATGGCGACTAACTGCGTGAAAATGTTTTCTGATTTAAATATTTTTCCGAGCCAGAGATTAGTAAAGTAGATGAATATAAATATGAGCAGCATAGATGCTGCTGTGAATAGAAGCCATCTGTACCAATTTTCTTGAAAGTAAGAGGTTGTTGAATATCCAAGATGAGCAAAGAAATCTTTAACTGAAAGCAGAGAAATAATTATATAAAACCAAAGCCAGTACGGTTTTAAAGACTTAAGCAATCTCATTCTTAGCCATAGATGTTTAGGGATAGACAAAAAGCTTGGATTAACAAATCTATAAAAATTCTTCAATAAATCTGCTCTATAGACTTGCTATGATAGAAGCTTTTCCTCCTACGGCATGGGAATTGAGTCAAGTTTGTACTTAATCTGAAAGTTAGTTTACTTACACGTTAAGTTAGATTAATGTACTTCTTCGCATAAAGAATTCAATCGTATAGTTGGTGCTTAGTCATTTAAATCTGAAAGCAACTATAATGTTTGTCTAAGTCAATATCCGAGAGGATTTAGCCCAAAAAACTTCAGATAATAGACAGAATAATGTAAGTTCATAACCATAGATGACCCTATAAAAACATGGCCGATCTGCATTTGCAAAGCACTTGAAGAGGAAGAAGGGTCAATTGACTAAGAGGATGGACAGTGGTAAGTCTAAATCCTAATCAAATCTAGATATCAAGAAATCTGAGGAAGTGCGTGTGCTAAAATTTTTGGTACCTAATCCGGAACATTTTTGAACTAGTTCTATGCTTTTTTGGTCGCGGACATTAATATACAGTCACAACAACTCTCTTGGACTGCAAATAAAAAAGGCCTAAGCTTTACGCAATAGGCCGATTAAAGACTTTTGGGATACAGTTAAAGACTTTAAGGTTTCCAGTTAAAGACTTTTGGGGTTGGTCACAAGTTGCGCAGATAAGCACCGATGATTACTCTACCGTGACAGATTTTGCAAGGTTCCTCGGCTGGTCAACATTACAGCCACGCATTACCGCGATGTGGTAAGAAAGCAATTGCAATGGAATTACAGAAACGATGGGCATCAGTGTTTCCTGGACGGCCGGAACTTCAATGGTAAATTCAGCCATGGTTGGAATCAGCTTGTCACCCTCGGTAACGACCGCGATGACACGGCCTTTGCGAGCCTTCACTTCCTGGATGTTGGAAACAATTTTCTCGTAGGAGCTATCGCGTGTAGCAATAAACACCACAGGCATCTCTTCATCGATCAGGGCAATAGGCCCGTGCTTCATTTCAGCAGCCGGGTAGCCTTCTGCATGGATGTAGGAAATTTCTTTCAGCTTCAGCGCACCTTCCAATGCTACGGGGAAATTAAATCCACGGCCGAGATATAAGAAGTTCGTAGCATCTTTAAACGTATAGGCAATCTCGCGGATCTGATCATTGAGTTTTAATGTGCGCTCAACTTTTGCCGGAATATTCTCGAGCTCAACCAGCATTTCATGAAATTTCTGATCGGTGATGGTTCCTTTTTTCTGCGCTACAATCAGGCAGATCATGCTCAGTACAGTCAGCTGTGCGGTAAATGCTTTTGTACTTGCAACACCAATTTCCGGCCCTGCATGGGTATAAGAACCTGCATGCGATGCACGGGCTATCGATGATCCTACAACATTACATACACCAAAAATTGTTGCGCCTTTTGATTTCGCCAACTCAATCGCGGCCAGTGTATCTGCGGTTTCACCGGATTGGGAGATAGCAATAATCATATCGCCTTCGCGAATTATGGGATTGCGGTATCTGAATTCGGAAGCGTACTCTACTTCAACCGGGATGCGGCAAAATTCCTCAAACATGTATTCGGCCACGAGACCTGCATGCCACGAGGTGCCGCAGGCAACAATAACGATTCGGTCAGTATTGGCAAGCTTGTTAACATATTCACGAATGCCGCCCAGCACTAATCTTCCGGATTGTGAATCCAATCGTCCGCGTAAACAATCTTTTATAGAACGGGGCTGCTCAAAAATTTCTTTTAACATGAAATGATCAAAACCGCCTTTTTCAATTGCCTCAAGTTCCATCTCCAACTTCTGGATGTATGGCGTCATGGGTGCATCTTCGATGGTTTTAATTTTCAGCTTACCATCATCGATAACGGCAATTTCAAAATCATTCAGGTAAACCACCTCATTCGTGTATTCAATGATAGGTGTTGCATCGGATGCAATGAAGTATTCATTTTTGCCAACTCCGATAACCAACGGACTTCCTTTGCGGGCAGCGATTAATAAATCGGGGTTTTCATGCGACATAATCACAATCGCGTACGCACCAACAACTTTTGTGAGCGCCAGCCGAACAGCCTCGTCTAACGAGCAATGGTTGTTCTCCTGAATATCTTCAATAAAGTGGATCAGAACTTCCGTATCCGTTTCGCTGGTAAACGAGTGACCTTTGTTGATAAGCTCCTGTTTCAGGGAACTGTAATTTTCAATGATACCATTATGAATAATGGCCAGCTTTTTTGAAGATGAGTAGTGCGGGTGTGCGTTGACATCATTTGGCTCACCGTGTGTTGCCCAACGGGTATGGCCAATTCCGATCGTGCTCGTAAGGTCTTTTCCCTCCAGGTAAGCCTCCAGTTCAGAAACCTTACCTTTCTTTTTGTAAACGTTCAATCCTTTATTGAGCAAAGCAATACCGGCACTGTCGTAGCCGCGGTATTCCAATCGTTTAAGACCTTTAATGATAACCTGCTGAGCATCGCGATGACCAACATAACCAACAATTCCGCACATATGTTTTAAAGGTTAGGCTTATTGGGTACAGTATAATACAGCTTCAGTTTTATGCCGCTGGTTTTAAGAACCGCACGGTTAACAGTATTCCCGGTACCGCTTTCCAGAAGCGGAGATCCGCTGGCACCGCTGGATAGGATTTTTAAAATGGGCGCTGTTGCCGGGTAAAATCCAATATGTTCAATGTTGTATTCTGGGTTGTCTTTGTTAATAAACAATTTTTGAAAAAACATGGTGGCATATCCAATATACTTCCTGGAAGTATTATCATAAGAAAGTGTCAGGGGGCTTTGGCCCGATAGCTCTGTAGCGATACCAAAATTTCTCAGATCGGTGAAAACATTTCCTACGAATTGAATCATCTTGAGACTATCTGCGTCAACGGTCATATCCAGCGGCAGGATCTTACCGCCTTCCTCTTTCATCACCATTCCGTAGAGACTTGAAATGGGAGAGATGCCGGGGGCATAGTCCGCTACCTCCATGGAAAGCTCTGCTGAATTGATTACAATATCTTCCAGTGTATCGATAAAGCTATAGTAATCACTTAAATCAAGTTCGGTTATGACTCCGGATCCATCCTGAATATAGCGTTCAGGAGAATCAGGATCGTTATCCGGAAAGTATCGCTGGTTAGGAACAGAAAGTCCGCTCAGGGCGCCAGTCCGTTGAGTAGTAATGCTACTAAAGGAGTTAGCCCCTACCCACGGAAAAGGTGTAAAATAGAGCGCTGTTATTAAGGAATCGTTAGTAGGTGTGTTGTAATGAAATGTGAAACGGCTAAATCCATTCAGCGGATTGAGGCCTACCACCCTGCCTGTTTTTGTCGAAACAAAGGCCAACCCTGGAAATTCCTTTTTGAATTCATCAAGATATTCCTCCGATATTAAAGCTGAATCACCGCGATCCGCGATCCAATCGAATATCAGGAACGCAAATTCCGGGTCAAGCTGACCTTGGAACATAATCGTATCGCGAGCTTCTGGAGACCTGTCCGATTGTTCCTTAAAGTGAATTTGGTCTAACACATAAGGTCTGAACTTACTGCTTCCGCTATACTTTCGGCTGAACTTTTTAATCTTAAGCTGCCCCACGAGTTCACCGGAATGCGAGAGTGTTGTGGTGTTGATGTACCGCTTAAAAAAGGTTAACGAATCCGGATGACCTTCTATTAATGGATAAATATTAATAACATCATCAATGGTTAAATGGTCAGGCCCGTACGCATAAAAATCCAGCCAAAGCTGAATGGTTGTTGAATCCAATGTAAGCGCTTCACCGTCCCGATTAAAATAGGTCGGAAAATCCGGGTCAGCATTTGGCAAGTACTGTGAATAGAAACCTGTATTGATTGTTCCCAATGCAGGATCTTCATAACTGCCGATCAGAAATCGGAACGCATTGGCGTTTACCGGACTTGCTGATACTTCCCATTGATCGGTAAAAACAGAGTCCAGCAGGAGTACTGAACTTTTCTCACCGTTAAAAATAATCTCGTGGTAGCGACCTTGAAATTTAGTTTTACCCTTAATTCCTAACAAAAAATCATCATCACATGATAACAAAAACAGGACTGCTGCAGCAAGCACCAGTCCGGCCCGTTTAGCCAACAAGTTCATTATATAAGTTGTAGTAAGATTCAGTATAGTTTTCGTCCTTGTCAATCGATTCAACTTTCTTTTCTCTCATCTTCTTGAAGAGCCCCTCAAGCTTTTTGTTTTCGCCTGCGGTGATTACAGCATCCGAAAACTCAACACCCATTTTAATGAAGCCCTCGTAATCGGCCGTTTTCAGGTTGCCCAGCATTTTGTCTTCAATGTCGATCATCTTCACTTTCGTCATGATGTCGTCTTTAAACTTAAAGTTGAAGCTGTTATTGTAAATTGTGAAAACAGTTTTCGTGTTTTTGAACAACGGGTCGTTTTTGTACGTGGTTTTCAGGTACAATGGGATAAAACTGGTGATCCAGTCGTTGCAATGCACAACATCCGGAGCCCATCCGAGCTTGCGAACGGTTTCAATAGCGCCTTTACAGAAGAAAATAGCACGCTCGTCATTGTCTGCGTAAAACTTGTTTTCCTTATCGTGGAAAACCGACTTGCGGTGGAAATAATCTTCGTTATCGATAAAATAGACTTGTAATTTGGCATTTGGGATAGACGCGACCTTGATGGTCAGCGGCTTTTCCTCATCGCCTACAGCAATGTTAATTCCTGACAGGCGCACTACCTCATGGAGCCTATTCTTTCTTTCATTGATAATTCCAAAACGGGGCACCAGAATCCTGATCTCCATTCCCTTTTCCTGCATGGCTTGCGGAAGTTTGCGGACGAAATCGGCAACTTCAGACGTTTGCAGGAAAGGATTTATCTCACTGGCCACATAGAGAATTCTGAGTTTTGACATAGTTCTTGGATTAATGATTTGAACGCGAAACGAGCCACAAAAGTACAAAATTTACCCCCCTTATTCAACTTCTTTCCGCAATAACCCTACCTTTACCAGCCTTTTTTAAGGCCATCCAACATGCAGATTTTCAATGAAATCGACCCTTTAAAGGCATTTTTAGTTGAAAAGCGAACCCAGGGAAAAACGGTGGGTTTTGTGGCTACTATGGGAGCCCTTCACGAGGGTCATTTGGAGCTTATTCGCAATTCCCAAAATGATAACTCGATAACGATTTGTTCCATTTTTGTCAATCCGTCCCAGTTTAATAATCCGTCAGATTTGCAGAAATATCCCCGGACTTTAGACACAGACATCGCGCACCTGAAAAAAGTTGGATGCGATGCGCTGTTTTACCCGGAAGTCGGGACGATGTATGACCAGGAAAGCTTTGTGCGGTTTGACTTCGGTCACCTGGATAAAGTGATGGAGGGTGAATTTCGCCCCGGGCACTTCAGCGGTGTAGCGCTTGTTGTATCAAAATTGTTTCACATTGTAGAGCCCGATATAGCGTATTTCGGCCAGAAGGATTGGCAGCAGTTTGCTATTATCCGGCAGCTTTCACGTGAACTGAAGTTTAACATTCAAGTAAAAAGCGTTCCTACGTTGCGTGAAGCCAGCGGCCTTGCGATGTCATCGCGGAACGCACGACTTACTTCAGCACAACGTGAAAAGGCAGCCATCCTCAATCACGTATTGAAAGAAGCTATTGTGCAGTTGAAAAACGGCAAACCGATTTCCCACGTTAAGGATGGTGCGAAAGCCAGACTTGGATATGATCCTGAAATCCAGCTTGAATATTTCGAGGTTGCGGACAGTGAAAACTTAAAAGCGCTGACGGATGTTAAGGAGTCTGCACGCCCCATTCTTTGCATAGCAGCTTTTGTTGGCGAGGTTAGGCTGATTGATAACATGTTCTTGTGATTATCTTATTTTTGTGACCTTTTGAAAAGTATGTTTATAGAAGTCTTAAAATCCAAAATTCACCGCATCAAGATCACACAGGCTGAGCTGCATTATGTTGGAAGTATTTCCATTGATGAAGATCTGCTGGACGCTGCCAACATGATCGAAGGTGAAAAAGTAACGGTCGTAAACGTGAGCAACGGTGAACGACTGGAAACCTATATAATCAAGGGAGAAAGAGGCTCGGGTGTTGTTACCTTAAACGGTCCCGCTGCACGCAGGGCTCA
>Ga0075156_10000045_pt1 | contig 52006 bp, 44 predicted proteins | sample JI81AbrownDNA_FD_70966 | JGI IMG/M metagenome (GOLD analysis project Ga0075156, IMG submission 70966) | Wastewater effluent complex algal communities from Wisconsin, to seasonally profile nutrient transformation and Carbon sequestration -... | ecosystem: Engineered > WWTP > Effluent > Algae...
GCAGCGATGACATGCTGACCTATTAATAATTCCGGATTCCGACCGGAAATCAGTGATAAAAATAGTAAAGCATCTGCGCCCGGCTCGATTTGCATAGAGTTACCCGGAAACAGGATAACCGGTATAGAAACATTATCCTTAATCTTCTTTACTACCTCCGACATATTGGTAGTTGTTACCAGGCTTCCGCCTACTAAAAAGAAATCAACCAGGTTCTCACTCGCCAGGTTTATTAAATGCTGAAGCTGACCGACATCCGATACCTTATCGGGATCGACCAACACAGCAATGGATTTTTTTCCGTTGCGGGAACGTTCGGCCAGTGTTTCAAGAATTTTCATTACTCCTTATTATTTTTATCGGCTTGTGCACGGAGGTATTCGGTTAACTTTTCTTTTGCGAGTGCCAGCAAGAGCACACCACCCTGACTTACCAGTGCAGTTCCAACTTGCGATAAAATAGTGCTGGCTGTAGAGGTTGCTGTTTCTTCCTCTTCTTCTTCAACCTCAACGTCTCGCTCCTTCTTCTTTACCTTTTTCTTTTTAGATCCGGATAATTGCGTGTAGAGAAAATAGGTGAGCGCAAGCGCTCCGCCAATCACAACTGCGTTCGTGATTATTTTTTCCGTTCGTTCGGCAATGGCACGGGTTTCTTCTTCCAGGTCTGCGCGATGGCGGGCTGTTTTCGTCAGCAGCGCGCTTTTAATCGGGTCATCGGTGTCCAGTAGTTCCATCACTTTTGTATGATAAGTTTCTTTAATTTTTTTTCAAGGTTTTTGCTGATTGCGTTTCGGAACAATACAATCCCTAGCAGGAGCAAAAGGTAAAAGGCAGCCACAATCCCGAATCCGGTGAACTCGCCCATTGATTCACTCAGCTTAAAGGCAACCGCGATACTGACGAAAATTAAAAAAAACGCAAACAGCAAGGCGGCAAGCATTAGAATCGACACCTTGGCCAGTCCACGTGACAGATCCTCTTTAATCTCATGTTTCATGAGCTCAATGCGCCCTTCAACATAACCTGTCAGATTGCTGATGAGGCCATCAAGCTTCAATAATTTCAGGATTGTTTCTTTAATCATACCGTTCTTGCAATATAGGTAAAGATCATAAAAAGTAACCAGAAGGAACTAGTCCTGAAAGGGCTTTAAAACCGGAAATCCTATTTTTTACTAAAACTTGTTATTTCCTCGGTTTCAGTTAACCGGCCGCGAACGCTGCGCTCGCGTTTCAATATGAGCGGATAGGCTTTACTCATGTAAATCTGTGTATGAACAGAATCCGGATCGTTGTAAAACTGCTGGGAATACACGTATACCGAATCGAACCTGAGTGTTGAATTGAATTCAAGAACAGGCAGAATTTTGTCGATGCACATGCGGTATTTTTTGTCGGTCGATTCACCATCCCAGCAAAAGCCGGGCGCATTAAACAAAAACATTTCATTGTTAATGAAAAGTATATTGTTTTTACGGTAAACCGGAAAAATCATAGACGGCTCATCCAGCGCATCATTATAAAGCATAATCTGACCGGTTTTATTCCACGTTTGAATTTTAGATGCCAGGACGTACGTAGTCGTGGTATTATCAAGCGTGTTCTTTTTTTGAAACGTTCCTTCTACGACTTCAATCGAATCTTTGTTGAGATAGATTAAAGAGAAGGGAATAAAAAAGAAGATCATTAAAATATAGACAAAAACAGCAAGACGATATTTTAAGGTAAGCTTTCCAAGCCAGTTGGCCATCTCAATCGGGATTTTACGCAACAGTGGAATGGGATAAAAAATCAGAACCCCGATAAGGTTGAATAGGAAATGTGAAATAGCAATGCTGATCGCTCCTGCGGTATTGACATTGAAGAACGCAGCAATAAAAGCTGTAATGGTAGTTCCGATGTTAGCTCCTAATATGAATGGTGCAGCCTTGCGTAACGAAACAATTCGTTGCGCAACAATGGGTACAACAACCGAAGTTGTGATCGTACTGGAGCGGATCGCAGCAGTAGTAATTGTCCCCCAAAAAAAAGACTTCCAGGCGTTCTTAAAAAAGAAACGACTGAAACGTTCAGGTGAGCTTGCCAGCAACAGTCCGGAGATCAGTTTCCTGAACACCAGTATGGATGTAAATAAAAGGATAAACGAAAATGTAGCAAGCAAAAACCCGCTAGGGATAATGTTTACAAGCCACTCAACAACGGGTCCGAAGATATACCACTTTTGTGAAAAGGAATTAGCCACCGGAACTGCTGAAGCAGGATGGAAGAAGTACGTTGCGATCCATTGTGAAATGCCGGATAGAAATCCGTAGTAGTACTCAAGCGGAAACAGAATAACAACGATCAAAATATTAAAAAAGCCGTCATACGTTCCGGCTGACGCAGCTCTTCGAAACTCTTTTTTCTTGTTGATGAATCCAAGCGATACAATCGTGCTGGTTATGGTGGTGCCCACATTGGCTCCCATGATGATAGGGATAGCACTTTCAATGGTAATCGAGCCTGACGCAACCAAAGCAACAACCAGTGCGGTAGTAGTTGAGCTACTCTGGATCATGGCGGTGATCAACAAGCCAATGAAAAGCGCAGTAAACGGATTTGAAGTTGCCTGGATAATCGTTTCAGCGGCAGACTTTCCGATATGCTGCAGGGAAGAAACCATCAGGTCCAGCGCAAATACAAACAGTACCAGCGTGGCGATGATGTATAAAACAGTCTTTAAATTGTTTTTACGCGGCTGGGGAGGCGGTATGGGAGTGACGGGTTCCAACGAGTGTGCAAAGATAGCCTAACGGTACTACCTGCCTTGGAAGTTAACAATAATTTAATATTCAGCTTCGAGCTCTTGAATAGCCATCCAGGCCATTAAGCCTATGGAAATAGTCAACGAATCTTCGTCAATATCAAACGTTGAGGTGTGGACATAGGATTTTATTCCTTTAGCTTCATTGCGTGTCCCCAATCGGTAAAACGATGCGGGGATAACTTGTGAATAAAATGCAAAATCTTCAGACCCTAACGTAATATCAAGATCAACAACGTTGTCTTTACCAACATAATCTTCAGCAGCTTTTCGGATCCTGCGCGTTAGCGGAGGATTGTTTTCGAGATAGGGATACCCGTGTGAAATCTCAACCTCACATCTGCCGCCCATGCCTTCAGCAATGCTCTCGGCCATCTTCTTGATTTTCTTCAGACCTTCCGCACGCCACGCTTCATTCATAGCGCGGAATGTTCCCACGATCTTTACTTCATCCGGTATGATGTTCGTTGTTGTTCCGCCTGCAATTTTTCCAATCGTTAAAACAGTAGGCTGCTTGGGCGATGCATTGCGGCTGATAATCTGCTGCAGCGCAATAATAATGTGTGACGCAATAACAATCGGGTCGATGGCCAGCTCGGGCGCAGCACCATGACCTCCTTTGCCGATCACTGTTAAATACAATTCATCGCTGCTGGCCATATACATGCCTTCGCGGAAGCCAATCTTTCCGGTCGGTAACATGGGAAATACATGCTGACCAATGATGGATTCGGGTGTTGGATTTTTCAGCGCACCATCCCGGATCATATACGATGCTCCGCCTGGATTTTTCTCCTCACCCGGCTGAAACAAGAATCGTACGGTTCCTTCAAATTGATCTTTAAGTGAATTCAGTATTTTAACGGTGCCCAATAGTGAGGATGTATGAACATCGTGGCCACAGGCGTGCATCACCCCGGGATTTTTTGATTTGTAGGGAACATCGTTTGCCTCCTGAATCGGAAGCGCATCCATGTCAGCCCGCAAGGCAATCGTTTTCTTTCCGGGATTTTTACCTTTCACTTCTGCAACGAGACCTGTTGCAGCCATGAGTTGAATCGAGTCCACACCAAATGACTTAAGCGTTTGCTCAACAAACTTTACGGTGTTAACCTCCTGGTAAGAAAGTTCGGGATTAGCATGCAGATGCCTCCGCAATCCGACTACTTCTTCGGTATAGGATTTTGAAAGAGATTTGATTTTGTCCAGAAGCGCCATGTGTGCAAATATAGAAAATGATTTGCGCCTCAGCACCGCAGGGCTTTAGGAATAACCTGCGTTGGAAACCTTCTTAGTTCATTGTGATCTGCCCCGGAACAACGATGGCAGAGGGGAAAAACTTTTTGATCTGATCAAAGTCTTTCTGAGCTTCCAGCCGGTTGTAGTATCTGCCCGACCGCACTTTAAAATTCGGCTGCTCATACTGTACATCGGAAATAAGATTAGGAGCCGCTTGTGTGAGCTGCTTTTTAGCGTTCAAGGCCTCATCTTTATTCGTGCCGGAATATACCTGGATCGTGTAACCTTCAATGGATTTGCGGCTGAGGTTAAGCCGATCAATGCTATCCAACACAGCATCCAATCGTTTATTCACTGTAAATTGCGCGTCTACGTGCGCTTTAGGATCACGCTTGATCTTATCTGGCGTTGGTGTAGTGCCCTGAGTTTGATCTTCGACTTTGGGCCGTAAAGAAGAAAGATCTTCCGAATACTTCCCGTCCTGTGAGGCCGTAGTTTGTGTTTTCTGAGAAGGTTTACAACCCGAGATAATAACCAGCGCAACTAAAACAAACAGAAAGATTTTTTGCATAGGCTTAATCGATTACAATGCAGCGATTATTCAGGATATCGTCTTCAACTTTTTTATACTTCACATCCTTCAATACGCGGCCATCCGTATACTGAACATTTACTTTGTCATTCCGGTTCGCAATCTTTTCTGATTTGGCCGGCATAACTTTTTCCTGTGGTGGTCTTCCGGTTTGATGCGGCTGTTGTTGACCTCCACCTCCACCTCCACCACTGTTCAACAGTGACTGAGACTCATCCTTTTGTTCTTTGTATCGTGTTGCCGTACGTTGTGCCCTGGCTTCTTCAACCTGATCAGCTTTCTGTACGGGAATATCTGCCTTCATCAGGAACGTGATTGTTTCCTCATTCACTTTACCTACCAGACGCTTGAATAATTCAAAACCTTCAAACTTATAGATCAATAGCGGATCCTTTTGTTCGTACACGGCCGTCTGTACGGATTGCTTCAGGTCATCCATCTCCCGCAGGTGTTCTTTCCAAAGCTGATCGATAATGGCAAGAGCAATATTTTTTTCCATTGCCTTGATAAGCTCCACATTGTTTGTGTCAACCGATTTTTTTAGATCAGCACCCACACCGATAGTTTTGACTCCGTCCGTGAACGGAACGAGAATATTCTCAACAGTTGCCCCGCGGGTCTTATAAATGTCGCGGATAACCGGCAGCGCTTTTTCCGCTACCATTTTATTTTTCTGGTGATAATGCGCTAATGCTTTTTCATATAACGTCTCCTTCAGTTGATCCGTATTCCCTTTTCTGAATTCTTCTTCTGTGATTTCAAAATCAACACCCAATGTGCTCAGGGCATTCAATCTCATACTATCATAGTCTTCAGAATTCTTGGCACTGTTAACAATTTCTTCGCTGAGGTCGTACATCATAGTTAAAATGTCGAGCTCAAGACGTTCTCCGTACAACGCATTCTTTCTGCGCTTGTAAATTACTTCACGCTGCGAATTCATTACGTTATCGTATTCCAGCAAGCGCTTACGGATACCGAAGTTGTTCTCCTCTACTTTTTTCTGCGCACGCTCAATGGAACTTGTTACCATAGAGTGCTGAATGTCTTCACCTTCTTTCAACCCAAGCTTGTCCATGATGCGGGCGATGCGCTCGGGCATAAACAAACGCATGAGGTTATCTTCGAGGGAAACATAGAACTGTGAAGATCCCGGGTCGCCCTGACGGCCGGAACGGCCGCGCAACTGACGGTCAACACGTCTTGATTCGTGACGCTCCGTACCGATAATCGCCAAACCGCCAGCAGCTCTTGACTCAGGGGTAAGCTTAATATCCGTACCACGACCAGCCATGTTGGTTGCAATGGTTACGGTTCCCGGTTTACCTGCCTCCGCTACAATTTCGGCCTCGCGCTGGTGCTGTTTCGCGTTCAACACATTGTGCTTGATCTTACGCATCTGCAGCATCCGGCTAACCAATTCGGAAATTTCAACCGAAGTTGTACCGACCAGAACCGGTCTGCCGGCTTGTGTAAGATTCACAATCTCGTCCGCCACTGCGTTGAATTTTTCACGCATGGTTTTGTATACACGATCATTGTCGTCTTTACGGGTTACTTGTCTGTTGGTAGGGATTGTAACAACATCAAGTTTATAGATATCCCAGAATTCGCCTGCTTCGGTTTCGGCTGTACCGGTCATACCGGCCAACTTATGATACATGCGGAAGTAATTCTGTAACGTGATGGTTGCATACGTCTGCGTTGCATCCTCGACCTTCACATTTTCTTTCGCCTCAATAGCCTGGTGCAAACCATCGGAATACCGCCTGCCATCCAGCACACGGCCGGTTTGCTCATCAACGATCTTAACTTTCCCGTCAACAATAATGTACTCTGTATCTTTTTCGAAAAGCGTGTAGGCTTTCAAAAGCTGGTTCACGCTGTGAATGCGCTGCGACTTCACCTGGTAGTCGCGAATGATTTCTTCTTTCTTTTGAAATTTAGTTTGATCATCAAGCGATGAATCTTTTTCAAGCTTATTCAGCTCCGTGCCAATCTCTGGCATGATGAAAAATTTTGGATCCTCACCTTCACCGGTGATCAGGTCAATACCTTTTTCGGTAAGCTCCACGCTGTTGTCTTTTTCATCAATAATGAAAAACAACGGCTTGTCAGCCTCCGGCATGTTGCGCTTGTTGTCCTGAAGATAAAAGTTTTCAGTCTTTTGCAGAATGGCACGATTACCGGTTTCGCTCAAGTATTTAATTAATGGCTTATTCTTTGGAAGTCCGCGGAACGCACGGAACAATGCTGTCCCGCCTTCTTTTTCATCGCCATCGCTGATCATTTTTTTAGCATCCACTAAATACTGACCAACAACTTTCTTTTGGGCTTCAACCAATTTAAAAATACGAGGTTTCAGGTCAGCAAACTCATGTTGATCACCTTTTGGTACCGGACCGGAAATGATCAGTGGTGTACGTGCTTCATCAATCAACACGCTATCTACCTCATCAACCATGGCGTAGTGATGCCCACGCTGAACAAGGTCCGCAGGGTCTTTTGCCATGTTATCACGCAGGTAATCGAAACCAAATTCGTTGTTAGTACCGTAGGTTATATCAGCTTTATATGCATTTCTGCGGGCAATTGAATTAGGCTCGTGCTTATCGATACAATCTACTTGCAAGCCGTGGAATTGAAACATGGGTGCCATCCACTCGCTGTCGCGAAGCGCGAGGTAATTGTTTACGGTTACAATGTGCACACCGCGTTTTGCCAATGCATTTAAAAAGGCAGGGAATGTGGCTACAAGCGTTTTACCTTCACCGGTTGCCATCTCGGAAATTTTTCCCTGATGCAGTACGATACCACCAATGATCTGAACATCATAATGAACCATGTCCCACTTGATCAGGTTTCCTGCAGCTTTCCATTGGTTAGCCCAGATTGCTTTGTCGCCTGAGATGGTTACGTTTTCATGACGTGCTGACATCTCACGATCAAAATCACTTGCGGTCACTTCAACCGTTTCATTGTCTTTAAATCTTCTGGCGGTTTCACGGATGATCGCGAATGCGCGCGGAAGAATTTTCATCAGAACTTTTTCGAGTTCTTTATTTCTGTCCAGCTCAAGCTTATCGATCTGGGCGAATACCGATTCTTTTTCCTGGATGCCGAGGTCTGGGTTATCGGCTATCTGCTTGTGTAAAGCAGCCAGCTGATTGTCAATATCCTGTAATTCCTGGTTGATTATGTTTTGGATTTCGCGAGTCTGGTTTCTGAGCTCATCATGCGAAACGCCCTTGAGCTTTTCACCTTCTTTGATGGTTTCATCAACCAGCGGCATGACCAGCTTGATATCTTTTTGAGACTTTGTTCCGAAAATTTTGGCAATGAGCTTTAGCATACTTCAGTTAATCGTTAATCGTTAATCTTGAATAGAAAGGCGGGAGAGATAACCGATTAACTATTCACGAATAACCCCAAAACGGGGGTTCAAAGTTAGTTTGTTTTTTGAACCTGCCTATCATTCTATTACGCTCAGATTGACGGCTGGCAGGTTAGCGGAGGGACAATTATAGTTCCAAATCGCCCTGAAACCTGCCTGTCGGCAGACAGGGACCATTTTGGCAGAGATTTAAGAAGTGAAGTGGCAGATTATCGCTTTTGACTGCCATTCTGGACTTACAATTCAAAAGTACCCTCGAAAACTTGCTTGGCAGGTCCTATGAGGAAAATCTCCTGAAATGCCTCCGCGGATGCGGCAGATTGGCTGCTTTTGAACTCTACCGACAATTCGCCACCCAGCGTTATAACTTTTACAGGTGATTTATAGCCCTTGCTTGTTGCAGCCAGTGCAGCAGCGGTAACACCTGTACCACACGAAAGTGTTTCGTTCTCAACACCCCGCTCAAAAGTTCTCACGAAAATCGTATTGTCAGGCAGAAGCTCAACAAAGTTGACGTTCGTGCCCTGGGGTTTGAAAGGTTCGCTGTTCCGAATCTTTCGACCTTCTTCAAAAACATTCAACGACTTGATGTTCTTCACAAACCGCATCAGGTGCGGAGCGCCAGTATCAATCCACAAATCTTCACTGTGGTGTACGATACCTTTTGTATCGTTCATTTTTAACCGAACGATACCATCGTTTCCCAGAGTTGCATCGTGCCGGCCATCGTAGGCATTGAATGCAGCGTGGCCGTTTACAATTTTTAAATAGGAAGCAAAGCTCATGGCGGCACGGCTGCCGTTTCCGCACAGACTTTGAGAGCCATCTTGGTTGTAGTAGACAAGATTGAAATCAAGTTTCGGATCTTTTTCGATCAGCATTAATCCGTCTGCGCCCACGCCAAACTTACGGTCACAGATTTTTTGAATCTGCTCAATGGACAATGAAAGCTCACCCGACCGGTTGTCGATCATTACAAAATCATTGCCCGTGGCCTGATATTTATAAAAATGAATTTTCATGATACTGCGTAGAGTTGTCATGCTGAGCGAAGTCGAAGCATGCGTCCCTACGGTAATGCCCGTTATTTTATCTCTTCGTAATCAACATAATCACCGCCCTTGAAGGTTGACCGTTTTTTCTCTTTAGGAGGAGGATTGTCAACATTCACATTGCTGTTGGGGGGTTTGCGGAGCGGCTGTTTTTCATTGTACCCGCTTGACAACGACCTGAAAAAGCCGAATTTGTACAGCACGTAAGCGAAAAGCGAGATTATAATGACCCAGCGAAACATACTCTAAAGATAATACTTTGTCTTTAACGGCTAAGGTACAGGTTTCGTTCACTGTAAATCTTCATGAAATAGTCGTCCATGAGGTCGTCAATAAAATAGATTGACTCTCCGGTTGACTTCATTTCAGGGCCAAGTTCTTTATTAACTTCGGGGAATTTGCTAAACGAGAACACAGGTTCTTTAATAGCATATCCTTTCTTAGTAGGGTTAAAATTAAAATCCTTAACCTTCTTTTCACCCAGCATTACTTTGGTTGCATAATTTACATACGGCTCATCGTATGCTTTGCAGATGAAGGGTACAGTTCTCGATGCACGCGGGTTTGCTTCAATAATATAAACTTTGTCGTTTTTGATGGCAAACTGAATGTTGATCAGGCCGACAGTTTTTAATGCTATGGCAATTCGCTTGGTATAATTTTCGATTTGCTTAATAACCAGATCACCTAAATTGTATGGAGGCAATACCGCATAGGAATCTCCGGAATGAATTCCGGCAGGTTCAATGTGCTGCATGATCCCAATGATGTATACATCTTCGCCATCGCAGATCGCATCTGCCTCGGCTTCAATCGCACCATCCAAAAAGTGATCGAGCAATACTTTATTTTCCGGGAGGTGCTTCCAGATATCGATGATGTGATCTTCAAGTTCTTTTTCGTTGATCACGATCTTCATGCTTTGCCCGCCCAGTACGTACGAGGGGCGAACCAGCAGCGGGAAGCCAATCGTTTTTGAAACCTCTAATGCTTCATCGGCATCAGTAGCCACGCCAAATTCCGGATATGGAATGTTCATTTCTTTTAGCAAGGAAGAAAAACTGCCACGATCTTCGGCCAGGTCAAGGGCCTCGTAAGACGTACCCATGATGCGAACACCATACTTTTGTAATTTTTCTGCCAGCTTCAGGGCAGTCTGTCCGCCTAGCTGAACGATTACGCCAACCGGCTTTTCAAGCTGAATAATATCCCAAAGATGTTCCCAGAATACAGGCTCGAAGTAAAGTTTATCCGCAATGTCAAAATCTGTTGAAACGGTTTCCGGGTTACAGTTGATCATGATGGCTTCGTAGCCACACTCTTTTGCCGCGAGAATTCCGTGTACACAGGAGTAATCGAACTCAATTCCCTGCCCAATGCGGTTCGGTCCTGAACCCAGAACAATTACTTTCTTTTTGTCCGATGCAACCGATTCGTTCTCTGCATCGAATGTAGAGTAGTAGTATGGAGTCTTAGCTTCAAACTCAGCAGCGCACGTATCCACAAGTTTATAGGTACGAAGAATTCCCATTTCTCTGCGCTTTAAATGCACTTCGCTTTCCAGGCAATCAAAAAGATGCGCGATCTGCCTGTCAGCATATCCTTTCTCTTTGGCTTTGCGCAGTAATTCTACTGGGATGGTATCAAGATCATATTTTCCGACCTCCTGCTCAAGCTCAATCAATTCCCAAATTTGTTCCAGGAACCATTTATCAATCTTGGTAAGCTTTTGAATCGTCTTCATCGAGATGCCAAGCTTCATGGCATCATAAATGTGGAAGAGCCTGTTCCAGCTTGGGTGCTCGAGGCTATATAATAAGTCAGCCTGTTTGGTTAATTCTTTACCGTCAGCGCCCAATCCGTTTCTCCGGATCTCTAACGACTGACAGGCTTTCTGTAAGGCTTCCTGGAAATTTCTTCCGATACCCATCACCTCACCAACGGATTTCATCTGCAAGCCAAGCTTACGATCAGCACCCTGAAACTTGTCAAAGTTCCAGCGCGGAATTTTTACAATTACATAATCCAGTGCCGGCTCAAAGTAAGCGGTTGTAGTTCCTGTAATGGCGTTCTTTAATTCATCGAGGTTATATCCGATAGCAAGCTTTGCAGCGATTTTGGCGATCGGGTAACCGGTTGCTTTTGAAGCAAGTGCGGACGAACGTGATACGCGCGGATTAATTTCAATACCAATGATGGCATCGGTTTCAGGATTTACCGAGAACTGAACGTTACAACCTCCTGCAAACTTGCCGATTCCGTTCATCATTTTAATTGCGAGGTCGCGCATCTTTTGATAAACCGTATCCGGTAAGGTCATGGCAGGAGCTACCGTGATAGAATCTCCCGTATGGATACCCATCGGATCGAAGTTCTCAATGGAGCAAATGATGATAACGTTACCAACGCCATCCCGTAAAAGCTCAAGCTCATATTCTTTCCAGCCCATGATGCTTTGCTCTACAAGTACTTCATGGATTGGGGAAGCGTGTAAACCTCTGTTTAAGGCTTCATCAAAATCTTCAGGTTTTTCAACGAAACCGCCACCGGTTCCGCCCAGCGTATAAGACGGACGGATTACAAGCGGAAATCCAATTTCTTGTGCAATTTCTTTTCCGAGTAAGAAGGATGTTGCCGTTCCACCTTTACACACGCCCACACCAAGTTCAATCATTTTCAGCCTGAACTTCTCGCGATCCTCGGTTGTCTCGATGGCCTTAATATCAACGCCAATGATCTTTACTCCAAAATGTTCCCAAATCCCGGCCTTCTCACAGTCGATGCACAGATTCAGCGCGGTTTGTCCACCCATGGTGGGAAGTACAGCGTCAATGTTATGCTTCTCCAGGATTTCACGGATCGATTTTTTCGTGAGGGGCTTCAGGTATATGTGGTCAGCCGTCACCTTATCTGTCATAATCGTGGCCGGATTCGAATTGATCAGCACCACCTCAATGCCCTCTTCGCGAAGCGAACGTGAGGCTTGAGAGCCGGCATAATCAAATTCACATGCCTGGCCGATTACAATCGGACCACTGCCAATAATTAAAATTGAGCGAATGCTTCTGTCTCTGGGCATTTTGATAGAACGGTAAAAGGTGAAAAGAAAGAAAAAATCAGGTTAGAAGGAGTTGTTTTTGGGGTCAACTCCATGAAATCAGCGAAATGAGTGGTTCTAATCCCGAAATTCAATAAGGTTTTGATCTAAAAATCCTGCAAAAATACGCACAGATTTTAATCATTTGCGGATCGGGCAGATTATAATTTCCCGGACATAAAAAAACCGTCCTGATAACTATCAAGACGGTTTACGTTATGTGTGCCTACTAATTTGTTTTTATGACCTTTCGAACAGCTGATTTTGATCCGTTTGAAATTTTAACCAGGTACATTCCGGCAGGCAACTCCCGGGAAGCAATCGTGTGCACCATCTTTCCGTTCTTCGCGGCTTCGGTTGCCTGGTAGATTTTTTGACCGTGTGCAGAAATCAATTCAAGGGTAAACTCAGGCGATGCAGCAGCATCGGCCTCTATTGTAAAGTTCTCCCGGGCAGGGTTTGGATAAATTGAAATACCTGATTCCAGCAAATCCTCAACCCCTGTTATCGGGTTTTGAATATACAGGTTATCGATAGCCCAGCCCCATCCAGAATTTTCTGCGTTACTAAATAGTCTGAACCTGATCAATACCTGGTTACCGGTATTAAAATCACCTGACTCCTGCATGTTAATAATACGTGTACGATACATGGTGGCCGCTCCAGGAGAACCGCTAGTTATAGCATTTTGCCAGACAGATTCCTCTTCAGCATCATAGCCATCCACAAAGGGTATCCATGTTTCGCCATTATCCTTGGAGCCTTCTATTATTACATAATCATTAAATTCATCGGTACCAAAAATTGCTCCGTTCGCATGTCCTTCTACCAATACAAGTTCATCGAATCGAATTATTGTGTTACTCGCAGAAATTGTGATTGGCTTTTTGAGCGTGTACGTAAAGTCAGATGTCGAATCTAATCCAAATCCCAGGGGATAGAATCCTGTGGAAGAAACCTGATCGATCTGCAAGAGCCCATTTTCAAATCCATCTGGAGTACTGATGTTGTAAAAATTTCCGATAAAGTCGGTGCCGGCAGCATTAAAATTATTGTTGTATTGAGCCACGGGCGTCTCCGGAGTAAAGAACGGCACTTTAATGAAGCCTTCTTCGGGTAACGTAGCGGTGTTTCCGGCAGCATCCGTTACGGTAATGTTGTATTCCAACATATCACCTGCTGAAAATTCTTCCACGGGAAACAGAAACGGTATGGTTTGTCCGGAGGTAACTTCACTGGCAGTCAGGGTGCCGGTAATTTCAGTTGTATTCAATCGATAGTTTAGCACCACATCTCCAAGCGCACTACCATCCGTAACAACTACATCCAGTGTGGGAAGATTTGTGCCTGAGGTAAGGTAATCGAGGTGATCATGCAGGATAGCCGGAGGTGTTTCATCAATCTGAATTTTCAGATTGTCAATACTCCAGCCCCATCCGGATGCCAACTGGTCGATGTACGTTCTAAAACGGATCACAACTTCATTACCGGCATCAAAGGTTTGTAAAAGATTGATCTGGCGTGCCCTATACAACGTAGGGTCACCAATAGCCGTAGAATTTCCATTTACATCTATCGCGGTGTTAAACCTTGCAAGCCAATCGTTATTAGCTCTTGCATTGTACCCGGGGAGCAAAATTTCCCAAGTCTCCCCGCCATCAATCGAGCCTTCTATTATTACGTAGTCATAAAAACCACTTCCCCCGAAAACTGACCCTGCATCATTTGGTTCTACTAATACAATTTCATCAAACTTTACAGTAGCATCTGCCGCCTTTACCCGAATAGGTATGCGTAACTGGTAAATAAGTTCGCGTTCATTTCCAGGGAACCCGTCACCACTGAGGTACGGATGCTCTGAATGAATCGCGCGATTGCTAAAACCAGCAGGTTGTATAATGCTGTAACCGGTTCCGAAGAAATCACCATCGTTAGCGGCTGTTTCGAAATCAGTTTCATAAGAATCCTGTGTTTCTCCGAATCCAACCACGCTTAATGTGTAATAATTTTCAGCCGGTGAGTAGCCAACATTTTGATTCGATGAATTATCAGTTGCCTTAATCCGGTATTTGATTTTGTCGCCATCAACCAATGCGGAGATATTGAGCGTGGCCGTATAAATAGAGTCTTCTGCCGGGGCAGTAAGGACTAACGGAAGATTTGTTTGCGGAACATCATTTATGAGATACTCAACAACTGCGGTTAGACTGCCTGTGTTATCGGAGATTTCAGCTGTAATTTCCAGTTCGGTTTCTGAGTCGAGAAGAAATGGTTTTTGTTCGTGTGTAATGAGCGGGGCGCGGGTATCGGGCCCAACTTCAAAAACGTATACCAATTGAACTTGCGGATTCAGCGGCTGCACGCGTTTGCCAGGATTAACATATTCAACGTCCTCGTTATTCTTAACCGAAATAAAATAGAAGTAATTATGAGCTGCACCATCCCCCGGGATGTCCGCTGAAAATGTATTGGCCGGTCCTGAAGGCATCATTTGCACAGTTGTAAAGGTTGAACCGGTAGTGTAATGAAGTGTTACACTGGCGGGATCGTATCCGTTATCGGCATCAATGGCAGCGGTTACTGTGTAGGGACCGGCAACATTTTCTGTGCCCGATAGTTTCTGATGGTTTATGCGAATGGTTTCCCAGCCCATATCCTTTAACATTTCCAATGCCAGACCTGGATGATTGAGCTGCTCCCGTGCGGCAATGAAAGGCGTCATTAACTCGTCTGGAGAATCGTTGTACGTAAATTCATCTAGGTGACTAACGCTGGAACCTCCATTGTATGTAGCGGGTGCATAAAGCTTGGCTAAGTTACTGTTGGGTGAATCAAAGAATAAGTTGTTGCTGGTAAGCGGAGTTGCCAGGGCTGTAGACGGAGATTCAATTGTTTCCAAAAGATTTGCGCCAGTAGATGTTTCGACAGGGACATCATAAATAATAGGAACCCCGGTCGTTGCCAAACCAAATAACCCTTGTCCACCAGATACCCGAAGTGATCCTGAGAAGCCAAGGCCATGGCCTAGCTCGTGCAACACTACAGTAGTAAGGTCGTACGTACCAACAGGTGGTGTGGTATTCGGATCGAAATGCCAGTCGAAGACGCTGCTAAAGTTTGCGAAAATGTCAGGCTGATCGGCCCCGTTCATTTCCTGGCCGGTAATCTTTTCGGCAATTGCCACCGGGTAAAAAACATTTATTTTTTGAGCTCCCGGGAAATTAGCGTATGCACTTGTGTAATTAGCCGATCCTAATACCCCTGCTGCGAGTGGAACCCAACGCACTTCGACATGAATGGTAACGGAAGACTCAAGCACTGATTCCCAAATTTCAACCGCTCTGTCAAATGCTGCTTGGGCCAGGGGAACAGTTTCAAAGCCAATATACGTTACCTCAATGGTGGCGTTGTTTGTACGGGCACCATTTTTAGTGCGGTTCAAATACTCTTCCGGGGGTGCGACATAGTGCGGATGATTCTCTGCGGAGGCATAACAGATTATCGGATCTTTAACCTTAATGCTCATCAGCTTTTGAGCCTGCAAAGCATAGCCGCAGCAAAGCGCTGCAAAAACAAGTAAACTTCTTCTCATATCAACAGGTTTAGGCGTAATCACGCAGAAAAGCAAGTTTTTGCGATGATCAATTGGTGAAGTTAAAAAAAAGAAGCCACTCAAAAAGCGGCTTCTGTATGAAAATGTATGTGTCCTTAATTATTGCTTTTCCGCTGCTTCAATAACCTTGTTCCACACCCTAAAAATATTTTTGTAGCAGATTTTTTCAATATCCTCCGGGCTGTACCCACGCTTTAAAAGCTCAAAAATCAAATTGGGGTATTTTGAAACATCCTCCAGCCCCGTTGGAAGTTCACCATCCACGCCATCGTAATCCGAGCCGATTCCAACATGATCGATCCCCGCAATCTTGACTACATGGTCGATGTGATTGGCCACCATCTGAACATCCGTTTTTAACGATGGGTTATCTTTTTCAAATTGTGTGATGATCGGCTTGGCCAACGAATCCTGAAAGGTAAGTTTCTGCTCATCCAGAATTGCTTTTAGTTTTTTACGATTACGATCATTTTGATTGACAACCGCGGAATCAAGAAAAGCATTGTAAAAATTGATCATAATGACACCACCGTTTTCACCCATCTTTTTAATCATATCGTCTGTCATATCTCTCTTCACCGTGGGGGCAAACACGCGACATGAAGAATGTGAGGCAATGCAGGGAGCGTTGGTCAGCTTCATTACCTCATAAAAAGTAGTGTCATGTACGTGTGAGATGTCTACCATAATTCCAACGCGATTCATTTCTTTGACAACCTCAATGCCAAACGGACTCAATCCACCCCAGGTGCGTGTAGTATCGCCACTGGAGTCACCAATCTGATTGTCTTTGCTATGCGTGAGCGTGATGTAGCGAATGCCTCGGTCATAGAAATATTTTATGTTTGATAAATCATTTTCAATCGGAGCACCATTCTCCATCCCGAAAGGCAATGAAATTTTTCCGGCTTCTGTGTTGGCAATAATATCATCCGGTGTTCCGGCAGCCGCAAACTTATCGGGATGTTCTTTAACAATAGCATCTACCATATCCATTAATGAATCGGCAAGATTTTTTGCCACGCCCGGCTGTTGTTGGTCTGTAGGAATATAGATCGACATAAATGGAGCATCCAGGCCGCCTTTTTTTGCGCGTACATAATCAAAATCACCTTCATCTGAGCTCACCGGAATGCCCAAAAATTCTTTTGTAAGCCTGAAGCGCTTTACGGTGAGCCGGTACGGCAGATCAACATGTCCGTCAGCAATAATGCAGATTTGCGCAAGTGAATCAGCCACTTGCATAAGTTTTTCATCGGACATGGCTTTATAGTCAGTCTTGGACGTGCAGGCTAACGAAACTGCTATTAACCCGATAATAAAGTATTTACTTTGCATGGCGTTGATTTTAGCTCAAAGTATCCAAAATTCAACGCGTTACAAAACCACCTGAATGGACCAGCATACTGCCGATACAAAAGATTTACCACTCTACACCCGGAGTCAGCTGGCACTGCGCAATGGTCAGGATAAACCTCAGATCTGGATCGCCTTACACGGGATCATTTATGATGTAACAACGTCACGCTTATGGCGTGATGGAAAGCACTATGAACACTGGGCCGGGCAGGATTTAACGCACGAGTTGGGAGATGCCCCGCATACTGAAAAAGTATTCGATAAATTTAAACCCATCGGCAGGTTGAAGCAAGATTCAAATTCGTAAATCGTCATTCGTTCTTCGTAATTTTATAAAATGATACTAATAGCCGATAGCGGAGCATCAAAGACAGATTGGAGAATCCTTGATGGCAAAGGCAACATTGAGCAGGCACAAACCATTGGGTTTAATCCATACTATCAGCCCATTGAGCAATTTGATCAGGAGGTTCGGGAAGTGCTTGTACCTCAAGTAAAGCAGCCGATCGAAAAGATATTCTATTATGGAACCGGATGCTCATCTGATAAAAACCGGAAGCTGATCCGCAATGTACTGGAAGTCTTTTACCCGGAAGCACACATTGAGATCTGGCATGATTTGTTAGCAGCTGCGCGTGCATTGTGCGGACAGGAAGAAGGCATTGCCTGCATTCTTGGCACGGGCGCCAACTCATGCTATTATGACGGCTCGAAGATTGCCGACAACGTAACTTCCCTTGGTTATGTGCTGGGCGATGAGGGATCTGGTGCGTATCTCGGAAAGAAAATCGTAGCGGATTATTTACGAAAGGATCTTCCAGAGAAATTATGGGATCAGTTTAAAAAAAGGTTTCCGTTCGATCGGGATGAAATCCTGGAAAAAGTTTATACACAGGAAATGCCCAGCCGTTTTTTAGGCAGCTTTTCGCATTTCATTTTTCAGCATGTAAAAGAGCCGTATTGCTATAAACTGGTGTACGATAGCTTCTCAGAGTTCTTTGAAAAAAATGTGATGAAGTACAACCGCTATGAAAAGCTGAAAGTGCATTTCACCGGATCGGTAGCATTTTACTTCAGTGATCTGTTGAGGCAGGTTGCTAACGACAAGGGCATCACGGTTAAGAATATTCTGGAAAACCCGATTGCCGGGTTAACCCTGTATCACCAAAATGATTTGAACTAGCGTGAGCACAACCGAATCAACTTCGCATTACGATAACCTGGAACGCATGAGTGTACGCGACCTGCTGAAGAATATTAATCAGGAGGATAAACGTGTGCCGGAAGCTATCGAGAAAGTTATTCCGGCAATTGAAAAGTTCGTGGTGGTTATTACCGAAAAGATGCAGGCTGGCGGAAGGCTGTTTTACATTGGCGCAGGCACCAGTGGCCGGTTGGGTGTGTTAGATGCGTCTGAGATTCCGCCTACATACGGCATGCCATTCGATAAAGTAATCGGGATCATTGCCGGTGGCGACAAAGCCATTCGGAAAGCTGTGGAGAATGCGGAAGATGATGGTGAGCAGGCCTGGAAAGACTTACAACAGCATAACATTTCCGATAAAGATGTTTTGATCGGCATTGCAGCGTCAGGTCGTACACCGTATGTAGTAGGCGGCTTACAGGAAGCCCGGAAGAATAACATTATCACAGGGTGCATAGTTTGCAATTCGGATTCAACAGTAGCCAAACAAGCGGATCATCCCATTGAAATAATTGTGGGACCTGAGTTTGTTACCGGTAGCACCCGCATGAAAGCCGGCACTGCACAAAAGCTGGCGCTCAATATGATCTCTACAACCGTAATGATCAAACTTGGCCGGGTGAAGGGGAACAAAATGGTAGATATGCAGCTCACCAACAACAAGCTGGTCGACCGCGGCACCCGGATGATCATGGACGAGTTGGGCATTGATCAGCAAAAAGCGGAGGCTTTATTAAAAGAGCATGGCTCCGTTCGCAAAGCTGTAGAAAACCATAAAAAGTAATTGACCTAATGCCTGATGCCTAATACCTAAATAAACAGGCTTCAAATTTGCAGATCGATAAACATGCATCAGATTGAACCATACTACAACTGGCTCAAGTATTACAATCCGGCAAAAGATCCGCAGTCTCCCTTCTACGGAAAGCAATACAACTTCGATCAGTACTCCGATACCATTTACGGTTATTACATCGACCCGGCATGGGATTTCATGGGCTCGGAAACATTGTACATGAAAATTCTCTACACCGATTATGAAAAAGGTTTTACGGTGATGGAATTTTTGGGGGAATGGAATGATGCAATCAATAATGACATCATGCACCTTAAGCGCAACGTGTTAGACCTGATGGCAGGCGAGGGGATAAATAAATTTATTCTGATCGGTGAAAATATTCTCAACTTTCACGGCTCAGATGACAGTTACTACGAAGAGTGGTTTGATGACGTGGAGGAAGGCTGGATTGCAGCGGTTTCGTTTCCGGATTTTATCCGGGATGAAATGATGAAATACAAGCTCGACATGTACGTGAACATGGGCGGAACATTGGAGATATCACAATGGCGCACGTTACGACCAGAAGTATTTTACGAATTGGTAAGCCGGCTGATTCAGAGGAGACTTAACTGAACATCTGTTACCTCAGCTTCTGCGGGCACCAAGTATTGCCGTTTCGAATTAATTTCTTTACAGAGCACACGGGTTCTTCTCAGCTTACCTTTTTGAAAATACCGGTCATGCAGTTTAAAGATACTGCCCTCCGGCACATCGGATAGAATTACGATAGTCTGCGCATCGGCATCAAAGCTCCGCAGGGCTTTTGTAAGTGCAACGTCTGCAAACGAACTAGCCTTCGGATTCTCCATGTGATCCATCAGCGGGATTAGAACCTCTTCCGGGAAGACTTCCGGTGTAAGCATAGGACTCATCAATCTCCGAAAAGCGTATTTCCAATGCTCTCCATGAGGTTCGGTGTTACGACTGAAATTAAGGAACACGAACAGGTGCGCAACCTCGTGAATATAGGTTACCAAAAATGAATATGGATTAAGGTCACCGTTTAGCGTGATCTGCGGACGCTCGGCATTTCGCCTGCTTGTAAAATCCCCGACTTTGGTAAGCCGGCTCTTGGCAATTTTTAAGGTGAACGGTTTTTCCTGCCAAAGCTGGAGACAGTAGGGAACGGCTCGTTCCGGCAGGTGGTGCTGTAAAGTCGAAAGAACCTGTTGTTCTGTCATTAAACTTGTGTCAGTCTGAGCCTGTCGAAGACGATTTAGTTCCGCAATCAGGTTTCGACAGGCTCAACCTGACATTCAGGTAATAAAAAAAGGCTTTATCGCTAAAGCCTTCCCGGGAACAATCTTTACGATTGGTTGATTACTGAGCTGCAGTTGCAGTTGTGTCAGCAGCTGTAGTATCAGCAGCAGTTGTGTCAGCAGGAGTAGGCTCAACAACAGTTGTTGTATCAACATCTGATGCAGTTTCTTCCTTCTTACCACCACATGCCACAATAGCTACTGCGAAAGCAGCTACCATCAACATTGCGAATAATTTTTTCATAGTTTACAGGTTTTTTAAAAATCATGCAAATATAACAGGAATTGGGTATTTAAAGGGTGGGTACCCTCCAAAAAATTTATTTTTTTCTGAAAATCAGTCTTATCGGCACCCCCTCAAAGTCAAAATGTTCCCGCAATCGATTTTCCAGGAAGCGTTCGTAAGACGGCTGAATGTACTGGGGGTGATTGCAAAAGAATGCAATCGATGGAAATCGCGCTGGCACCTGAGTTATGTACTTGATCTGGATAAACTTCCCCTTCATGGAAGGTGGAGGATTACGGGCGATCTCATCCAGCATGGTGTCATTTAACTTGGAGGTTGGGACCTTTTTGGTCTTGTTTTTATACACTTCCACCGCTTTTTCCATAACCTGGAAAATCCGCTGTTTATTGGTAGCGGAGGCAAAAATTATTGGGATATAGGTGATAGGAGCCAGTTTTTCGAAAATTTCCTTTCTAAAGGCCTCAGCAGTATTCGTGTCCTTTTCCACTAAATCCCACTTGTTAACCATAATTACCATGCCTTTACCCTGCCGCTGCGCCAGGCTTATAAGAGTCACATCCTGAGCTTCCAGCTTGCGTTCGGCATCAATCACAACGATACACACATCGCTTTCTTCCAGCGTGCGCAAGGCGCGAAGTACCGAGTAGAATTCTATGTCTTCATGTACTTTGGCCTTCTTCCGGATACCGGCCGTATCGATCAATATAAAATCCTGACCAAACATTTTATACCGGGAGTGAATAGCATCCCGGGTGGTGCCCGCTTCATCCGTCACAATACTCCTGTCGGTTCCTAATAAGGCGTTTAGCAATGAAGACTTACCTACGTTCGGCCTTCCTAAAATTGAGATTCTCGGAATGCCGGCATCCGGGTCTTCAACACCCTCTTCCTGGAAAGTCGTTACAACTGCATCCAGCAACTCACCGGTACCCGATCCATTTTCTGCAGAGATTGCGAAAATTTCTCCTAAGCCAAGCTCATAGAACTCCGCTGCGTGCATGGATTTTTCTGTAGTATCAGCTTTATTGGCAACCAGAAACACTGGCTTTTTGGAGGCGCGAACTACGTTTGCAAAATCTTTATCCATTCCGGTAAGGCCGGAATCACAATCAACCATAAAGATCACGCACGATGCTTCCTCCAGCGCCATCTTTACCTGCTTCCGGATCTCACTTTCAAATTTGTCTTCCGAACCCGTTACATAACCGCCTGTGTCAATAACGGTATAAAACTTACCTATCCATTCGCCATAGCCATAGTGCCGGTCGCGGGTAACACCCGATTCATCATCCATAATGGCCTGCCGTTTTTCAACAAGTCGGTTGAAAAGGGTCGATTTTCCTACGTTGGGCCTTCCTACGATCGCTACAATATTTGCCATAATCTTTTAATTCGTTGATTCGATAATTCGTTAATAAGCTGATTCATTACCGAATTAGCCCATCACCGAATCAACGAATCACTCTAAGTATCCAAAGTGTTTTAATTTATTCTGATGCTTTCTCCAGTCGTCAGCAACCTTCACATGCGTTTCTAAAAATATCTTTTTCTGGAAAAAATTCTCCATGTCCGCACGGGCATCCATTCCCAGTTTCTTAAGTGCACTTCCGGCCTTGCCGATAATGATTCCTTTTTGAGAATCACGCTCAACATATATCTCTGCGCGAATGCGGATAATCTTTTCCTCTTCCTTAAAAGATGTAATGGATACTTCCGTGCTGTACGGAACTTCCTGTTCGTAATTCAGGAAAATTTTTTCGCGTACGATCTCTGACGCAAAGAACCGCTCCGTACGATCCGTAAACTCATCCTTTGGAAAGTAAGCCGGATGTTCGGGCATCATCCCGACAACGGTGTCCAAAAGTTCTTTTGTGTTCACACCATCCCTGGCAGAAACCGTAATGATTTGCGTAACATTTGGAAGATGCTCTTTCCAATGCTCAATCTTGTCATGTACCTGGCTTCCTTTCGCCTGATCAATTTTATTAATGACTAACAGAATCGGAGTTTGTATCCGCGTAAATCTTTCAAAAAGCAGGGCATCATATTTTTCACCCAGTTCTACTACCAGTAAAATCACGTCTGCGTCTTCCAGCGACACTTTCACATAGGTCATCATGGCGGAATGCAGGGCATACTGTGGTTCCAGGATGCCGGGGGTATCCGAATACACAATCTGGTAGTCCTCGCTGTTTAATATCCCCATAATCCGGTGCCGCGTGGTTTGTGCCTTAGGGGTAATAATAGAAAGCTGCTCGCCCATCAGGCGGTTCATCAGGGTGGATTTGCCCACATTGGGCTTACCCACGATACTCACAAAACCTGATTTAAACGGCACTGGCATAGTTTATGAAAATAAAAAACCCCTGACTGTTAAGTCGGGGGTCTGTAGTAGCGGGGACAGGACTCGAACCTGTGGCCTTTGGGTTATGAGCCCAACGAGCTACCAACTGCTCCACCCCGCGATGTTGGACGACAAAAGTACGGCTTTCGTGAATAAAAAACAAAGTAGGATCGCAACGGGTTCCTGAAAATGAAGCAAAATGACAGACCTTCGAAAACATCTTTTGGTAGCAATTATTCTTTTTCAATGTACTATGCTGTGTGCACAGCATTCTATAAAAGCGTTAGCAGAAGTACCGCTTCAGTTTGGATTGGTATATGCCGTTAATCCAAATGCACCCCTGACATATCGGTAAAAGGATTATTTTGCACGTCCATGCTTTTTAATAGTAAACCACCTTTGGCGGAACGCTTGCGTCCTACACGATTAGATGATCTGGTAGGGCAGGAGCACCTTGTGGGTGAGAAGGGCGTGATCCGGAAAACGATTCAGTCAGGCAATATCCCGTCCATGATTTTCTGGGGGCCACCGGGCGTTGGGAAGACAACCATAGCGAACATCATTGCCAACGAGGCGAAGAAGCCGTTCTATATTTTAAGTGCTATAAGCGCAGGCGTAAAAGATATCCGCGAGATCATTGATAAAGCAAAATCATCACCGCGATCAATTTTGTTTATCGATGAAATTCATCGCTTCAATAAATCGCAGCAGGATGCATTGCTCGGTGCTGTTGAAAAAGGAATCATCACGCTGATCGGGGCGACAACTGAAAATCCTTCGTTTGAGGTGAATTCAGCACTGCTTTCGCGTTCGCAAGTTTATACGCTGAATGCACTTGAGGAAAAAGATTTATTAAAGCTTGTAAATCATGCACTCCAAAAAGACGAAGAACTTAAAAAGCGAGATGTTGAAATAAAGGAGCATCAGGCATTGTTTCAATTGTCGGGCGGTGATGCGCGTAAAGTCCTGAACTTGCTGGAGCTGGTGGTTGATTCGTTTACGGAAGGAAAAGTTGTCATCACCGATGAGCTGGTAACGAGCGTAGCGCAGAAGAAGATCGCCCTGTATGATAAAAGTGGTGAGCAGCACTACGACATCATCTCGGCTTTTATAAAATCAATTCGTGGCAGCGACCCCAATGCAGCCATTTATTACCTGGCGAGAATGGTGGAGGGCGGTGAAGATGTGAAGTTCATTGCCCGTAGAATGGTAATTCTGGCCTCGGAAGATATCGGAAACGCAAACCCGACTGCGTTAGTGATGGCCAACAATACCTTTCAGGCGGTGGATATGATTGGCTACCCGGAAGCAAGAATTATTCTTGCGCAGTGTGCTGTGTACCTGGCCAGTTCACCAAAAAGCAATGCAAGCTACATGGCCATTGAAAACGCTCTAAGCATAGTTCGTGAAACCGGGGATTTACCGGTTCCGTTATCAGTACGTAATGCCCCCACAAAGCTTATGAAGAACCTGGGCTACGGAAAAGGGTATCAATACGCGCACGATTATGAAGGTGGCTTTGTGAACATGGAGTTTTTACCTGAAAAAATCAGCGGTCAAAAATTTTATGAACCGGGAAATAATCCGCGTGAAGATGAGTTGAGAAAATACCTCCGGGCATTGTGGAAAGAAAAATATGGATACTAACCGCCTACTGTGAAGAACATCATCCTTGAATCACATCCTGCGTTTATTCTGCTGTGCCTCGTAGTGGCGATTGGGTATGCATTTCTGCTTTATAAAAGCAAACATCCATGGTCGGGAACCTTAAATAAAGTTTTGTTTGGTGGTCGTACCGTATTGGTTTTCCTGCTCGCGTTTTTATTGTTAGGACCAATCATCCGACAGATTGATAACCTGTATGAAAAACCGGTGTTCGTAATTTTACACGATAATTCCATTTCTGTAAAAGAGACGACAGATTCTGCTGCATTAAACAATCTTCAAAAATCATTAACAGCAGTAACTGAATCGTTGAATGATACTGGATATGAAACTTTTCAAAAGGACTTATCCGGAGAAGACGTTGCTGTTGTAAAGTTTGATGAACCTGTTTCCGATTTGCAGGGTGCGCTTCGGACAATTTCAAATCAGTACGAAGGAAAAGCTATTGCCGGAGTGGTGTTGATTTCAGATGGCATCTATAATTCGGGGTTATCGCCTTTATATACCGCTTATAGTTTTCCGGTATACACGATAGGCATTGGAGATACCGCACAACGTCAGGATATCGCGATTAAAGATTTAGTGTATAATAAGATTGCCTATCAGGGAAACCAATTTCCGATTCGGGCAGAAATACTGGTGAAAGGTTTCCCAAACCAGAACATTACGGTTTCGCTGATCAAATCCGGAAAGGTACTGGAGCGTCAGACAAAAAATTCAGGAACAGATCAGCTGCTGCCTGTCGAATTCAAAATTGCTGCAACCGAACAGGGTATTCAACGTCTCGAGGTTCAGGTGGAAGTTAAGTCAGAAGAAAAGAATGTTCGAAATAACAAGTCGACTGCGTTTGTAGATGTAATAGCGGGAAAGAAAAAAATTCTGGTCGTAGCCAATGCTCCCCACCCTGACATCAAAGCGCTCCGTTCAATCATTGACAAAAATTCTAACTATGAAATGATTCTTCATATTCCAGCCATAGAAGAGACGGAAACGAAGAATTTACAGCCCGCCAATATTGACCTGGCGATCTTTCATCAGGCACCCGACAAGCGCGGACGTACGCGGGATCTATTTCAGCGTTTCGTTACAAGCAAAACATCCCTGTTTGTGGTTGTGGGTCAACAAACTGATTTGAGTTTAATAACCGACACAACTTTCCCCTTAAAATTTGATCAATCACCCCGCCAGTTTGACGATGTGATGCCCGTTGTTAACCCGTCATTTCCGTATTTTCTTTTATCACCGGAAGCCAATTCGGTTTTTTCGAGCTTTCCGCCTGTGTGGGTTCCGTATGGCCGGATGCAGATTCCGGCATCATCCGTTACATTATTATCGCAGCGCGTTGGCAGCATCTCAACGGATAAGTCGCTGTTGTGGATTGATGTTCCGGATAATCATAAAATTGCTGTGATGCTGGGCGAAGGCTTCTGGCAATGGCGATTGGAAGAATATTCCAAAAATGAGAACACCGATGCGTTTGATGAAGTGTTTGGCAAGTTGCTGCAATACCTGAGCACAACCGATGATAAAAGCCGTTTCAAAAGCTACCCGCTTCAGCAGCAATTCTCCGATACGGAAGCTGTTGTTTTTGAAAGTCAGGTGTACAACGATATTTATGAGCCTGTATTTGGCAACCGGATTGACCTGGAGATTACGGATGATGCCGGTAAAAAGTACACGTACAATTATGTGATTAGCCCGGGCAATGCGCGTTACCAGGTTGGGGGATTGAAAGAGGGTATTTACAAGTACATCTCTTCAACGTCAATTAATGGAAAAGAAGAAAAGGTACGTGGCCAATTTTTAGTCACCGCGCAACAAGCCGAGTTGCAAAACCTTACGGCCGATTTTGACTTGCTGCGCAAACTTTCCACTTCAACGGGCGGCAAATTTTATGACACAGCTGAAATGGATAAGCTTCGCGCTGATCTTTCTAAAAAGGAAGCAACCAGTGTTATTCACAGCGCAGAGAAGTTTGATAACCTGTTAAACCTGAAATGGGTTTTCTTCCTGCTGCTGGCGCTGGTGAGCGCGGAATGGTTTTTGAGGAAGTTTTATGGTGGCTATTAATTCAGGAGTGCATCTAATCTGTTAACATTTACTTCTCTAACAGAATCCCCTAATATCACAACACTGTGTCCGCATGTATAACAGATTTTAGCTACGCCTGTAAGCTTATGATTTTCTTTGAAGAGCAGCATATCTCTGAATATAGCTTGACACATAGTTGTGTCTTCATAAACGTATTGTTCCTGAAATAACTCGCAGAGATATTTATAGTCGTCTTTATTGATTTGCCGCTGAGTGAATCCTAGTACGATCAATTTAGCGGAATCTATTCCCTTTAAATTCTTGGTTCGAAATGAGTTCACGATTTGAAGCAAAAATCTATCGTTGTCAGATTGATTTTTCTTGGCTTCTATTGCGTCTAATGCTTCAAAAGATATGGAATAGGCTTCCACTTTGTCAAAATTAAATTCATCACCGCTACAGGTGTAAGCTGTTTTTTGACTTTCAGAATTCTTGTTAGATGAATTGTTTTTACAACTCATAAACGAGAAGATGAATAAAAGTGAAAATGCAATCTGGCTAATTGATTTCATGAGCCTTATGATATAACGTGCAGTGAAATTAAGACTTATTTTCATCGCAAAATACCGCATGCTTACGCTTGCATGCTGAATTTCCTCGTAGGTAAATTTGCAAGCCTTAATACACGCTAAAGAGAAAAATGGTTTTTGCTCGTTCGCGGCCCTGTGCCGCGATCCCAATTTAGTTGTTTCATACGGGGATGCCGGGACAGGCCCGGCAAAAAAAAAGAGGCGAGCTATTGGCCCGCCTCATATACTTGATTTATAAAAACTAAACTGTAAACTATTCGCTTTTCTTGGAAGCAGCTTTTGGCTTCTTCACCTTTAACGTCAGCGTTTCTGATTTACCATCATGATCCGCAATGATCGTTCCGCCTTCCTCAATTTCGCCTTTCAGGATTTCTTCCGCCACGGCATCTTCGAGGTATCTCGTAATCGCACGGTTCAACGGACGAGCGCCAAATTGCTGGTCGTACCCTTTCTCCGCCAGAAAATCTTTCGCTTTGTCTGTCAGCTCAATATTGTAGCCAAGTTGATTAATGCGGGTAAACACTTTCTTAAGCGTGATGTCGATAATCTTGTGAATATCTTCGCGAAGCAATGAATTGAACACGATCACATCATCCAACCGGTTTAAGAACTCCGGGCTGAACACCCGCTTCAACGCATTCTGAATGGTTGATTTCATATTCTCCTCCACATTATCGCGCTTGGCAGCCGTTGCAAAACCGATTCCGCTTCCGAAATCTTTCAAATCACGTACCCCGATGTTTGACGTCATGATAATGATTGTATTTCTGAAATCAACCCGTCTTCCTAATCCGTCAGTCAGGATACCATCATCCAATACTTGTAGGAGGATGTTGAAAATATCCGGGTGAGCTTTTTCGATTTCATCCAGCAGTACAACCGAGTATGGCTTACGTCTTACCTTCTCGGTAAGCTGTCCGCCTTCTTCGTAACCAACATATCCAGGAGGCGCTCCTACCAAACGCGATACAGAGAATTTCTCCATGTACTCACTCATATCGATACGGATCAATGAATCCTCTTTATCGAACAAGTAGGTTGCCAGCACTTTTGCCAATTCCGTTTTACCCACACCGGTAGGACCGAGGAAGATAAACGAACCAATTGGCTTCTTCGGATCTTTCAACCCTACGCGTGTGCGCTGAATTGCTTTCGTCAATTTTTTGATTGCGTCTACCTGGCCAATAACCTTATTGCTAAGCTCCGTGCCCATCGACAAAAGCTTGTTGCTTTCTTTTTGCGCAATGCGGTTGGTTGGAATTCCCGTCATCATTCCGATTACATCTGCAACGTTTTCTTCGTTTACGGTGTACTTTTCAGTACGGGTTTTGTCTTCCCACTTCGCTTTTGCAATATCAAGCTGTTCTAACAATTTCTTCTCACGATCGCGCAGCTGAGCGGCCTCTTCATATTTCTGGCTCTTTACCACACGGTTCTTTTCTTTCTTCACATCTTCAACAGCCTCTTCCAACTTTACGATGTCTTCGGGAACGTGGATGTTGTTAATGTGTACGCGCGCACCGGCCTCGTCCATGACGTCAATAGCTTTATCCGGAAGGAAGCGGTCACTGATGTAACGGTCTGAGAACTTCACACACGCTTCAAGTGCCTCTTTGGTATAAATTACATGGTGATGATCTTCGTATTTCTCTTTAATGTTTTCCAGAATCTGGATTGTTTCGTCAACCGTAGTGGAATCAACCATTACCATCTGGAAACGTCTTGCCAACGCACCGTCTTTTTCAATGTACTGACGATACTCATCCAGCGTAGTTGCACCGATACACTGGATCTCTCCGCGTGACAACGCAGGTTTGAACATGTTCGAAGCATCAAGCGAACCGGAAGCACCACCGGCACCTACGATTGTATGTAACTCGTCAATGAACAGGATTACGTCCGGAGATTTTTCCAGCTCATTCATAACCGCTTTCATACGCTCTTCAAACTGCCCCCGGTATTTAGTACCGGCAACCAGTGAAGCCAGATCAAGTGTTACGACACGTTTGCCGAACAGAACACGGGATACTTTCTTTTGAATGATGCGCAAGGCAAGGCCTTCTGCGATCGCAGTTTTACCTACACCAGGCTCACCGATCAGAATAGGGTTATTTTTCTTTCTGCGCGAAAGAACCTGAGCAACACGCTCAATTTCTTTTTCGCGGCCAACAATGGGGTCAAGCTTGCCATCTTCAGCAAGTCGCGTCAAATCGCGACCGAAATTATCGAGTACAGGTGTACGTGATTTCTCAGCACCTTTTTTCTCTTTACCCGCGCCCTGGCCACCGCCCTGTGCGCCACCAAAGATTTTTGACGAATCATCGTCCGGATCATCGGTATCCGAAGAAGCTTGTGGTCCCTCGGACTGATATTCGAGCATTTCTTTAACAGTCTCGTAGTTCACATCGAACTTGTTGAGGATCTGCGTAGCGAGATTATCGGCATCGCGCAGGATTGACAACAGCAAGTGTTCTGTGCCGATCAGCTGGGCCTTGAAGATTTTTGCTTCGAGGTAGGTGATCTTCAGAACTTTTTCAGACGCTTTGGTAAGCGGTATGTTTGCGAGATTCTTTACTTCATGCGTAGCAGTGCCTTTGGATACTTTTTCAACTTCAGCACGGAGCTCATCCAGCGGCACGCCTAATTTTTTCAGTACGCCCACGGCAACGCCTTCGCCTTCACGAATCAGCCCCAGCAACAGGTGCTCGGTACCGATGTAATCGTGACCCAGCCTTAACGCTTCTTCGCGGCTCAGTGAGATTACTTCTTTAACACGATTGGAAAATTTAGCTTCCATAGAAAGGGAATAAGAATGAATAATGTAAATGTAAACTTTTAAGGGATTTTATGCCCCAGTTTCCAGCTAAGAATTTAAACGCACGCGGGGTTTAATTTGTTCATTCGGTCCGGAGCCGGGAGGTAATCACCTGGCGTGCATTAGGGCCTTCGCAGAAGATCAGGTCAATAACGCTCATGTTAGCTGCAAACGTGTGTCCAAATACCTGCGTGTAGGGTATCGGTTTGAAAAATTTTTCGCAATCGACTGGTTTCTTAGCATTTACGAGATTTCGAAGGTCGGCAGTTCCCGTTGGTGGGATTTTTTCGTACGCCATTGTTTCCGTGACGGAATTGGTAAGCTTGAGCCACCCGCGACAGATTGTCAGCAATTCGCGATTGAAGTCGTAAAGAAATTTGTGCTCTTTATATAAGGTGTCGTGAAGTGCATCGGAATAATATTCAAAAAACGGGGCGTTGTTGTACGCTGACACAATTGAACGCCAGTGGTTGTTAAGCCATTTCTGACTGTAGTCAATTTTGATATCCGTGATTAACGTCTTTCCGTGTTTTCCCGTAAGCGGAATAATGAGTTCCTGTACGCCTTGCGAGGTTAGGATGTGGCAACGGCTGCGATAGCTTTGTTTACTGAAATGTTCGTGCTTTTCGAGAATAATTGAATCGAACGACTGCGTGGCTGCAAACCAGGCAATGGAGGGAAGGTAGTGGAGTTCGATGAGGCAGTTCAAGTTTCAAAACTATAAAACTTTTGTCAGGTTGAGCCTGTCGAAACCTGTCTGCTCAGAATCAGCCTTCGACAGGCTCAGGCTGACATCCTGTTACAAATCAATTTCTCCTAACCCTTGTCTTACCAGAACTAATTCCTCACCCGTGCAATCAATAACGGTTGAAGGAATGTTTCCGCTTGCCCCACCATCAATCACTATGTCCACCAGGTTTTTAAAATCTTCATAAATCTCTTCGGGATCGGTGGTGTACGTTTTAATCTTGTCATCATCCTTAATGGAAGATGTGATCAATGGATTACCAAGCTCGGCAACAAGCGTTCTGGGTATAGTATGATTCGGAATTCGTATTCCAACAGTCTTCTTTGTTACGTCCAGGATTTTAGGAACGCGACTGCTTGATTCTAAAATAAAGGTGAAGGGTCCCGGCAGGGATTTTTTTAAAATCTTGAAAACAGGTGTTTGCAGATTTTTTACATACTCTGAAATATGGGTGAGGTCGTTGCAGATAAATGACAAGTCGAGCTTGTTGGGTTTAATATCCATCACCCGGCAAAGTCGTTCTATCGATTTGCGATTCATCAAGTCGCAACCGATCCCATAGATTGTATCAGTCGGATAAACTACAATGCCGCCTTTGCGCAAGATATCTACCACGCGGTTGATCTTGCGCATTTCAGGATTAAGCGGATGGATTTTTAATAACTCGGCAGCCATTTGAGCGTTTAAATATACAACATCAAAATTCCCTCACCCGGTCCCCCTCTCCCGAGGGAGAGGGGTGTCCGAGGAACGAGGACGGGGTGAGGGAAGATTTTGTATTTTTGACTTCTTATTTGACCCCGTATGTTTAAAGGAAAGGGAAAACTTATCGCGTTTCTGGTGCTTTCGGTACTGCTGATCTCGTTCACGTACTATGCATACCAGATTTGTTACACGCCCAATATTCTGGTAGGAAAGGATAACACTGTCATTATGATTCCTGATGGTGCTGATTTTAAAAAGGTTCAGGAAATTCTGCACGAAGGAAATTATGTTCAGGATTTGATCTCGTTCAGCTTTTTAGCCAAGCTGATGGACTACGACAAGGGCGTGAAGTCCGGGCGGTATACGCTGCAAGCAAACATGACCAACATTGAAGCGATCCGGTATTTGAGACTGGGCCTGCAGGAACCGGTGAAAATTACATTCAACAATGTCCGGTTAATTCCAGACCTGAGTGAACGGATTACAAAGAATCTCGAAATGAAACCTGATCAGTTTGAAGCTGCGCTCATAGATTTCGCGATGACAAACAAATACGGTTTCAATAAGGATAACATTCTCTGCATGTTCATTCCAAATACGTATGAAGTATATTACAATTCATCTCCGAAGCAATTGATTGAACGGATGTACGAAGAATATGAAAACTTCTGGAATACCGAACGTCAGGACAAAGCGGGAGCACTGAAGTTAACGCCAATCGAAGTTTCTATTCTGGCATCCATCGTTCAGGCTGAAACAGTAAAGCGTGATGAGGCACCCACGATTGCAGGTCTTTATATAAACAGATTAAAGCAAGGCATTCCGCTTCAGGCAGACCCAACGCTGGTTTTTGCGTCTGGCGACTTTGGGTTGAAAAGAGTTTTGAATGAACACAAGCTGATTGATTCACCTTATAATACGTATAAATATACCGGCCTTCCTCCTGGACCCATTAACCTGCCGGAGATCAGCTCCCTGAATGCTACGCTTGATTATCTAAAGAGTGATTACATCTACATGTGCGCGAAAGAAGATTTTTCCGGAAGGCATAATTTTACAGGAGACTACGATCAACACGTAAAGAACGCACAGCGCTACCAGGCTGCGCTCACGCGTGAACAAAAGATTGGCGCAGCGCTGCGTAAGAAACAAGCCGCTAAGTCTAAGTAATGTATCAATCTGAAACTTCCATTCGTGTTCGTTACGGTGAAACCGATCAGATGGCATACGTATACTATGGAAACTATGCTATGTACTACGAAGTGGCCCGTGTAGAAAGCCTGCGGAAACTAGGAGTAACGTATAAGGAACTGGAGGCTTCGGGCATCATGATGCCAGTGCTGGAAAATCATTCTAAATTTTTGGGACCTGCCCGATACGATGAATTGCTTCGCATCGTTACCACCATTCGTGAAAAGCCCACGGTAAAGATTAAATTTGAGTACGAAATATTTAACGAGCAAAACAAGCTGATCAATCAGGGTGAAACATTGCTGGTGTTTATCGACAGCAAAACCGGGCGGCCTGTGCGTACTCCGGAGATGATGTCCAGGGTGCTTGAATCTTTTTTTAAATGAAGTTTAAGTTCAAACGTTATTTCTTCTCCGTGCCGCCTTCGCGCATCGCCATCAACTGGACGCGTAGAATTCGATTTAGACGATGGGATAATGTTTCGTTGTATAAGCTAATCAAGCTTTTTGTCCGCAACCTGCAGGAAGATGAAATTTTAAACCGTGCCAACAGTGTAGCCTATAGTTTTATACTTGCTATTTTTCCAGCGATTATCTTTTTGTTCACACTCATTCCCTATGTAACAACGTGGATTCCTTCTGTCAACACAGAAAACATTATGCTGTTTCTATCCGACATGCTGCCTGCCAGTATGTACGATGTGATTAACACTACCGTTCGGGATATAATCAGTAACCAGCGTGGTGGACTGTTGACCCTGGGTTTCGTTTTTTCCTTATGGCTGGCCACGAATGGTATGATGTCGTTGATGAATGCATTCAATGCGTGTTATAAAACCAGTGATCGGAGAAAGGGCTGGAAGATGCGGCTGGTAGCCACCGGGCTTACCATCAACCTTGCGATTGTTTTATGCCTTGCCGTTGTGCTGTTGGTAGTCGGGCAGTTTGCCCTGGATTATGCAGTACTGCACCTCGGTCAGTTCGAATGGCTTGAGGGAATAGATAAATGGACCGTTAATCTTCTGTTGATGTTTCGATTTCTCATCATTTTTATTGTCTTCTTCCTGGCGGTATCTACGGTGTATTATTTCGGCCCGGCTATTCACTACAACTGGAGATTTTTTTCCATTGGATCTTTTCTTGCCACCCTGTCTATCCTGGGGGTGTCGTACGGCTTCTCTTATTACGTAACAAACTTTGGAACGTACAATAAGGTTTACGGTTCCATTGGTGTACTGATTGCATTGATGATATGGGTACAGCTTGTCACAGTCGTGTTGCTGATCGGGTATGAGATTAACGCCAGCATTCACAATGCTGCGCGAATGCAGGCGCTTTGGCATGGGCGGAGGTTTGCAAAACAGGGAGAAAATTAGTGTATGGTTCACGAAGAACTTTATGTGTGCCCTCAACCATTAGATACGGATTCTAAAGTTTGGAGATATCTGGATTTTAGCAAACTAATTAATGGAGTATCAAGAGAATCTTTATTTCTTTCGAGAGCAGATCTCCTTGGAGATCTACATGAGGGATCAATAACTAGGATAGACTATGAATTAAGAAACCAGATCTTTCCAGAAGGTTTAGGGAAAGAAGGTTTAGAAATGCTTCAGGATATAAATAAAAATGCTCTAAAAAATATTTATGTCAATTGTTGGAGACTCGACAACTCTGAGTCAGAAGCAATGTGGAAATTATATTGTCCTAACAATAAAGGCGTAGCTATTCAAACCACGTACAGAAAGTTAAGTGCGTCTGTAAGCAATATAGAAAGACTTTATATTGGGACCGTTACCTATTTAGATTATAGAACACAGAATATGCCAAGACGCTTTAATGCACTTAGACCTATAATGCATAAAAGAAAAGCTTTTGAACATGAGAAAGAAGTGCGAATTGTTAAAGTTGAAGGGAGTATAATGAACTCGTCCGAAACCCCAAAAGGTATTGAGATAAAATGGGATTTCAGTAAGGCAGTTGAAAATGTTTATGTTAACCCGTATGCACCGGAATGGTACTATGAAACGGTTGTGGATGTTCTCAAGAAATATAAGGTAGCGTTAACCCCAATTTGGTCGGATATTAAAAACGACCCTATTTATTAATTAACCGAATACTTTTCGATTCAAGATCGATAAGTTTATCAAAAAAAGGATGATGAAAAATCAATCTCGAAGCCACTAGCGCAATAGCATCTTTCTGGTAAGGTACATTCGATCCGTATAGAACATCTCCAACAATAGGGCAGTCAACGCTGGCCAGCTGAGCTCGAATCTGATGATACTTGCCTGTATGCAACTCAATTTCCCAAAGAAACTTCTCGTCTGAAAATTGTTTAACACTAAAATCGAGCACAGCTTTTTCTGAATATTCAATTTCTGAATTGTACAACATAGCTTTCTTCTTCTCCTTACGATGCCAGTGTTCCAGTCTTCCCTGCATTTTTTCGGGAGCTTTAGCGGTTAGCGCATGGTAGAATTTTTTAACCCTTCGCTCAGCAAATTGTTCACTTAGATTTTTTAAAACAGCGCGCTGCTTGGCAAACAAAACAATACCGCTTACCGGCCTGTCAATCCGGTGAATATGTTGGGCATATAGTTCTGCTCCTGGAACAAGTGTTTTTTTAAGGTATTCTTTTACATGCTGCAGCAGACTGGGATTATTATTCCGGTCAGGCTCAACCATTAACCCAGCTGGTTTATCTATGACAAGGATAACATCATCTTCATAGATAATATGATCAGTAATGATCACGTGAGTTCGTATTTAATAGAAGCTGAAGCATCATTAGCCTTTTTACGAGCCTCTTCTATTGAACTCCCCCTCGCCAGACAAACTCCCATTCTGCGTTCACCATCTACTTCCGGTTTTCCGAATAACCTGACTTGTGTGTCAGGCTGTGATAATGCTTTTTCTAATCCTGAAAATGAAACATTATCGGATTTACCTTTAACAAGGATTACACTGGAGGCTGAAGGACCATGCTGAATAATATTCGGAATCGGCAATCCTAAAATCGCGCGCACATGAAGCGCAAACTCTGATAAGTCCTGTGAGATCATGGTAACCATGCCGGTATCGTGTGGCCGCGGTGAAAGCTCGCTGAAGTAAACGGTATCGCCTTTTACAAAAAACTCCACTCCAAAAATGCCGTAGCCTCCAAGCGCATCAACCACACTGCCTGCAATGTGCTGTGCATGCCGTAGCGCTTTTTCAGGCATAGGGTGCGGCTGCCACGATTCCTGATAGTCGCCATGTTCCTGACGGTGGCCGATAGGGTCGCAAAATGAAATTCCATTTTTATGACGAATCGTTAGCAAGGTTATCTCATAATCAAAATCAATAAACCCTTCAATGATCACCCGGCCGCCACCGCTACGACCACCTTCTTGCGCATACTGCCAGGCGTAATCAATATCCTTTTCTGTTTTGATAACACTTTGACCTTTTCCGGACGAGCTCATGATGGGTTTCACAACGCAGGGAATTCCGATTGCCTTCACGGCCGTTTTAAATTCTTCTTTCGTTCCTACAAACGTATACGGTGATGTTTGCAGCTTAAGTTCTTCAGCAGCCAGTGTACGAATACCTTCGCGATTCATGGTTAACCGGGTTGCATTTGCGGAAGGTATCACCTGAAACCCTTCTTTTTCCAACTCGAATAGTGTATCGGTTGCAATCGCTTCAACTTCAGGTATGATAAAATCAGGTTTTTCTTTTTCAATTACCGAACGCAGGGCCTTACCGTCTAACATGGAAATAACATGTGACCGGTGCGCCACCTGCATGGCCGGGGCATGATCGTAACGATCCACAGCAATCACCTCAACACCATATCGCTGGAACTCAATGACAACCTCCTTACCCAACTCACCTGAGCCGAGCAGCATAACTTTTACAGCAGATGATTTTAAGGGTGTACCGATTTTTATTTCCTGGTTCATGAATGACATGGGATTACACTAAGCATAATAGGGGTTCAAAGATTACAATAATGCAGCGGTCTTTAAAAACAAAAAAACCCCGATTTTGTCGGGGCTTTAAGCAGAGGAGGAGGGATTCGAACCCCCGGAACCTTGCGGTTCAACGGTTTTCAAGACCGCCGCATTCGACCGCTCTGCCACTCCTCTGTAGCGCTTTCGCTTCTGATAGCTATCGAACGGGATGCAAATGTAGATTTTTAAACTAATCCTGCAAAATTACCACCCCGCTGATGCTAATTTTCCTGCGCAAAATCAGGGAAGGTTTTTTTAAGATCCTTGTCTTCAACCTTTGGCACACCTTTGCGATACGCATCAAGCTCAAGCAGAACAATCCGCTGATCATTAATAGCAGTTCTTAATTTTTCAATTTCCTTATCGAACTCTGGTTGCCTGCGTGCAGACTTAAGACCATACCTCCGTGCAAACTCGTCACCTGCACTTTGTACACGGTTGCGAATATCAATGCTAACTTTTATTTTATCCATGATATCGTCCTTTGAGCGGCCGATCACTTCAGTAGCTTCTAATGTTCCCAGTGTTAATACGGCTGTTCCGCCAACGCCCGGAACAATTTTGGCGGCATCCGGATTTTCAGTGGCATCAATCATTACCGGGCTTAGGCCGGTGACGGCCCCTAAGGAAGCATTTACAATCGAACGTTTCTTTTTTCCTTTTTTAGCTTTTTTAAATTCCTCGTTAAGTTTTTTCTGATTTTCATCGATGTCTTTAATCAGTAGATAAGCACTTATCAAATTAGCCTTGTACTTCTGGTATTGATGGGCGTCCTTCTCTACTACATTTTCCGCATCCGCAACGGTAATCGAAATCTTGCGCTGTACGCGGTTGTTAGATTTATCCAGTGCGAAAAAAACGATCTCGATCGGGAGCAGCTTTTGAGTCTCTTCAACAAACGTGTAAGCCGGTTTCCAGGTGAACTCATATTGCAACGGAGTGTTTTCCTTTAATGCACCAGCCGTTATACGAAGGTCGGAAGGAATAAAGCCGGCACTGCGCACATTATCATCCCCGTTGGGATCAGAGATGTAAATTTTAAGGTTCAGGGTTTCATCCTCTTTTAAAGAGAAAACTGAATCGCCCGGAACAATCAACAATTCAGGCGGTAAATCAAGCTGTGTTTGAGCAATGCGAAGCTTGCCTTTTGTTTCTGCCTTGTCGGGTTGATCCTGAACAATAAACTCAACCGTTGCCGGATTATTTTTCAATGCATTGAATTGACTTCTTGACGGGGCCCAGGTAAACTGTCCCTGCGAAGAGAGATTAGCGCCTTCCGGCATTTGCGTTTGTATAATCTTAAAAACGAAAGGATCACCATCCGGATCCGATACATACTCATACGGAATCTGGTAACTGTTGCGGGTTGATTGCTTGACGTAGAAAACAGGAATCTCTTCAACAATCGGTGCCCGGTTTACATGGTTAATGCTAAACGTTACAGCCTCGCGAACACGCTTACCGTCCTTCCATAATGCCTGGAAAATTATCGTGAAATCTTTTTTCTGCTCTACCCGATTGACAAGATCATACGAAAGTTTCCAGGTAAAATTTCCGACAGAGTCAAATTGAACGGGCAGTTTCTCTGCATTCTCAAGCGAAAAATGGCGCAGGTCTTCCGGTGTAGTTGCACGAACTTTAAAGGAAAGAATTTGGCCTTCATTTAGAACATTCCATCCGACTGAATCGGGCAGTATTAACTCATGGCCGGTTTGTGCAGAAACGGATGCTGTTAAAAGTGCAAATGCTGTAAAAAAAAGCAGTTTTCTCAAGACTGACCTAAAAATAAGGCCGTAAATTTAGCAAGATCAACGGTTCGATTCATGGCAGGTACCAAAAAAGCGGATAAACCGAATTTTTTTAACGATGTATACGAAGTAGCTCGCCTTATTCCGAAAGGCCGGGTAACCAGTTATGGTGCTATTGCTAACTATTTGGGCACTAAAATGAGTTCGCGGATGGTTGGCTGGGCTATGAATGGCTGTCCTAAAGATGTTCCCGCGCATCGTGTCGTTAACCGCAACGGTTTGTTAACCGGGAAGCATCACTTTAATCCACCTTCCCGCATGCAACAACTTCTGGAGAAGGAAAGGATCAGTGTGGTGGATGATAAGATTGTTGACTTTAAGGAAAAATACTGGGACCCGAACATTGAATTGCTGTAAGACTTTTCAATTCGAGAATTATCCTTCCCAAATCTGGAACTTTTCACTATCCAATCTTTGAAATTTTCATAATTCGAGGCGTTTCTTCCCACGGCATGCCGTTGGCACATGGGAATGAAACAGTTTAAGAATGAAAACTTTCGTAAAAATTTTTCTGCTTGTTGTGATCCTGGTGGTGTTGGCTTCAGCAGTTTTTGCAGCGCCTGCTGCACCTCTTAAAAAGGACACCGTTAGTGTTACGGTAACACCAACGCTTTACAAAGACCTCCTTATCCTGAAGGCAGCTAAAACCTATATGGGTGCAGCGGTAGAAGTGCATGATGCCTCGGGCGCAGTAATTGTTTCAAGCCTTATTCATAAAAAGAAAACGATCATTGATTTTTATAATATCCCCAATGGCGAGTACACGATCTCTGTAGTTAAAAATAAAAGGACGTTTAATTTCAATTATACAAAGGAACAAGGTTCAGAAAACTGAATCTAACGGCAACCAACGTGGGGTTGGTTTTAATCGGGTTAAGGGTCGCTTCGCAAGATGCGGCCCTTTCCTTTTTGGATCAGGATTTCAGGATTGTAGGATTTGCAGGATTGAGGAGCAGGCCTCTTGGTAAGATTCAGCTTACTGCACTTGGATAGATTCTTTCTTTGAAGAAATCAAGAACAGTCCAAGAAAAGTTAGTATGCCGTTAATCAGCACGATCTCAATTCCAATTTTATAGCCGTTGAACCAGGCTTCTGAATTTGCTGACAGGATGTAAGAGATAACAGGAGTGATCACGCATACAACAGGCACCAGTTTGTCTCTTACCTGGCGGTTGGTTAATAATCCAAATGAAAATAGCCCCAACAACGGACCATACGTGTAACCGGCAACATTTAATACTGCATCGATTACCGAACGTTCATTGATTTGCTTAAAAATCAAAATGATGAGGAGAAACAGCACGGAGAAACCCACATGAACCATAAACTTCTGTTTTCTTTTAACAGGTTCAGGCTTATCCTTGAAATTAAGGAAGTCAATACAGAACGATGTAGTGAGGCCGGTTAGCGCTGAATCGGCACTGGCATACGATGAAGCAATGATTCCTAGCAAAAAGAATACGCCCACCAGTAATCCGAATTCATTCAAGGCTAAGCTTGGGAAGAGCTGATCAGAAGTGGCCGGCAAGGCAATTCCTTTTTGCGTGCTGTAGATATAGAGCAACGCCCCCAATACAAGAAAAAGAAGATTTACAATAACAAGCGTAATGCTAAACCAGAACATGTTTTTCTGAGCTTCTCCAAGATTCTTACACGTTAAATTTTTCTGCATGATTTCCTGATCCATTCCGGTCATGGTAATGGTGATGAACATTCCGCCTAAAAAGTATTTGGGGAAGAACAGGGTTGAATTGGGATCATCCACGTAAAATATTTTCGAATAGCCGTTATCTTTTATGGCCGCGAGCATGTCGTTAAAAGAAAACCCTAACGAATCCGAAATCTGCCAGACGGCAATGCAAACCGCTGATACAAGAAAGAGTGTTTGGAAGGTATCCGTCCATACTACCGTCTTAACCCCACCTTTAAACGTGTACACCCAAATCAAAACAATGGTGGTGGCAACGGTTACAAAAAAAGGAACATTCCAGGCATCAAATAAAAAGAGTTGAAGTACGGTCGCTGCCAGATACAACCTAAGGGCTGAACCAATGGAGCGGGAAATCAGAAAGAGAAACGCACCCGTCTTGTAAGAATATTTATCAAACCGCTGTTCGAGGTACGTATAAATTGAAACCAAATTCAGACGATAATAAAGCGGCAACAGAATGCCAATGATGACCCAGTACCCAACGAGGTATCCTAAAACAACCTGAAAGTAGCCAAATCCAATTTTGCCAACGTTTCCGGGAACGGAAATAAAGGTGACGCCTGAAAGTGAAGATCCGATCATACCGAATGCTACCAGGTACCAGGGCGACTGCCGGTTCGCAGTAAAAAAGGTATTTGTATCTGCGCCTTTTGACGTGAAATACGAAATAGTGATAAGCGCTAAAAAATAGACTATTAAAATAGACCCGACTAACAGAGGTGTCATACCTGATTCGCTTTTGAAAAATGAAATCCTTTCCGATTCAAGTATAGTTTAAATGGGGCGATTTTCGTTAATTTTGCAGTCGAAACAATTCGCAATGAAGCACGATTTTCAGGCTGACGAGATGGTGGATGTGCTGGAGGTTATTGAAACAACCGACCTGATGGATCTTATTGTGTTTAACGATGACGTAAACACATTCGATCACGTGATTAACACCCTCATCAAAGTTTGTAAGCATACCCAGGAGCAGGCCGAGCAGTGTACCATGCTTATCCACTACAAAGGAAAGTGCACCGTTAAAAACGGCAACTTTGATTTTCTCAAGCCGATGCGCGATGCCATCTGCGAAGCAGGCATTGATGCCCGCATCGTATCGTAAGACTTAAAAATTTCAGGCGTTGGAGTATCCTTCCAAACTTATTGAAGAAGCCGTAAACCAGGTTTCCAAGCTTCCAGGCATTGGAAAGAAAACTGCGTTGCGTTTAGTCTTGAGCCTGATTAAAGACAAGCAGGAAAAAACTTTCGCATTGACCGATGCATTGAACAAGCTGCGCGAAGGGATTCGTTTCTGCTCACGCTGCCACAACATCACGGATACCGAAGTTTGTATGATCTGCTCAAGTCACAGACGCGATAAGAGCATTTTGTGCGTGGTGGAAGATGCCAATGATGTTATGGCGATTGAAAACACTTCGCAATTTAATGGTGTGTATCATGTGCTGGGTGGGGTAATCTCACCGATCAATGGCATCGGGCCGTCTGAGTTGAAGATTGAATCGCTTGTACAGCGATTGAATCATGGCCAAACTGAAATTAAAGAACTCATACTTGCGTTAAGTCCAACGCTGGAAGGCGACACCACCTCCTTTTACATTCACAAACGGATTAAAGATTTATCCGTCAAGGTCAGTGTAATTGCCCGTGGCATATCGGTAGGAGGCGACCTTGAATATGCCGATGAGATTACGCTGGGCAGGAGTATAACTGGTCGGACGCTTTTTAATTAAAGTGATTTAGCGATTTCCGAGTTCCGCTTTTATCTTTGCTCGCCTCAAGCAAGAAATATGAATCAAGACCTTTCTGCCCGTATCAATGCCATCCAGGAATCAGCCACCCTCGCCATGGCCGCAAAAGCCCGTGAATTTAAAAATCGTGGTGTTGATGTAATTAATTTAAGCTTGGGCGAACCCGACTTTAAAACTCCCCAGCACATTTGTGATGCGGCCAAGACAGCCATTGACGATGGAAAATATTTTTCCTATCCGCCCGTAGCCGGCTACCAGGATTTGCGTGAAGCAATTGCTGCTAAGTATCAGTCACAAAACAAGGTTCCATACAAAGCTGAGAATATTATCGTCTCTAACGGAGCCAAGCAATCTATTGCTAACACCATGCTTGCGCTCTTAAATAAAGGCGATGAAGTAATCGTATTTTCACCATTCTGGGTTAGCTATGATGCGCTGGTGCGGCTGGCAGAAGCAACACCGGTAATTGTAAAGGGAACGCTTGAGCATGACTTTAAAGTAACTGCGCAACAGGTTGAAGCTGCCATTACTTCTAAAACCCGGGCGATAATTTTCTCTTCCCCGTGTAATCCTACGGGCTCGGTGTTCTCACGAACAGAGCTTGAAGCGATTGCCAGAGTTGTGCTGAAGCATGAGAATTTATTAGTCATTGCAGACGAGATTTATGAGCATATCAATTTTACGGGCGATCAGGTAAGTATCGCTTCCTTACCTGGAATGTTTGACCGCACAATAACGGTAAACGGATTTGCAAAAGGGTTTGCCATGACAGGCTGGCGTGTAGGCTACATTGCTGCACCAAAATGGATTGCCGATGGCTGCAATAAAGTTCAGGGACAATTAACATCTGCAAACTGCTCTATTTCTCAGCGTGGAGCACTGGCCGCTATTACTGGAGATTTGAAGCCTACTGATGAAATGGTAAAACAGTATCACAAGCGCAGAGATATTGTCTATAACTTATTAAAAGAAATTCCGGGCATTAAAGCCAATTATCCGCAGGGCGCTTTTTACTTTTTTCCGGATGTTAGTTCATACTTCGGAAAATCAGACGGCACACGTACCATTAAGAATAGCGATGACTTTTGCATGTACATGCTGGAGCAGGGTCATGTTTCTCTGGTGCCGGGTGAGGCCTTTGGTGATGAACACTGTATTCGATTGTCGTATGCAGCTGCTGAAAAGGACCTGGTAGAGGCACTCAAACGAATGAAAGAGTCACTGGCACTTCTGAAGTAACTAAACAATTCTCTTTTTAGCGCTCTCAATTTTTTCTTCCATCCGGTTGAAAAACTTGTTGCGTTCTTTTTCACCTGTCGTGCTGATCAGCACTGACCTGCTTTGCAGATTATTGATAAAATTTTCCGTTTGTTCGCTGAACTTTTCATGCCGTGTCATCAGGAGTTCGGTAATGTTATGACTGATGTATACCGTTTTTTTGTTATCCATTTTATAGAGTACAGTATTGTCGGCAATCAGAATTTCATTTTTGTACAGTGTAAACGACACGTCCGGCTGTTTGTATCCCTGCGCGGCATACTCTTTAATGTCACGGACCATTTGAATATACTGGTCAAAAATAGTTGCTGCTTCCGCTGAACCAGCAAAAAATCCTGATTCCTGATAAAACTCCAACTGCTTGAGGGTAACGTTTGTTGTTTCATCGCTCCACAATTCAACACTTGACACGTTGCTATAAACGGTGGAGATCTTCCGACCTATTGCGAGTAGTTCATTTCTCACCAGCGAAGGTGAAAACTTCTTGGTTTGCAATTCCGGATAATTGAGCACCGACTTCATCCAGAAAAACATTTTGAAAGCGCATAATTCCGGATATCGGAAATAGTGAAATACAGGAACGTCCTTTGCCGTGAACACGATCTCTTTACTTCCGGAGAATTTTTCAATCAGTTCAAGATTCTCTTGCATCGACCTGAGCCAGTGTTCAAATGTTTCAGGTTTATTATTTACGATGAGGTGACGAAAAGGGATAATTCCAGATTCAATCCCCAGCAACAAATCAAGAGATACGCCAAACTTGGTACACAATGTTTTTGCTTCATCCAGTGAAAGCACAGTTTCACCACGGATTCTCCGGTAGGCACTGTCGCGGCTGATGTTCAGGATCTCGGCAATTTCATCCGCGAGGGAAACATTCGCGGGCAGTTTTGCTTTGACCTGCTCCAGAAACGATGATTGGACACTTTCAACAGCCATGAAGGGGGATTAAAGCAGTGAATACTACGCATTTTACGCGATTTGCAAAAATCGCAACTGGTCCTGTTGGACAGGGAGTGGATATGATTTTATGCAAAAGTTTAACGGTAGGCATGCATAGTTTAACGCTACAGCCATGGGTTCGTTCAATAGGTTTGTTGTGTCAAACCCCAGACACAATGAACATGCTTAACGGACAGTATTTCGATTTCAGAATATTTATGAGGAGGCGCGGCTGGAATTCCGTTTTCTCCATCATGCTTATGATTGCCCTGGTGATTGTAATTATTCTCAAAACATAAAGCTCGCACAATGAATAAGCTTAGGTTTTTAAAAGACGAAGGAACTGTGTTTTATAAGGAGCTCCGTGAGCAGCTCGATCAGTACTTCGATAAATATAAAATCGAACGAACGGGTAATGCCGTGATGAGGTTTAAGGTTGTGCTTTTCTTTGGATTGAACATAGTATTCTATGGCCTAATGCTTATCCAAAAGGATGCACTATCGTTTTATATTTTTTATCTACTTGGAGGGTTAGCGGTATTGCTGGCTGTTTTTAACATCGCCCATGATGCGGCACATGGTGTGGCGTGTAAAAGCAAATTCTGGAACAGCATATTGTTTCAAATCAGCTTTAACCTGCTGGGTAACAATTCCTACGTGTGGGGTCGATACCATTCTGAATCGCATCATCTCTATACCAATGTGGAAGGAAGTGATATTGATGTATTGAACAATTCCCTGATCCGGATGACGGAAGCACAACCCTTGAAGGGATATCATAGGTTTCAGCATCTCTATGCCCCTTTGGTATACCTCATGTATTCCATGAATTGGATTGTGATAAGGACTATTCTCTCACTTTTCAACGTGTCGGACCGTACTATACAGATAGACATGCCATTGATTGAGCGTGTAAAGCATGTTTGCATTAAGCTTTTGTATTTCGTGTACATGTTAATCTTACCCATGTATGTGCTGCCCTTTAGCGGCTGGACTGTCCTTATCGCATTTCTTGTTTACCATGCGTTTATTTCATTGATTATTGTTGGTGTTCTCGGCATCACGCACTTATCCGATTATGTCTCACACCCCGAACCTGACAAAGAAGGAGTGTTGCCCATGAGCTGGCCGAAGCTCCAGCTATGCACATCGGTAGATTATAACACGAATAGCAAATTCCTCAACTGGACGCTGGGCGGATTCAATGCACATACATTGCATCACCTCCTGCCCAATATCTGCCACGTCCATTACCTGAACATTCTACCCATTTTCAGGCGCCTGGTTGAAAAGCATGGATTGGTTTATCAGGAGTTATCCTATGGAAAATCATTGGCTTCTCATTTCAGATTTTTAAAGAGCATGGGAAGCAGTACTAACCCTAAACCCCGAGTATATGAAAGGTAAGCATATTCAGCCTCCTGGCGATCAGGTATTGCTTAAAGCAATCTACCGTGAAGTTCACGATAGGGCAGACTTTAGAAATTCGATACCGGTAACTTTACTTTTGAAGAAATTCATCTTTTACGCTTTGCTTGCGGTAACACTGTATGCAACATTATACTATGTAAAGACACCGTTGCTCTTTACGGTATGTTTTATTGCCTATGGAGTGATATGTTTATTGCTGGCATTTAATTTTGCTCACGATTTTTCTCACGGCACGTTATTTAAGAAACCCTCGTGGAATAATGCAGGATTTATTTTCATCTATGCGTTAAACGGTGCGCATGCAGAGGCATGGAAAGAACGACATGTTAATTCTCATCACCATGCACCCAATGTTGAGGGATATGATTCAGACTTAAAAATATCGAAGCTCATCCGCGTGATACCCAATAGCCGCTATTTATGGTTTCACCGGTTTCAGCACGTGTATGCGCCAGTTGCATACACTACGTATTCGCTGTTCTGGATTTTTATTAAGGATTTTGTTATTCTTTTTTCAGAAGATGAGTATGTAAAGCATAAAGATTTCAGGTATCATCTGTCCTTTTGGGCGCAGAAGATCTTTTATTTAACCTATATCATCATGCTACCGGTTATCTTCTCGCCACAAACCTGGTTGACAGTATTGCTGGCTTTTTTGTGTATGCACCTCATTCAATCCCTGTTCCTGCTGTTCACTTTTTTTATGACACATCATGTTGAGGAAACACATTACCCCACGGTGAATGACGATGGAATAATTAACACCTCCTGGCTGATGAATCAGGTTAAATCATCCAACGACATGTATCCGTTTAGCCCGATTGCTAATTTTATTTTTGGTGGATTTAATAATCATACTGCGCATCATTTATTTCCGCATATTCATCATGCACATTACCCCGAGCTGAGCAAGGTGCTCTACAGGGCATTGAATGAACATGGAATTACGCCTAATCAAACCACATATTGGGAGGGCATAACCTCGCACCTGAAGTTGTTAAGAAAGATGGGCAAAAATCAAAGCTTACCGATATGAGAATAAATACAGTCATTACGCTGATCATACTCTTTATCTCGGTTGGAGTAATGGCCCAGACTCAGGAGCCCGATTCAACTCAACAATACCGGATTGAAACGATTGATGGCAATGAATACATCGGGCTCATTGTTGAGCAAACCAATGATTTGTTAGTGCTTAAAACCGAGCGTTTAGGCACAATCACCTTACGCAAAGCGGATATTAAAAAGATGTCCGTGATCAATCTAACACAACTTAAGAATGGTGAGTATTGGTTTGAGAACCCGCAATCCACACGATATTTCTGGCAACCCAATGCGTATGGACTAAAGAAGGGCGAGGGGTACTATCAGAATGTCTGGATATTATTTAATCAGGTCAGCATAGGGATAACGGATAATGTTTCCATTGGCGCAGGTATTGTACCCTTATTTTTATTTGCCGGAGCGTCATCTCCGGTATGGCTTACACCGAAAGTTTCAATACCCATAAAACGTGATAAAGTTAATGTGAGCGCAGGTGCCCTAATGGGAACTATTCTGGGGGAAGAGAATGCCAACTTTGGAATCGCCTACAGCACGGTGACGTTTGGTACGCGTGACAAAAATTTAAGTATTGGAGGAGGGTATGGTTATGCAGGTGGTGATTGGGCAGATTCGCCAACCTTCACACTAAGCGCAATGATTCGTGTGGGCAAGCGTGGTTATTTTCTTACAGAGAATTATTATATCGGCTCAGCCGAGGAAGACCTTATGCTATTCTTCATTGGCGGAAGAAGAATGATTAAAAATTCAGGAATTGATTTTGGAATTCTGATTCCAACGGATACCGATGGTTATCTGGTCGCTATTCCTTGGCTTGGCGTAACGTTTCCCCTGGGACAGTCGCAAGAGGCAAGCAAAAGGACTAACAATTAATTTTTCTCAAACTGTTTATCCAGCGGGCCTTCTTTTTCAAGGTCCTGAACAATCTTCTGATCAAGCGGAGTGTCCTTAATCACGTTATATTTTTTCCAGAATTTTTTGTTGTATGAACCGTGTTGGTATTGAAGACCATAATTGCTCATTTTTTCAACCGAGCTAATCGCTTCATCGGTATTGGGAATAACGTGATTGATCAGCAATTGCTGAAATAGTTCCGTATTAAATTTTACTTCATTGGTTTTAGGATCGTACCAGTCAACCTTGGAGGTAACACTGATATAATTGAGATACATTTTTCCGTCAATTTGCTTAAAGTCTAGCGTCTTTTTTATCCCGGTAAAACGGCTTGCCATATTTTTCTTCCGCCCGGGTATGTTATCCGATCCATCCCTTTCAAATTCCAGGTGAATGATGGAGTAGTCTGACTTATCAACAAAGATTTTTAAAAAGTATTCTCCGGAGTAGGATATCACAAAAATTTCGTTCCCATTGTAATACGAATCGCGATCGCGTTTCATAATTGAGTACATCTCTTCACGTTCTTCTATCTGGCGATACCGAATCGTATTGTGAAGCAACAGGTCTTCCAGCAGGTTAGTCTGATCAAAGAAAGACGTAAACTTGTTTTCATAACCAATGCTCTTTCTCACTTCGCGTAACCGAACCCCTTCGCGAAGCTTGTGCTGATTGCGCGGGCGTTTATAGCTCTCATCATAGATATCAACCGCAGCCTCTAACAGTGAAATGTAGGTTCCTCCGACTTTTTTTATGTCGCGGTAAAAACCTTCCATCAGAAAGGGTTCCATCGGGTAGTTGTCTTCAATACGACTTAACGCATGTTGTAAAATATCTCCGCCTGTAAGGGAATCACGGACTACAAGCTCGTTCAACAGCACGAGTGAACTTTCAAGTCGTACATGCAGCGGTTCATCCGTATTGAGCAGATTGACACCCGATTCGAAATCGTTGTACCCCAGCATGCTGACCACCAGCGTTTCGTTTCGGAATTCAGCGGGGATATGAAAATCAAAATCGCCTTGTGCGTTGGTTATCGTACCAATGGTTTTGCTCTTAATCCATACGGAAGCAAAAGGCAATGGCTCTTTTGTTTCCGCGTCTGTTACTCTTCCGGATATAGTAATGTCCTGAGCCACCGTGAAGGTTGAGAGTAAGAATAGAGCCAGGAATAAAAGCTTTTGCATACGCACACGAAAGATGTGTAATCGATGAGTTCTTTCAAACTGTGCGTAAGTTTAATCCACATTTTAGGGATTTTGGCGTACGAAACCATGAATTAACGCGTTTGTATTCTTCTGCGTAACTTTATCACTCAAATTGTGGTGTGAATATATTTGATCAAATACCGCGTATCTGGAAACGGGCCTACCTGCTGCTCTGCCTTTGGTATCTGATTAACTATGCGGTTGGCGCAGTGCTTAGATGGAACCTTGATTCTCCAAAAGCGTATGTATTTTGGAATGGACTCTATCTATATGAAGCGCTATGCGTGCTGATTATTTTGATCCTTTTCTACTCGCATTTCCTTTTTCAATTTAAATTTTACATACAGGTTGTTGGGCAAATCGCTGGTGTTATAATTTTCTTTTTGATCATGGGATCATTCTCATATTATCTGGAAGATTATATGGAGGGCTGGGTGGGTTTCGATAATTGGAAAGCTCATATGCTGGGATTGCTCAAGTGGGAGGGTTTGCATTTTCACGATCAATACGTAATTACCGCGGCAGTTTATTACATCATCCGCTATTTTGAACACATGCAGAAACGCGAGCAGGAGAAAGGTGAACTTGCGTTGAAGAACCGAGAGATGCAACTTTCGCTGTTAAAGTCTCAAATCAACCCGCACTTTTTATTTAACACGCTCAACTCTATCAACACGTTAGTCGGTTCAAGCAAAGAGCAGGCTCGTAAGGTAATCACACAGCTATCGGATATTTTCCGGTATGCACTTGACTCGCATGGTGACAAACCGGTTAAACTTGTGCAGGAGCTTGACTTTATTGATAACTACATCCGTATACAACAGGTACGATTTGGTGCCCGGCTTAAGTTTGTTAAGCAGGTTGATTATACATGCCTGGGAATTGTTATCCCACCCATGATCCTGCAGCCGCTGGTTGAGAACTCGGTTAAATATGGTATTGCGCCTAAAGACGAAGGCGGTACGATTGTTGTGACGGTCAAACGGATTAACCAAATGATCTTCTTTGAGGTGAAGGATGACGGCTTGGGAATTAATTCAAAGAAGGTGATGGATGGAAATTCAAGCGGGGTAGGAATCCGGAATACCGATGAGCGCCTGCGCAGTACATTCGGACCGGGCTCGGGATTGAGAATACATTCCAGCACATGGGGGTATTCGGTAAGTTTTTTTATTCCGGTCACGGAAGAAAATCAGCTACCGGAACAGGCTGAAGAAATGAAAAGTAAAGCAGTATAAAATTTTACTATAAATTAGCATTATAAACCAATCACGAATGAACATTACCTGTTTAATTATTGACGATGAACAACTGGCGCGCGATCTGTTAAGAGAATATATAGAGAATACTCCTGAAATTTCCATCCTGGGAGAAGCGGAGAAAGGTAAAGATGCGGTGGAGATGATCGATAGGCTAAAGCCTGATTTGATTTTCCTCGATGTTCAAATGCCCGGTATGACCGGCTTTGATGTGCTCGATGACATTGAACATGATCCGTTTGTGATTTTCACCACGGCATATGATCAGTACGCCATTAAAGCATTTGAGAAAAGTGCAATCGACTACTTATTAAAGCCGCTCGATCAGGAACGTTTTAAGCTTGCTGTTGAAAAAGCGGTAAGCCGCATGAAGCTGGAGCAAAATAATGTGGGTGAATTGTTGCGTAGCATGAAAACGGACAGCAAGACATCGTACGACTCGCATATTTTTGTTCAGAAGTCAGAGAAGCTCCTCAATCTTCCCGTAGAAGAAATTATGTTTCTGGAAGCATCGGGTGATTATACAATCCTGACTACCAAGAACGATCAGTTTGTAAGTTCATCCGGCATCGGTAAGCTGGAAGAAATTTTAAACCCGGATACTTTTATTCGTGTTCACAGAAGCACCATCATCAACATCAATTTCCTGAAGGAGATAGAAAAACATTTCAATGGCGGTATGATTGTGAAGATGCAAACCGGAAAGAGTTTCCCGGTTAGCCGCACGTATGCGAAAGTGATTCGTAAGAAAGTTGTTTAAAAAGCAATCTGCCCGCATAAAAAAAGCCAGTGTGAACTGGCTTTTTTGTTTTTGTTGTAACGTGAGTTTATTTTTTAGATTGTTTCAGAACGGCATTCCCATGACATTCGTAGTCTTTCAAGTGCGAATGAGGTCAAAACCGTTCGTGGGCGGGCAATGCCGGTACTGGATTTTTCTGCGAAAGGCGTAGGTAATTTGCTAAACTTACAGAACCATAACCTTACCTGATCTATGAAGCTTATCAAGTCCATCCTGTGTGTTTTGATCCTGATGTGTTTCTTCAAAGAAGCCAATGCGCAATCAGAATCATTTGTAACGGAAGTCTATCCGCTTATTGTGCAGTTCCGCGCGGATCGCGGAAGTCTCGAGCGGTTTTACTTTGTACAAAACTCACCGGAGCGAAGAGAACGACTAAGCGTTTTCTATAAAGATTATCTCAACAAACTTGAACAGTTACAGTTTGAAACCATGAGCGTCAGTGGCCGGGCTGATTATTTATTAATGAAGCGCGATTTAGAGAACGAGCTTGGCTTGCTGAACACAGAAGAAAAAGAAATCAAGCAGGTTGAGCGATACGTTACGATCGGATCACCGATTTATGCGTTAGAGAAAAAACGCAGACGGGGCTTACATCTCGAAAGCAGTGCAGTAGCAAAGCAGTTGGACGAGATTAATAAATCCATCCGCGAGGCGATGAATACGCTAAAACAAGATCCAACTATAACACGCGAAGTTGCTGCACGTGCAGAAGGAACGATTCGCGGTCAGCAGGCAGCGCTCAAAAGTGTGTTTGAATTCTATGATGGTTACGATCCGCAATTTGGCTGGTGGGTAACCCGACCCTATCAGCGGCTTGATACAACGCTCACAAAATTTGCAAGTGCACTGAAAGTAAAGGTAGATGTCGCATCGTTGCCGAAAGATGATGGCAGCGGCATTATCGGGAGCCCCATTGGAAGAGATGAATTGTTGCGGCTGCTTCAATATGAAATGATCTCGTATTCTCCGGAAGAGCTGGTAGAAATTGCGAACAAAGAATTTGCGTGGTGCGATGCCGAATTATTAAAAGCTTCGCGCGAGATGGGCTTTGGCGACAACTGGAAACAGGCGCAGGAAAAAGT
>Ga0075156_10000048_pt1 | contig 49792 bp, 47 predicted proteins | sample JI81AbrownDNA_FD_70966 | JGI IMG/M metagenome (GOLD analysis project Ga0075156, IMG submission 70966) | Wastewater effluent complex algal communities from Wisconsin, to seasonally profile nutrient transformation and Carbon sequestration -... | ecosystem: Engineered > WWTP > Effluent > Algae...
GGATTTAATTTCCAAGGTAAAATACTCGAAGTATTCATACTCTGTTCGTTAGGTTCGTTGAGTGCTGTCGGAATAGGTATTTTAATCGCGAGTTTATCTAATAAAATGAACCTTGCGTTTCTTACTTCTAGTTTCGTAATGTTTTTATTGCTCTTGTTTTCAGGTATTATCTTTCCAAAACCAGAAATCTTTCTAAAAATCAATCCATCAACTTCCGTAGAAATTCTCGCCATTTTACCGACTGCCCAGTTAAAGGAAGCACTTGATCATTTATTAATTCAGAACAGACCTCTCTCGAAGAGTTTAAATAATATGAGTTTTCTTTTGGTCAGTTCTGTTCTTTTTTTATCACTAGGTGCTTTCTTTTTTCGAAAATTACTTATAAAAGGCGGGAAAGATTTATGAAATTAACAAAGATACAAAACTGGTTACAAGCATCACGTTTACCTTCTCAATCATATATCTTTTTACCTTTGTTACTTGGTCAGTCTTATTATTTTTTACAGAATCTTTCTCTTGATTTAACTTTGTTTTTTCTGATACAAGGATTTGGAATTGCAAATCAACTTTACATTGTTTTTGCCAATGATTATGCAGATCGCGAAACAGATTCTCTAAATACGACTTATACCATGTTTTCTGGCGGTTCCAGGGTAATCGTTGAAAACAAGATACCTCCTTTATCGATTTTAAAAGCAGCGTATTTAATGGCTGGGATTTGTCTCATTTTTGCGAGTATAACTGCCTTTTTAGTAAATAGCTATCTTTTGGTTCTGCTGGCTATCCTAGCGCTCCTACTACTCCAAATGTATTCTTATCTTCCGTTTCGTCTTTCTTATCGAGGAGGCGGAGAATTCTTACAAATGCTAGGTGTTGGTTGCGTATTGCCAATTTACGGATACTTATCGCAAGGTGGCGACAGTACAAGCTTTCCATACCTTATCCTCATTCCTCTACTTTTAGTCAACCTAGCTTGTGCTATGGCGACGTCCCTACCTGACGTACCTTCGGACACACTTGCCAATAAAAAAACCATTGCCGTAACCATTGGAATTCGAAATACCCAACGGCTGATCATAATTTTTGAAATCCTTACTTTGGCCATTTTATATTATTTATTAAATGTAAAAAGCTGGGCTACAAAGGATACGATTCTGTTTTTAGTGCCTTGGGTTTTCTTACTTCTGTCACTGTTCGGAAAAAATCAACTGCCTGGAACAAAAAAACTCTCTGTTTTCGTATTCTTTTCGATCGCATTTAATTTGTGCATTCAAATACTGATACTTTTAAAAAACTTTGGTCTAATGGATTAGATACTTTTAAATGGTTTTTAGATTTTTGGATTATAATTTCCTTATATTAGCTCTTCTATTTTTATTTCCTGGGACTGTGATATTTTTTTTCAGAAATGACCTGAGGCCGGTTATATTCAAAATTGCAATTTGTTCCATTCCGTTTGCCTTTACTGAATTTCTTTTTTATCCTACTTACTGGGAGCCTAAATTTCTTTGGGATCTAGTAAACGTTTTTGGCTTTGGTCTAGAAGATATCATATTTGTAGTCGGCCTTTCTGCGTTTACCTCTACAGGATATGCGTTCGTATTTAGAAAGAAATTACAGGTTTATCCAAAAGGAAATTTAAGTACGCTTCGTATTCTGACTCGTTTTTTTATTCTCTGCCTAATCTGTATTTGTATCTTTGTTACATTCAATGTTCACCTTATTTACGGAGCACCTGTATTGATGATGGGTGTAAGTTTTTTTATTTTTTTTAAAAGGAAAGATTTAATAATACCAGCATTTTTGGGCGCTCTGATAACAACTCTAACGTATGCTCTACTTTGTTACATCCTAATATTGATTTATCCAGACATTTTTCAAATGACATGGCATACAGAGAAATTTTTAAATCTAATGGTTTTTCATTTACCTTTCGAAGAATTGATTTATGCTTTTAGTGCAGGTTGCACCGCTACACTTTTTTATCCGTATGTTTTCTCGTATCGTTACGTTTCTTTTTGAATTGCCAACTGCACCCATTCCAGAAGATTCTCTTTCTTGTAAGATATGGATTTAAATGATTGCATCCGATTTTTGGAAGAACTAGCAAATGACCCGGTTCGGCTTACACAGCTACCCGAAAAAGAGAGACTGGAACTGATGATTGCTGCCGGCCGAGTATCTAGGCCTGACAGAAATGAAATCAGAAGACGCAATCGAACGATTAAAAAAACAAAAAAAGAACAAATCGTCGTTGATGAAAAAAAGGCTCGCGCATTAACGGGAATTAGATTAGCAAGAACGGAATCAATTTTTAAAGCACCACTCCAAATTGAGGAGAACAAAACAGCTTGGTTGTGGGAAAAAGCCGGTGAACTCAGATCACCCAGAAACTGTTATATCTGCAAAAAAGAATTTACCAAATTGCATTTCTTTTATGATACAATGTGCAAGGACTGTGCGGAACTAAATTATTCAAAACGATACCAGAGTGCTCCTCTTCATGGTCAGGTCGCCGTAATCACTGGCTCAAGGCTAAAAATAGGTTACCAATCAACTCTCCTTTTGTTACGCGCAGGTGCAAAAGTTATTGCGACCACTAGATTTCCCATTGATTCTGCGATTCGATTTTCGAAAGAAGATGATTATTCCTTATGGAAAGATAGACTTCAAATTTTCGGACTCGATTTAAGACACACTCCCAGTGTAGAGATTTTTTGTTCCTACCTGGAACAAACACTCGATCGACTCGATATTTTGGTAAACAACGCGGCCCAAACAGTTCGGAGACCTCCTGGTTTTTTTAGCCATTTGATGGAAAAAGAAACTTTAAAACTAAATGAGTTACCACATGAAGTCAGAACATTATTACGTGTATACGAAAATTGTAAGGAACAGTTGGGTGATGTCTCTATTCAGGAAAATTTAGCCAACGAAGAGGCTCTACCTGTAAGCTGGACTGGAAAATTACCCGGTATCGGAATTCGCTCTTCTGCGGCTCTCGCAATGATTCCTTATTCTCACGATAATTCTCACGAGTTAGAGACAGTCTTTCCAGAAGGGAAACTTGATGCTGATTTACAGCAAGTGGATCTCCGCAAAACTAATAGTTGGCGATTAAAGCTTGGCGAAATAAATACCTCGGAGATGCTTGAAGTCCAATTGGTAAATGCTATTGCGCCCTTCGTTCTTTGTAATCGTCTCGTCTCAATTATGCGAAGAGATTTTACCGGCAAAAAACATATTATCAATGTCTCTGCTATGGAAGGAAAATTCCATAGGTTCAAGAAGGAAGATCGGCATCCACATACCAATATGGCCAAAGCCGCATTGAATATGCTCACTCATACCTCTGCTAGTGATTTTGCTAAGGACGGAATCTATATGAACGCAGTGGATACAGGTTGGGTTACCGATGAAGATCCAATCGAACTCTCTCAAAAAAAACAAGAACAGCATGATTTCCAACCTCCGCTAGATATTGTTGATGGTGCTGCAAGAGTGTTAGACCCTCTTTTTGATGGAATCAATACGGGCAAACACTGGTGTGGGAAATTCTTAAAAGATTATATGCCGATAGATTGGTAAACGAAAGTCTTGAAAATATTTATTGATATCGAAATCTTGGTCTCATGAAAAATTCCGCATTTAACAAGAAACTTTTTTTATTTGGATTCATTTTATGGATCATCCCATTTGTTTTGGCAATTCCATTGTTTCAATTATTCGGGGACAACCGCATCGTTTTTAAATCGGTCATATGCTTAGTACTGGCACTCACGATTATGGGAGTTTGGAATAAATACCTACAAAATATCAGTTCTGATTTTCTAACACATTCTTATGTAGCAAGCGTCACCTGGATACTAATGAGCATCATCCCTGATCTTTTTGCGTTCTTACTCGGATTCCAAATGTCTGCCGTGACTTATTTTACTGAGATTGCGACGAGTTATTTACTCATACCGATCCTTCTCATTGGAAATGCCTTATTGTTACAAAAATATGTAGCGAAATGATTAGTGTATCAGTTTTTCGAAACTTGCTAGTAGATTTGGGTCATTTGTTTCGATTGCACTTTTCGTAAAAGCAATCAAAGCTTCGTCGGCATGTTCGTAAATTACTTTCATCTCTGGAAAGATAGCATCTGTTAATCCGACGGAGATGACTTCGAAAATTCTTTTCTCACCGAAATTCTGAAATAGTTCTAATACTCTGTTTTTATTCTGACAATTAAAAGTGATATGAATTAGATGTTCTGGTTCTAATATTCCTCGAGCAATTTTATCTACACTTTCAATCGGAGTAAAATCCATCACAGAACCAATGACAAAGTAGTTCTTTCGATGAATCAATTCGTTTACGGCCTTTCTCATCTGTTCAAAAGGAGTTAGACGTATCATTTCGCTGATTTTTTCCGGCACAAGGTGTTCTATGACATCGGCAAAAAATGATGTAGGAAAATAACCAGCAATGGCGATCGCTTCCTTAGCAGTAAGAAAATATGATAGATTCGCAGTGATTTGTGGACCGAGGATATCTTGCGAAACTTTAGCATTTAGGAAATTAGGCATATAACGGCTAACTTTCGCTATCGTAACAAAAATTTCCTTTTGTCCGTTTTGCATCGATAGAAGGATCTGATTTTTTAATAATCCCAATTCCTCTGACTCGAGGCGAACTAAAAACGGAAGATCGTTTGACGAGATACCTAACAAATTTCGAATCGAATGTAATTCGAATTCTTTCTTTTCCTTATCATCACTCATCCTTCCAATCTATTTGGAAGGATTTCTTAGTAAAGGTAAAATCAACTGACCTTTTTTTCAAAAACATTTTTCCGTTTTATGGCATACGCATTGTTCGGCTCTAATTCTAGAACTTTTTCTAAAATTGCCATCGAACGCATTGGATTTCCATTAAAGAAGTGAGCATCTGCCAGATTGATTAAATTCCGTATATGATTCGGATTTCTTAATTTTACTCTTTCCCCAATATCACAGGCTGAAACATAATCTCCAGCTTTTTTAAGAATGTAAGATGCCTGGAAAAGTAGTTCTGTATTGCCAATGTTTTCATTTACGACTGCGTGAGCAATTTTAGCGGCTTCCTCAAATTGATTTGCTTGCACATAAGCATAAAACAAAGTTTTTAATATAAGTGGAGATGACTTGTCATGTTCAATAGCTGACTCGAGTAAACTGATACCATCCAACTGAGCACCACTTCGAATTAAAGATTTTGCCTCTCTACATATTTCAATATCTTCAGTAATCCCAGTTAATGCTAAAGTTTCATTATTCTTTTTATAAGTCACTTTAAGTAATGTTAGGTCATCAATCGGTTTACCCAACATTAAAATTTCCGAATAAATTCCTTCTAAGTCTCCTGCAGTTTTTTCGACATGTCCAAGAATGAGAGTCTCGTCTTCATTCATATTTCCTTTACCTTCGCTTGTATGAATCATTACATCATCACGACCGTCTGAACCAGAGATAAGTACATCACCAGGATATAACTGTGCCGTAAAAATTTTTATTGATCCATCAACACCGAGAGTACCTAACTTACGATAGGTATTTTCATGATCGATAAATGATGCCTTATTATCTCGAAAAAGAATTGTCCATGGATGTTCAGCGTTGAGAGAATAAAGAAGTCCAGATTCATCATCAATAAGCCCGAGTACAAGGGATACTAACATGGAACCATCAAATGTTTCAAAAACGTGATGAAGTTCAAGAAATGCGTCTTTGATCCAACGTTCTGGAAAAACATCTCTGGTATTTTTGGCGATCCGATTTCTGTTGATAATGGACTCAAAGACACTACCTAATACAAGTGCTCCGCCTGCTCCTTGCAGCGATTTGCCCATCGCATCTGCGTTTACATATACAGTATATCTTCTCCCTTTCAATTCGATGGTATTGGCCATACAAACATCACCACCAATTTCTTCCTTCCAATCTTTAAACTGAAATTTTTTCTTCTGGCTTGAGAAGAACTCTATTTCCACCTTATCACTCGTCGCTTTGTTTTGATTTAAAGGTCGAAGGAGAAGTGAAGTCAAAAAGTAATCTCCGTCTTGTTGTGTTTTCAATTCTTGGATCTTTCCGATTGTTATCTGAAGTTCTTTGGTACGTTCTGTTACCTTTTCTTCCAATTGATTCGCGTATTCTTTTAATTCTTGTTGTGCGTCTCTAATAGATGTGACCATTCCATTAAAACTAGTTGTAAGAAATCCTATTTCATCGGCTACGGAAGGAGTCACTCGAACACTCAAATCACCGGCATTTACTTTGCTTACTCCAGCAAGTAAGCTCTCCAGTGGTTCCACCATTGATTTATAAAAAAACAAACGAAATCCTAATAATACAATCAGAGTAATGCTTATGAGTATGATCGCGATTGGAAAGGCAGCCTCGTGAATGAAGGTTCGATAGAAAGTATAATCATAACCGATCTCTACCATCTCTCCAGTATCCGGATCTGGAAGAATATAGGAAACATAGTGCTGTTTATTGAACGTCTCACGAAAACGAATGGTATCCTTAGGAAAGCCAGGTTCAAGATACTTGAGAGTTTCCCGTTTTAAGTCTTCACCTTCTAATTTTGAACTCTCAATAAACTCGATTAAGGAGGAGGCAAAAACATTGAACTTACCTTTCTCTTTGCCTAAAAACAACAAAACTCTTTGTCGAAATCCTTCATTTGCCATTGCTTTGACAACTGATCGTTTGTGCCATACAACTTGTTTTAACGGAAGAAGCATCTCTGCTATATTTGGTAAGACGGAAACATCTCTACTCTCCAACGAAGAAAGTAAGTACCTTCGATAGCCATCAAAGTATTTTCTTTCGTCTATCGGAATTTGATGTAACTTGTTTAAAAGAGGTAATTTGTCTGACTCTACTTTGCGTAGCTCTTCAACAATTTTCGTATTCTGTGCTTCAATAAAGTAGGAACCATCAGTTTCGTTCGGGTTAAAGCGTCTTTCATATTTTATATAAGGTGACTGGATGCCCTTTAGATGAAGATAAGCATCACTAATTCGTAGATCGTCGAATAACTTATTACTATTTTTTAAACTGCTATTAGCAATCACTTCCATAATAACAAAAAACAAAGCCATAGTGATTGCTAATATTTTTGTCATAAATGTAGAAGGATCTTGCGTGTTATTTAAGTAAGTTACGATTAAAATAAAATGTCCAAGGATAGACATGTTCGTTAAGGCAGAAATATATAAGTCTCGTTCCAGATTACCCGATCTGGTTAGAACATTCAAGACTGCAGGAATCAACATTATAATAACGTAACTTAAAACCAGCAGCAGAATTGAAATTCTTGCAGGCTTCTTTTTAATAGCATTGTAGATACCCGATGTTAGTAAGCAAAAAACATTAAAAAGAATCGCAGAACCGGCTCGCGTACTAAGACCGTCCGCATCAAAATCATAATTATGAGCGGAAAAATTAAATATGATCGGATAATCAAAAGTGTGATATATAAAAAGAGAAGAAGATATGAATGTAAATAATAATAATCCAATTAGCAGGTACTTCGTAAACTTAGGTTGTTCCAATTTCGGATATGTGAAAAAAATGATCGTCACACACATTGCGATCAACATCGATGAGGAGACTGAAAACCATCGATGATAAGCGCTGCCAGGAGTATAAAAACTGTGAGAGACAAAATAAGAGAATGAAAAAATCGATGTAGCGATGAGGGCGACAATCCATCCTTTTGTAGGCAATGATTTACTCTTCATTCGTAACAAAAAAAACGCGATCGACAATGAAAAAATGGTATTGATCAAATATCCGATGGAGTAGTAATTCAGGAAGAAGGAATGCGAGAGTAGTTCGATCATAAAATAATATTTCTAAAATCGTATATAGATTTTGGTAAAAATCAATAGAACCATTTTATTTTTTCAAGATAATTCTTAAAAACAGAACGTACTTTCAAACAAAGCGATGTTTACAAATAGTTAATACTTTGTATGGATGGTAAAATAGAGAAGAGTTAAACCTTTCTATCCAGAGGCATTCGATGATGACAGAGACATCTACCTATCAATCAAGATACGCAATTGATCAAAAAATCATGGATATTCTTGATGAGGATGCAGCGAATGAGGAATACCTTTTAGATAGAATACACGAGGCCAATCAGTCTGTTTTTTTAACTCACCATGTTTATTCGGCTCTCCTTCGTGTTTTCACATCCATGGAATTTCCAGAGGAGGAGGCTGAGACTATATGGCAAGCGATCCTAGACTATAAGAAAACTCTGTCCAAAAAGTTAAATAGAGATGTAGGTTTTCGCGTGGCAATGTTAGATTATTTCATCAATGTGAACAAAAAACTAATTAACCCGAAACTCATTGAAATACGCCTTTTCGCAGAAACAGAAAAATTAGTCCTTATTGACGAACTTACAAAATTATACAATCGAAGACACTTCCAAAATTCTTTGCAAAGGGAGTTTAAACAAGCAAAACGATACAACCATTCGTTATCTCTACTCATTATTGATATCGATAACTTTAAAAAAATTAATGATACTTATGGGCATCCAAAGGGTGATGAAATTCTGATCAGTGTAGCGAAGTCAATTGATTCGAATATGAGAATTGAAGATACTGCCTGCCGAATCGGCGGTGAAGAATTTGCTATTCTACTTCCGCAGACAAGCGAACCAAATGCTATGATCGCAGCTCAAAAACTACTTGAGAATATTCGTAAAATAGAATTTGAAAACCAATTTGTGACTGTGAGTGGCGGAGTCGTGTCCTATCCAGAAAAAGCAAATTCTGCTGATCAATTATTTGACTTCGCAGATCGTGCTCTGTATTTTGCTAAATTTTCTGGCAAAAATCGGATTGTTCCTTACTCTCATGACAAACGTAGTAGCATGAGATATGAAGCTAATTTTGAATTATCCTGCCAACTACCCGATAAATCATTCAAAAGCATGTCCAAAAATATATCCATTACAGGCATTGCATTTGAAACTTCAGAGACTATTGAATTGGATGATCTAATTAATGTTAGATTGCATGATGATCTGACGGGAAACCAAATCGATGCAAAGATTCGAATCGTTCGTAAAGAAGAAACGGATACTGACAATTTTCATATCGGCGCTGAATTCATCGAACTCGGTGCCAATTGCGAAGAACTCATCAAAGGTATAAGCAAGCGAAAGGATCTAATCAAAAAGTAAAACCAAATTTTAAAAAAAAATTTAGGACTGCGTGGTCACCTTACGATAGTTTCTAATTTGGTGACGCGTGAGATACCACGGATGATTTGTTCGTCTAAACCCATCTGATTTTAAGTTCAACTAGCTTACAATATTCTGCTTGGCAACTTTGTTTTTTTTTGATCCTTAGATAAATAAGGAAATACATTTTTATGAAACATTTTTGGATTCCAACGCTACTTTTTGCTCTCTCGATCAGTTTTACAGCCTGTAAAAAAGACGATTCGCAAAATGCAAATAACCAACCGAAAGGAGATACTTCGCAAAGCGGAAAATCGACAAGCGCCGTAGTCATTTTTTCTGTTGGGGATTGCCATAGTGAAAACCGAAAACTTACCCTAGGGGATTCGATTTCCGAAAAAGACACCCTTTTCACCGGAAAAAAATCTATGTGCGACATCCAGATTCTGGAATCCGACGCCGGGATCGTAGTAAGAATCAAAGCAGAATCTGAGTTTCGGCTCAACTCAAATTTGACACCTGAAGGTGCCAATCTGAATTTGGCGCTAAAAAAAGGATCAGGACTTTTTAAAATCAATCAAAAATTGGCCAAAAATCAGTCTGTGAAAGTTGTATTGCCGACCATGGTCGCTGGTGTCCGCGGCACTAGTTTTTCCGCAGAGATATCAAAAAAAGGCGATGTGGACCTTCAAGTTTCGGAAGGTTCTGTATCCAGTCGGCCCTTGATTTCGGAACTCGAAGCCTTACCAGATGAATTGAAAACGAATTCACAAACACTGAGAACAATTGACGCATCTTTATCCGAAAGCGAACAGGTGCTAGAAGCTGGTCAAAAAATTACGATACCAAAATCCTACACGGACAAAATATTAAAGGACACGGGATTAAAAATCGTGATTCCACAAATTCAAGAATCTATCAAAAAAGGAGATTTAAGTTCTGCCACTCAAAAATTGGATTCAATATCCGGGTCTGCTGAGGAAACAAAGGTCAAAATCAAAGAAAACCTAGCCACACAAACACCCGTTAAAGTTGAAAAATCACAAGAAAAAGACATTCAAACTCAGTTAAAAGAATTTGAAGAACTCATCGCGATCGAAAAACAAAAACTGGATAATGAATCTTCTCGCAAAACAGAAATTACAGCAAGAAATAAAACTAAACAAGAAACTCTGATGAAGAGAATCGAACAAATCACTGGGAAATCGACAGAAACACTTATTCTTAGAAATGGTACTCGCGTTCAAGGAGTCATCATCCAAGAGGGTGACACATATCATGTGCTAACGACAGAAGGGAAAAAAAGTTTTCCTGAATCAGCTGTAGAAGGTACAGAATTTTAATTTCCATCCATACTTCCGGAGAGAAATTAAACATCTCTCCGGAAAAAGCGAACCGCTAGATCTCTTCTCTCGTAACAAAGGAACTACAAAACCACAGCACCATCCTTCTATCTTTAGCGGATACTAGCCGTGCAGATCACCCTATCTTTTCCGCCGTTTGGCAAAGAAAACGGGAGAGTGGCTCATATCAGAATATGATTTTAAACTAACTGCAGTAACTGATACCATTGCAAAATTTACGAAAATCATGAATGAAAATAGTCAGATTGCCAGATAGGAATTTTATTCTATTTTAACTCGAAGCAACTTGCAGATGCAATTGGTCTTGGATGTACTTGTCTACTTTTTTCATCGCATCAATCGATAGGGTCGTAAACTTAACACCTGTCATGTACAAATTGTCACGATGAGGTGCAACTGAGGACCACATCACCAAACCTTGGCAGATAAATCGAAGCGATGTTTTAGGAATGAAGACATTTAAACTTAAGATTGTATTTTTTTGTAACAATTTTTCACCCGTCATCTTTAAGCCTACCGTGCTTAAGTCAGTGATGATGGCATCAAATCTTCCACTTTCTGTCCATATCGTATAGTTAAATTTAATATGGCACTTAAGTCTGGATGTCTTTCGAATTTGACTTTTATGGATGACACGAGGCTTCAAAATAAAAATGAACTCGCCTTCCGTTTCCGGTAACAAAGTAGATTCAAACTGGAAGTTGAAGTTTGACATCGTAAACTCGACGACAATATCTCCGTCCCGCTTTTCGGAAAAGAATGCCCGATCAATTTTGATTTTCATACGAGTCGGTTCCATCGCTTGAAATACACCTTGGTATTTTAAACCTTCTGGATTTTGTTCTTTGGGTAATATTTGTACGGGTAGGTTTTGTTGAAATGCTGACACGTGCTGCCTCAAATAAGCGAAGTTTACTGTACAAGATTCTAAAATGAGATCATAGCATTTTTTTGCAATTGGCACTTTTTCGTGACAGAAATAACACTGTTCTGCGACAACTCTGCAGATGGTTATGACTTACTTTCTATTTTGTAGCGAATTCAACCTTTTATTTTCCGAAGACGGAGGATTCGAACTGAGTTAAAAAATCAGAAGGAAATAGATTTTTTTTTCTCATCTGCTCTGGCGAAAACATGACCACACTTCCACTCGCAGTTGCGCAAAGCTCGTTTTCTGCGTTATAGATCGATGCATCGACTAACAATTCTCTGTCGGAAATACTCTCTTTTATCGAGCCGATAGAATAAAGTTTCTGTTCCACGAAAATTGGCTTCAAATAATTGATAGTTAATGATTTCGTTAATATAAAGGATTGTCTCAAATAGATCACGGTCCAAGCTAAAGTTTCATCCAATATTGTCGCTGTGACTCCGCCGTGAACGATGTTACTCCAACCAGCAAATCGTTCCGGCACGATCAATTCGGAAAAAACCGAAGACTCATCGGTAAAAAATTTCAATCGGAGACCAGTAGCATGGTCTTGTCCACAAGCAAAACAACGTCCATTCTCTTGATTCGGTACTTTTTTGTACTTTAGTATGTTTTCAAATTGGAGCATCGAATCTTTCCCTTTGTGTTCTTTCTAGTCATTCGAATCTAACAACATTAATTTGAAATTCAATTTTGTAAAAGTGATCGCAAATCTTGAGTTGAATTCAAAATCTATCCTTATAGAAAAGGAAAGAGGCACATTCCCTTCATGCATATTTTAAATCCCCAAAAACCAGATTACTCACACTTGGATGAGGAAACAAAACGAATCCTTACTTCAACCATTTCATTTTTTGAAACCAAAGGAAAAAAAAAGCTCAAAGAAGAAGATCAAAATTATGTTTGGTATGCAGATTTTATTGAACACCTAAAAAAAGAAAAAGCATTCGCTACCTTCTTAGCGCCACAAACTTACGGGCATGAGGGGAGTCGTTTTGATAATTTTCGTAATTGTTATTTCAATGAGATTTTAGGTTTTTATGGACTATCTTACTGGTATGTTTGGCAAGTAAGTATACTCGGCCTTGGCCCAATTTGGAATTCACAGAATACCAAAATCAAAGAAGAAACAAAGCAGGATCTTCTTGCTGGAGGAGTTTTTGGTTTTGGGCTTTCGGAAAAAGAACACGGTGCGGACTTAATTTCCTCCGACATGAAATTAATCCCACAAACTGACGGCACCTATCTCGCACGAGGCTCAAAGTATTATATTGGTAATGGAAACGTTGCTAAAAGAATTTCCGTTTTTGGTAAAAATAGCAAAACAGGAAAGTTTGTTTTTTTTGCTGTAAAAACAAATCATCCGAAATACAAGCTAATCAAAAATGTTGTTCAATCCCAAAAGTACGTCGCCGAATTCGAATTAGATGACTACCCTATCACAGAGGATGATATTCTTAGCAAAGACAGGGACGCCTGGGATGCAGCCTTAGCCACCGTTGCCTATGCCAAATACAATCTTGGCTGGGCTTCGATAGGTATTGCCACTCATGCTTTTCATGAGGCATTAAATCATGCATCCAACCGAAAACTTTTTAACGAATCTGTCGCTAATTTTCCACATATCAAACGTTTATTTATCGATGCGTACGTTAGACTACTCGCTATGAAATCTTTTTCTTATCGGGCATGTGACTACATGCGAGCTGCATCGAACGAAGATAGACGCTATCTTCTATTTAATCCTATGGTAAAAATGAAAGTCACCATGCAAGCAGAAGAAGTCATCAATCACTTATGGGATGTTATCGCAGCACGCGGCTTCGAAAAGGATATGTATTTTGAAATGGCGACACGAGATATTCGCATGTTACCGAAACTCGAAGGCACTGTGCATATAAATATGATGCTCGTGAATCAATTCTTAAATGCATATCTATTTGATAAAAAACCAGCGCCGAAAGTTCCTCATATCACTGAACCAAAAAGCGATGATTTTCTTTTTGCCCAAGGCGCGACGACGAAAGCAACACGGAATGTTGCGCTTGGAAACTATGAAGAGATTTATGAAAAATTTAGTACTCCTAATTTGAATATTTTCAAGTTACAAATAAAAACATTTGTGGAGCTCATCCAAGAACTTCAACTCTCCAAAGAAGATGCGACCGACATCGATCTTATGTTGTCAATCGGGGAGTTACTCACTCTGATCATCTATGGCCAATTGATACTCGAATTTGCTGAGTTTGACAAAACAGATTTAGATACAATCGATATGATATTCCATGTCTTCATCAGGGATTTTTCGAGATTTGCGACGGAACTAGCCGGTAAAGAAAAAATTTCAGAAAAAAGCTCTATTTCTTGTTTGAAACTCGTTCAAAAAGCTCATTATGACCAAACACAGATCGATTCCTTTTATCAAAAATCTGTACTTTCTCTGAAGGACACATACAGAATGAATGAATAATTTGAACGAATCAAAATCTGTTATGTGACCGAATAACAGTTTCCCGTTTTTTGGTTCCAAATTTTTCCTTCTCTCATAAACTCGGTTCCGTATGATCCGAGTTTATTTTTTTGGAATTGTTCTTCTCTTATTCGGACAGCATCTTCTCGGAGAACGAGTCCTTTCCCGGGAACGTAGCTTTATTACTCCCTCGTTAGTTGTTCGAAACGAAGTGAAACGAGAGGAGAAACCGATTCTTAAAATTCCTGTTCCTTCATCGAAAATGATTTCCCTGAATGCAGAATCAAACCCTATTTTTGCTCGGCCGATAGATTCCCTATTTATCAATACCGAAAATAGGAAGTTTTCCCAACTCGCCTATTACTCATGGAATGGCGGACCCTTTTTTACTTCCATTGGTGCGATTCATTTACCCAAACCAGGATCCTACGAGATTACCTATTATTCTGTCGATTTTTTTGGAAATCGGGATTCTGGAAGAACACGAATCTTGATCGTTGATGCCGATCCTCCTAAATTGGAACTGTTCCTTTCACCGAATCCAACCACCCAAGAGGAAAAACAATTTTGCACGGAAAATACCAAGATTCGAATCGTAGCGACAGACCAACTATCGGGCGTTCGCACCATATTTTGGAAGATGGAATCTGATGAAATATGGAAACGTTATGAAAATTTTATACCAGTGATTTTCGAAAAAGAGGAAAATCCGTTCTCAATCCATTTTTATGGAATCGATCATGCTGGCAATGTAAGCCAAGTAAATACAATCAGCTGTTATAAAACAACAAAAATGGAAAATCAGAACCAATGAAATCGATCTACATTGTACCGCTTTTAATCATGAATCTACACATTTGGAATTGTTCCTCGGCTGATAAAATCAAGGCAACAAACGTTGGTACTTCGGAAGAATCCACTCCCTCTCCCAAAAAGGCAGAAATCAAAAACCCTTACCTTCTCGATGAAGAACCAAAAACCATACAAAATGGACTTCATTCCATGAGTCTTCTCTCCAATGGAAGATTCAGTATGGGAACCGAACTCGGAACAGAAAAACTAGATCTGATTTATGGGCATCCAAATGGAGCCTTTTCTGATGGAATTTGGTCCTCTTATACATCCGTTTCTGTTGAAGGAACAATATTTAAATTTGATAAATTGGAAGATAGAAAAATTGAAAAAATAGGAAATGAGTTAATCCTAACCGCAAAGGTCCCCACCTTTCCGGTGACTGTGTCTTTAAAACTAGTTCCGAAGGATGCCAATGGTTTCTTTTTTCAACTAACTGCCAAAAACGAAGGAGAGGTTCCACTTTATGTAGGATTTCGTTTGTTATTGGATACTTGGGCTGGCAGAACGGATGGTGTTCCCTTTATTCTTCCTGGTTTATCGCAAGGAATTGATTCTGTTTACACCCACGAAGTGAAATTTAGTCCAGCCTCTAGCCCTTCTTGGGAAACGTTTGATCCGAATGAACCACGAACAGGTTTTTTACGTACAAGCCTACTGGGTGAATCGATCAATCCCCCAAATAGAGTAGCGCTTGTTAATTGGGGTTTAGCTTTCATTTCTGATTGGGAATACGAGGTAGATAAGGAAAACCCCGTCAGTGGTGACTCCGCTGTTTTAAGTTGGTGGGATCCAGTATTGGTCAATCAAAAGAGTCATAGAGATGCCTCTATTCTTTTCGAAAGCAAAGAACGATCCGATGGTATTTTCTTTATTCCCGATAATAAAAAGGGAAATGGATTTCTGTATCTTGCACGAGAAAATAACACAAGCCAACAGCAAAAACGTTTTTATCAACTATCCGTAGAAAATGGATCTTATTTTTCGAACTGGAAAGAAGGAAAAATGGAATATGAAATGGCACCAAAATCTTATCTATACCGCATGATACCAGTTACAGTTAGTGGTTATGGAGATACAAAACTTCAAATTCAGGAGTCTGTTGATGGCCAAGTCGAATCCCATATCTTTTCGATTATTTTACCTGCGGAAATTGCCTCAACTCCTGCCGTTTGGGATTCTAATCGAAAATATCCGTTCCGTTTTGTATCCGAACAATCAGACCGAAAACTCAAAGGACGTATTTTAGATTCGAATAACGTTAAACAGGCTGAAATTCCTCTGAAAGAAACAAAATTTAAAAATTATTCGGTTTATGAAGGAGAAATCGAAATTAATTTTGATGGAGAAATTTTCTCAGAAATCGTCGAAGAAGATTAATTACTGAAATTGTTCATGAGATAGGATTTTTGATTCCCAGTCTTCTTTCGTTAAAGTTAGATCCATCGGAAATTTTGCATCACTGCGTTTCCATTTTTCTAACCACTTCTCGTTGAGCAAAATTTTCTGATCTCGTTCTAAAATGGGTTTTTTTGAGAAGGCAATTGTTGTCTCTGCTTTTGGCCCGGTTTCCACTCCTTTGGCAACAAAAAAACCAGCACCTAACAGGGAACTTCTGACTCCAGTGGAACCTGAATATGTATACAAGGTGACGATTTGTTTTGCTTGCTTCAAGTGAAAACAAAACTCAGTGAAAAATTTAGATGTCCACAGTTCGCCATCCGTTTTATAGGAGAAAGGATCATAAAAAATAGAATTAGGATATTCTACAGAAGCATACAAGTCCTGAAAATTCCCTAAAATCAATTTCCATTGTATCAAACCATTTTCAGAAATCCAAGTTCCGTTTTTCAAAAGTTCCATAGGAGCCCGATGAAATAAATGAGGAAATCTCCCGTGATTTTTTAATGCAAGTCGTAGTGGCGCCAAATCATTTTCAAAACTATAGATGGTGAACCTCCGAGTTGAATTGATTTTCTCATGGACTGCGATCGCTGCCATAGAATTGGTAGCAGCACCCAGTCCGACGTCCCAAAGAACAAGTGGCTCCGAATCTGCCAAAAGAAGAGCTTCTTCTAAATAAGATTGTTTGATATACAATTGTTCTGCTTCCTGCGAAGGAGAATTGACAGAATGCATCACTTCGCCGGAACTTTTCTGGCGTACACTATAATATTTCCCATCTGCACTTTCTATGATCTCATAATCTCCGAGAGATCTTCGTTTATCTTTTTTGCCCTTTACGATAGAAAAAGAAGGATTGATATTATCACTTTGGCTTAAATCTAGTTTCTTTTGTCGATAGTAACTTTCAAACGTATCAAGGAGAATATGGTCTCGCATGTCCTGCATTAGTTGATGATAAAAAGTCAAATTGTGTTCTGCGATCAATTGCCAACCAAGGATTTCATTCGCTTTAATTAAATGATGTAAATATGCCTTGGAATAATTTTTACAACATCGACAAGCACAAGAATAGTCTAGAGATTCATCCAAGAACTTATAAATGGACCTATGAATTTGTAACTTACCGATGCTAGTGAATGCCACTCCTCTTTGTGCCAGTTCTACAGGAATCGTACAATCAAACATATCCACGCCACGATGAACTGCTTCCAATAAATCTAAAGGTGTTCCGACCCCCATCAAATACCGTGGAAGTTTCTCTGGCAATAAAGAGGCCGAGAGTTCACAGAAATCATTTCTCTCTTCTTTGGTTTCACCAACTGCCAGTCCACCAATGGCAAAACCATCGAAAGGCATCGACGTAAGAACTTTCGCACTCTGGCGACGAAGTTCGGGAAAACATGCTCCCTGCATAATTCCAAACATAGACTGAAGCGAATCTCCTCGAGCTTTTAAACTCCGCGCAGCCCAACGATGTGTAATCTCCATAGCAGATTTTGCTTTTGAGAACTCTGCGGTAGAAGGCACACACTCATCTAAAACCATCATTATATCGGAACCAATGGCCTTTTGCATCTCGATACTAATTTCAGGTGAAAGCAGAATATTCTCTCCATCCACATAACTACGAAAAATGGCTCCTTCTTCTGTCATTTTTCTTGAATTAGGTAAACTAAAAATTTGAAAGCCTCCTGAATCTGTAAGAACTGGCTTATTCCAATTCATAAATTTATGAATTCCACCAACTTTTTTAAAAACATCAGCACCAGGCCTAAGAAGGAGATGATAGGTATTGGCAAGTAACACATTGGCACCTACAGTATGTAAGGTGTCCACATTTAGTGTACGTACTGTGGCTTGCGTACCAACGGGCATAAATATGGGAGTTTTCACTTCCCCATGGAGAGTTTGAAATGAGGCAGCGCGTGCCTTTGAACCTCTAGTTACCTTTTCTAAATTAAAATTTAAACGTGACATGGATTAAAAATGGAGAGGATCAGAGAAAGATATCTCTCCTTTTTATACATCTTCATCTGACCATCCGATATCCTCTAAGAAATCATCATACGAGCCATCATAAACTCTGATTTGATCCTTATCGAATACTACGAGCTTGGTTGCAACTGCACGTAAATGCATCTCATTGTGAGTTACCATCACCACCGAGCCATCAAATGCATCAATTGCTTCTATCAATGAATCACAAGACTGCATATCTAGGTGGTTCGTCGGCTCATCAAGAAAGAGTAAATTACAAGGAGTAACTAAAATTCTTCCTAGCATCACTCGACTCTTTTCGCCACCAGATAAGAATTTGATTTTTTTGAGACCAGCATCACCTGAAAACATTAAACCACCAGCGATGTTCCTTGCTTTTCCTTCCGAACAGGAGGAGTCGGCACTCATGATTTCCTCTACGATGGAAGCACCTTCTTTCAGACTCATTTTATTGGTCTGACCAAAGTATCCTTCTTTTAAAATAGGATGTTTTGTTACTTTCCCTGATACGGGTGACAGTTCTCCAGCTAATATTTTTAGGAGAGTCGATTTTCCCTTTCCGTTTTTTCCAATAATGCAGATACGGTCTCGTTTACCAATCGGAATGGAAAAATTTTGGATCATAAAAGGCTCTTTACCGTCGTAAGAAAAAGAGATTTCCTCGGCAGATAACATTTGATTAGCGCCAAATGAAGCGCTATTGAAATACAATTCTAAGTCTTCAATGTTTTCCAAGGCCTTCATTTCACCTTGTTTCTCTAATTTTTTGACTCGAGATTGAGTTCTACTCGCAAAACTAGCCTTAGCTTTAAATTTCGCAATGAAGATCTCTTCTTGTTTTCTTTTCTTTGCTTCATTCAATCTTGTCTTTTCGTAGATCTCTTCTTCTTGGTTTATTTGATTGTATAATTTTTCTGTATCCCCTTCGACTTTAATTGCTTTCTTTCTATGTATAGCAACGACATGAGTAACAACGCTGTCCATAAAACTTCGATCATGCGTGATAAGAACAACCTCTCCCTCCCAGGAGCGTAAGAAGTCTTCTAACCAACGAATGGTAACGATGTCGAGATAGTTATTGGGCTCATCTAACATGAGCATGTCAGGTTTGGAAACAAGAAGTTTTGCCAAATTCATTCGAATCTGATACCCTCCGGAAAACTCATTGGGATTTCTTTCCATATCCGTTTCCGTAAAACCGAGACCGAACAAAACTTTTTCCACTTGCCAAGTTTCATATTCTTCGTCCTCAGGAAGACCTAATGAGCATTCCTCGAGCACGGTAGGTTTTGTAAATTTTAGATGTTGTTCTAAGTGTCCAACTTTGTAATTTTTCGGAACGGTTACAGTGCCTGAATCATAATCAGAGGTTCCGAGCATGATTTGAAAGAGAGTGGACTTGCCATGGCCATTTCGCCCCACAATTCCAATCTTTTCTCCACGATTGATACTGAATGTCAGGTCCTCAAATAAAACCTGACTGCCATAAGATTTATTAAGACCTGAAATCTTGATCATCGACTCACCCTTTCTAACATCCTGTCCAGGGTTTTCAAAAGCCGATGAAATTCTACAAAATTAGAAAGAGATTCCGACTCCGATTTGGAAAAATGGACCATTTTGAGAACGAGTTTTTTCTTGTAAGGCAAAGGCATTTCCACTCACTTCCGCGCTCGCGAAAATTTCATCCGTAAAAAAATAGCGGAAACCTAAACCAAGCCCTGCATGAAAAAGTTGTTCCGCAGACCCTGCACCACGCACGATAGCAGGACCCAGATAACCTCTGATAAATGGTTGAAGTGAGGAATCCATATTGAAAAAATAAGCCACAGTAAAATCAATAGGTACCAAAGTGATCGTTCGATGCGTGCCATTTTCGATCAAACTTCCACCTCTTACTTCCCGCGAAACTAAAATCGGTTGCACGGCAGCACCGACTGCCCAATTGTCATTTAAAAAATACTGATAAAGAAAAGAACCCATGGGATTTGATTTTCCATCGGCTACTGAAACACCCCCGCGCAATTCGACAGAATGAGGTGTACGTGTATTATTCGGAACAGCAATGAGAATAGATGGCAATAATAAAACGAAACAAATATACTTTTTCATAATATAACAGCGTAAATTTGATACTTAACTTGAAAAGCGAAAATTTCTGAGTACGACCTTACGATTCCGACTTTAGACTTTTTTATCCATGTTTACTTTTTTTTATGAACAAAGAATTCCATTTTCTCTAATTAAATCTTAATTTTTTGCTCTGGCTTGTTAATTAATTTTCTAGAATTCCGTTTTCTTTTTATGAAAGGAATTTGTGGAAATGATCAGGCAAACAAGTAAATCAAACGTTTATACCGTAGAAGCGAAATCATTGGACATCCTCTGCATGGGTGGGTTTGAAAGAGAATTGGAAAATTCGTTACAGAATGCAAACTCGCATCTGTTTTTGGATTTTTCGGAAGTCGAAGAAGTATCTTCTGCCATACTTGGAATCCTCCTGCATAAGAAGATGAAAATGAGAAAAAATGGAGTCGAAATTTATTTGTTTAATGTAAATAGTAGTATCAAAAGAATCTTAAAAATTCTTAACCTAAGTTCCCTTCTTGCTACCACGAATTACCAAATACCGATATCCTCTTTCCCGAGGAAGGCTAAGTTGAATTCATTTTTAAGCAATTGCCAAGGGAGTGCGAATCCATATCCTTGTTAGTTAAGATGAAATTACTAAATACGATTTCGAAACTTGGATGTTTGTTTGTTCTTTCTGCCCTTTTGCAATGTGCCAAAGAAATAATCTCCGTAGAAGAATGGATTGAAAAAAATAAATCTGAAAAAGTCCTTAACCTTTCAAAAAAAGAAATTGGATTGTTGCCATCTAAAATATCAGAACTGACTGCCGTTGAAGAACTCACTTTACAATACAATTCTCTCACTGCGATTGCTCCAGAAGTTGGTAACCTTCGTACTTTAAGAATACTAAACTTATTTGGAAATCCCATTGAATCACTACCTGAATCCATGGGTAAATTGGATCAGCTTGAAGTATTGTTGCTTGGTCGCACAAAACTAAAAACCGTACCTTCCTTTTTAACGAATCTAAGTCAGTTAAAAACCTTAGCTCTCGATGAAACGGAAATCACGTTTTCGGAAGAAGATGTTGAAATTTTATCTAAAATTCCTAAATTAGAAAAATTGGATCTGACTTTGTTACGTAAATTCAAAAAACTCCCGTCGAATTTAAGTAAACTTTCTCATCTGAAAGAACTATACGTCCAAAAAATACTATTTGAAAAATCAGATGTTGCCAGACTTCGAGATGAATTGCCTGGCGTGCGAATCAAATTATAGAATAGATTTAGCGCTGACTCACTTTTCGAAACGCTACCTTTTTCTAAAACGTTTTAAGAAACGGCCGAGAAGTATTTCGGCTTCTTTCAATTTTACGATCACGGAGATCCCAAAAAAAATAAAAATAGAAGGTAGTATGGAGATTAACAACGAAAGGCGAGACAAATTGGCATGAGATATGTTATTGTCACCTCTCATCATTATTTGTGGCTTAATCAAATACTCACCAAACAAAAGCCAAATGCCCAGACCCAAAAAAGGAATTAACATTACAGAAACTCTTTTTCCTAAACTTGCCCATGGAATTCTTATTTCATGTTTTTTTAAAAAAAATAAAAGAAGACCAGATGTTGCACAGGCAGAGACGGCAGAAGAAAGTGCGATTGCACCATGTTTTAAAAAAATCATAAGAGAGAGACTAAGTAAAATACTTAAACCAAACGATACAAATTGTACTCTCAATGGAGTTTTAGTATCTTGAAAAGCGTAATAAGATGAAACAAGAACCTTATTGGAGCTATAGAAAGGAATCGCAAGAGAATAAAAAATGAGAGGTAAAAATGCCGTCTGTGTCGCAAGCGAATCCCATCGACCTCCAAAATAAATAGCATCTAACACCGTCTCTCCGAGAACAGATAAACCGATAGCCGCTGGTATGGTGAGATAAAAAGCAAAACTAAGAACATCCAAGATTTCGTTTGGGATTTTATCCTTTTCTCCGGCACGTAAGTCTCGAAGTAACGAAGGTAAGATGGTCGTTGCAAGAGCAACACCGATGATTCCTGTAGGTAGCTGAACTAGTCTCTGAGAATAATCTAAACTCACCACGGCCCCAAGCCCGGGATTGGCATTTTGAATGTAATTAGCTAAAAATATATCTACCAAAAGTCCAATCTGATAAAAACTGCCGCCGAGAGCAGCTGGTAACATCAGTTTAAAAATCTTACGAATCGCTGGATGTTTTAAATTCAATCGAAAAATCGGACCATAACCAAGTTTGATTACAAATGCACCTTGAACAACTAACTGTATGACACCTCCGGCGACAATACCATAAGCAAGAGTAAATACTCTTTCCCTCAAATCATTTATAAATGGAAAAAACAAAAGGAATATTGCCAGATAACTTAAGTTAAGGATGATCGGGGAAAGAGATGGAATAAAATACTTATGGTGGGAGTTTGAAATCGACATAAAAATCGAAGACAAACTGGCAGTCATGATTAAAAAAAACAATACGAGCGAGAGGCTAACAACTAGCTCTCCATACTCAGGACTACCTCCAACGAGTGCAGGCAAAAACTGAGCAGCAAATAACCAAAAAATGGAAACAAAAACAGAGAGGCACAAAAAGAGAAAACTAAGAACTGTTCCTGCCATAACCCGTGCCTCTTCTATGCCCATTGCCTCATATTCGGAAAATATGGGCATAAAAGACTGAGACAATGTTCCTTCGGCAAGAAGGTTTCGAAACATATTCGGTAAGCGATATGCCACACTAAAGGCAGAGGCGACCATTCCCGTTCCGAAACTAACAGCCATAAAATGATCCCTGATTAGGCCCAAAATTCTAGAAAGAAATGTATAAAAGGATAAAGCTAGACTGCGTCTCGTACTAGAAACGGTCAGATCCATTTTTTGATTCTTAATCATTTTATTTAAAAATCTAATTTTTCGATAAACCGAGTCGGACCCGATGCATTCACAAAAACTTCTGTATTACAATTCGGACACTTATGTAAACCAACCTGAGTGACTCTTAATTTTTTACCGCATGCTTCACAGGGAAATATTTTCTGAAATGGGGCTTCCATATTCTTTTTAGATTTCGCCTGGACGTAACTCGGTATGACTCCCGTATCTGGCTCACTGATCGTGTTAGTCGTCGAACGTATAGACACAGTGAGTCGTTTCTCAAGTTCAGAAGAAAGTGTATCCTTGATTTCTTTTCTTAATAAAGAAAGTTTATCTTCCAAAAGTCTTTCCATCGCTGGTATTTCGATTGGTTCAGTTTCCCTAATGGTTTCCTGCGGTTTTTCTGAAATTGTTTCTGTCACTTCTACAGAAGTGATTTTTTCCAATTTGGAGACAGGTTCTTTCGGGGAACCGGTATAATAAAAACGAATCCTGTCTGTCGGAGATTTCGGAGGGAAGGAATCTCGAGCGATTTCTACCTTTTCTATATTCATAGGACGATTTGTTGTCGCTCTTCGGAGAAAACTTTCGGCCTCTAAAAGAGATTTTTGGATCGGTAATTTTTTGTACATACCAAGGAGGAGTAAAACGTTTTCTACTTCTTCTGTCAGACCATAAAATACAAAAGACAATTCGGGACTTTGTTTCATTCGGTTTTGTATCTTGATCAGCGTACTAATTCCATTAGAAGTGATAAACTGCACAAAACTAAAGTTAAATAAAAAACGAGTGTACCCAGCTTCCAATTGAGCCTCGATATAGGACAATAGGTCCTCAGAGCTTGCACCATCGAGTGCACCTTTCAATTGAATAGAAAATATTTTTTCGTCAGAAATCGCTTGCATAGAGTTTCCTTTAACCTAAGTAGATCGCATCCATCACATCAGAAGGTGTCTGCTGGATTTCATCCTGCATTTTGATTGGCTCTTCTTTTATAGTTGTTGTCTCAACCTGTTTCAATTCGGAGACCTCGAGAGTAGTATTTGTTAATGTTTTTTTCTGTATCAGAGGTAGATTTGTGTTTTCAACAGTGATATTTTCTCTCAGAATATCCTTCTCTTTCCCTTCTCTTTTTGTAAAGTATTGAAATAAAAAGAAAATTCCCCAAAGAAATACGGACAAGAGCAGTGCAATCAAACTATAATTTACAAACATCCATTTCATCAAATCAAATTGGTTTTCGAACAGTAATACCAGATTACCACGATTATAGACAACAAATACTGCTCCCAGTACATCCAGTTTTGTCTCATGATATACAGGTGCATAAATCATCGCTTCATTTACTTTTGCATGTGGAAACAATCGAATGATGGATTTGGCATACCTTGGCAATTCAGGTAAGCTCATTATTTGTTTGATATTTGTATCTTTATCTTCTTCCGGCCATTCCCACTTTCGCATTCTCATTGCTTTGCGAAAATAAGTCTCCTTTGTAATTTCAGTATTTGGTTTTCTTTTTTCGATCGCATCTTTCGTTTCCGCTTCTACAGAAGAGGCCAAAAGAATCCCTTCTGGATTATAAAGACGAATTTCTTTTAAATTGAACTTTTCCGGATCTTTGGCTGTCTCCTCCACGTAACGTGAAAATGTTTTATTGATTTCCGAATATCCATTTTGATTTAGTCTCATTTCCGTCGCTTTCGCAATGGCTAAAGTAAAGTCCCGTGCTCGATGATCAGAGAGTAACGATTCTTGTTTCAATGCATTCTGGGTTGATTCATAAAAAGACCACAAAACAGCACTTAAGGCAACAGATTCAAAAACCAGAAATAAAATGATAAAATAAATGACAGATCTTAGGACGAACATAAGCGGAACACTCCTAACCATATTTTCGGTAGGTTTTATAAACTAGACTGACTAAAAACTGGTAAATTTATCTCGCAAACAATCCGTCAAAATGAAACAAGAAAGCTCCCATAAACCTTCTCTTCTCGGATTCCCAATCTTGAATCTTTCCCAACATAGATAAATTCACCAAATTGGACGCCGAGGCACCGCAGGGATGAATGTGTTGAAAAGTCTTCAATGTATTTTGGCCATTTAAGGCAAAGCCAAAGCTTGTAAAATGTGACTTGGCAGAAACACCCAAAGAGACCATTTTTTTGATGGGATTTTCTTTCAAATAGAGCCCAGGGGAGATTCGATTTTCAATGAGTTCCACCCCCCAAATCTCAAGAGTTGCATTTCTGATGGCCACGGTGAGAGAAGAAAGGTAATCCCCTAGGCTCACATCTCTTTGTTTTAAATCAATGTGGGGATAACCTACGATTTGGCCAGGTTCATGTGCCGTATAATCTCCACCGCGTTTCAAAAGAAAAAGATCGATTCCTTCTACTTTCAAAGTTTCCTCGGAACTCAGTAGATTTTCCGCTTTCGCGCCCACCCCAGCTGTCAAACATGGATTGTGCTCCAGAAAAAGGATGGATTCTTTCCTGTGTTTCCGTGCTTTTTCTTGGAAGAGTAAATACCGATCATAGGACAAGGAATTTGTTAATGCAAAGGATGAAAACAGTCTAGAATGGAGAAACTTTGCCATGCAATTTTATGGATCCTTGAAAAGTCTCCGAATGGTCGGAGCCGACTTGACCTAGCAAAACTCCTCTACTTCTCAGATGGGGTTCACTTCCAAAAACATGCCACCATGATTACGGGTGGGGTCTACATCCATTTAGAAGACTCGCCTTATCCAGTCAAACTGAACGAAGCCCTCCTCGCCCTGACCGAAAAAGGAACGATTGATACGGTACCTGTGATTTCTGCCAAAGGTGTGCAAGGGTTCGTTTTACGATTCGTCAAACCACTAGAGGGGCTTATCCTGACTCGAGAAGAAAAACGTGTCATGATGAAGGTGGTCGAAGCTTTCCGTGGTCGTGTCGTCGATGAAAATCGCCATTATCCGAATTTATATGAAAATTATGTCGTTACCCCATTGTACGAGGCGATTCCTTTTGCCATCGAACGGATCAATACGAAAATCCATGTTCTGATGAAAAAAAGCCTTTTACAGTTGTCGGGGAAAATGTTTAGGGTTTTATTTGAGAGGTCCCCTGAATGATGATCACTATATGCAAAGGTAAAATCCACCGTGCCATCGTCACGGAAGCTGAGCTTCATTATGAAGGGAGCCTGACAGTTGACCAGGATCTGATGGACTTGGCGGGAATGCGCCCCTTCGAACAGGTTTCTGTTGTGAATGTCAACAATGGGGCCAGGTTTGAAACCTATCTCATCGTGGGCAAAAGAGGTTCTGGCACGATCTGCCTAAATGGCGCTGCGGCCAGACTAGGCATGAAAGGCGACAAAGTCATCATTATCACCTATGGTCAAATCGATGAAGATGCTGTCCCGGCTCACTACCAACCAAAGATTGTTTTTGTGGACGAACACAATCACCCGAAAAAAGCCTAATCTTATCCTAATCTTTCTAGGTAAAAGCTTCGATACTTACTACAGAAACAAATCGGTAATCGAAACATGAAAAAACTATACATTCTCACATTCTTCAGTTTGCTCACGCTTGCCCTCGGTGCACAAGACCAAGGTACATCCGTATCATCCAATAGTGGAGCCACCTCTTCCCAGGGTGCCAAAGACATACATGATCTTTACCCGCTCTCGATTTATGACCCACGAATTCGTTTGAAAACAGTTTCTTTCGTGAAACGACATGCAGATACGGGTCGCGGTGAGTTTTTAGATGTTCTAGTGGAAATTGAGTCGAGAGTGATGGAAAACCATGACTACGCGATTTACGTACTCGCCGGATATGAAAAGAGTGATATCAACGAATCGGAAAGAAAAACGATTCCGTATCCGATTTGGAGAAAGTATGATCCACATAAGGAATCCCTCTCCTTATATTTTTCAAATGTTATGCCAACACCTGTCACTTCCAAAGATATTTGGGGGGAAGAAAAATATAAAAAGAAAATTGCAGATATAGAAAAACTTCACTGGGAAGGTTTTGAAGCAGAAATTCCAGAGCCTACGTTTGGAGAAGTTGTAGATTATCTTTGCAAAAATCAAGCAAAGGCATTACCTTTCACTTTGTTCGGTGAAAGCGGCCCGACACCTGATAAAATAGTAGTTCACAATTATATTGCCCAAACTCCTGAAGAGAAAAAAAAGCAAGTTCATGAAACACTTCCAAAACACACTTACACGATCTACAATAACAAGTATCAGGCGTCGATAACATCACACCATTACTCTCAATACCGACCTAACTTTTTATCTTTTAATAAAGTGGCTGTTTTGGTGTTTGATACGAAAAGACAAGCAAACAGTTTGCTTTTTAGAAAATTCTTTGATATCAGTGATTTGAAATTGTCTAATTAAAATTTTCCCGATTTGGTTTGCATGAAAAGGTAAGGCCCTCAGAGGACTTACCTTTTTTTTTGCTTTCGCATTATACTTAACAACGTATGTTTGCAGAATACATGCAATGAACCTATCCATCTCAGAACTAAAAAAATCAATTCCCCCGAGTGCTTTTGCTCCTTCCATCCCTCTGAGTCTATTTTACTTTTTTTTAGATGTGGGGATTTTGATTACGCTATATTATTTCGCTCTCATTATCGACTCAATTTGGATCATGCCTTTCTTCTGGTTTGTCTCAGGGACGATGATGTGGGCACTATTTGTTGTGGGACATGATTGTGGACATGGATCCTTTTCTCATTTAACTTGGCTTAACTTTTTTATTGGCCATCTGGCACATACCCCACTTCTCGTACCTTTTCATGGCTGGAAGGTAAGCCACAGGACTCACCACAATCATACGGGTGATATCGACAAAGACGAGAGTTGGCATCCATTGACAGAATCTCAATACAAAGCCCTCTCTCCTCTTGCAAAATTAGCTCGGTATAAATTATTCCTAATCGTTTTTCCTATCTATTTATTTGTACGCTCAACGGGCCGTGATGGATCGCATTTTCTTCCAAGCAGCCCCTTGTTCCCTCGAGGTGAAAAAAGGCACGCTTTGACGAGTACTCTTTGGATCCTGGGAATGGTCGCTTTTCTCAGCTGGGTAACCTATCAATATGGTTTTTTATTTTTTCTCGGTTATTATTTTATGCCTTATACTGTTTTCGTAATTTGGTTATCGCTCGTTACTTTTTTGCATCATACAGAAGCAGATGTTCCTTGGTACCGAGGAAAAGATTGGTCGTATGCCAAAGGTGCACTCTCCACAGTTGACAGAAGTTATGGTATTTTCGAGCCCATCCATCACAATATCGGAACCCATATTGTTCATCACCTTTTTCCGACGATCCCACACTATAAATTAAAATTCGCCAAAAAACATCTCCAGAAAGTGTTAGGTGAAAATTACCGAGAATCAAAAGAAAACATTTTTAAAGTATTTTTTAAAAGTGCAAGAGAGTGCATTTTTGTTCCAGACACGGGCGGAAAAGTTTATTACCAAAGCTCAAACCTGGAACGATCGTAGTCAGGCAATGGGGGCAATGTCTCTAATTCCAAATTGGTAGGAGTAGTTTCTAAGAGTTGGCAATCCGTTTTTTCAGACATCAAAGTGCCCTTTTCATAATACTCGCAAACTTCTGGGTGTTTGAAATAACCGATCAGAAACTGCCAGCCGTCTAAAATTTCCTTCCCATCCTCTTTCCGTACTTCCTCTTTTCTTAAAAAGTCTCCCGTCTCTCTATGGAAGTGATAGGCAATTCGGTGCCCATTTTTTACATTTTGAAACTGTACTTTTGCGAGCAGTGATGACTTGCGCGTAAAAGAAAATTTCCATTGGATATTTCTTTCCACAGACCAATCTTTGTCCCGAAAGTTCCAAGTAATTCCGGACGGGCTATCTTTGTAAAAGTTAACATAAAGACTGGAAATAGAGGGAATCTGCACAGGATTTTGGATGGAAAAAGTAATCAGTTCTTTTCTAAAATTCCAATAACAGTACAAACTGTCAGTTTTTAACTCATAAAAGGGTGCAATATAGATTTCGATCTTCTTTGATTTTTCGATGTTACACTCTTTATTGGCATACTTCCAAAGTCTTTTCGTAAAATTATCATTTAACTCTGCGTAAGCGGTAAGAAAAGCTTTCGTTTTTGTAATCTGGTTTTGCACCGCACCATTCGCACTGGTGTAAGCTAAGTATTCTTTTTTTACATTTCGAAGACAAAACGTAAATCCGAGAAGAACACATAAAACAATCATACTATTTTTTTTTTTCATTTCTTTCCTAATTTATTCTCAATCTAAAATTTTCAGAACTTGATTTTTTTTTCTAATAGTTTATTTTTTTTAATTGTCAAAGGATTTAAAAGTGTTAGTATCTAGTGCATAATTCATAGGAGAATTTGAATGAAAAAATATATCGCTTTAACATCAGTATTCGCAGTAGCATTAGCTATCGCTTGTTCTGGTGGTGGTTACAAAGCTCCATCCGGATCTATTATGCAAGACACTAGCCTTGCTCTTAGTGCAGAAAACGACTTTACACCTGCTACTGCAGTTGGTGCAAAATCTGGTGAAGCATGTGCAACTGGTTACCTTGGAATCGTCTCTTCTGGAGATGCATCTCTTAAGGCAGCTGCTGCAGCTGGCGGAATCACAAAAATCAATTACGTAGATTACAAAAACAACAACCTTTTAGGTTCTGTTATTTCTACTACTTGTACAATCGCAAGAGGGGACTAATTTAGTCAGAACATGGTTCTCGCAAGAGGACCATGTTCATTTTTCTTTCATGTTTCAAAAAACCATTCTCCTATTTTTCATTTCTTTTCTTCTCCTACAAAACAAACTCGAGTCTCAGACCGCAGAAGCTTGGAAAACCAAAGCTCAGGACTCGTTTTTGCAATTGCTCCGTACTCAGAATCAGAAAAAGTTAAACAATATACGCATCCAGTTGTGGACGGTGACTCCGGGTGTAAGTGTCACCACAGCATTCGGACATTCCGCTTTAAGGATATTTGAAGGCAAAGAATATGGTGATTCGGATTATTATTTAGACTTCGGAGTCTATGATCCCTCTCCTGGCTTTCTCTGGCGATTCATGAAGGGGGAAGCGAATTTTTTCGTTAACATCATCCCTACCGGATCTGCTTACCAAACCTGGGACGAATCAGGTCGCGGGATTCGCGTTTCCGAGCTCGTTCTGACAGAAACGCAAAAACATACGATGTTGAATGAAATTTTGAGCATCTATGAAGCAAATCAGAATGGGTATTATTATGATAACTTCACAAACAATTGTGTCACATTCTTAAGACAGATTCTTTCCAAAACACATGGGAAACCGATCGAATTGATTACCATGGATGCAGAAAAGAATACTTGGAGAAAACGAGTCCAACCTTATTCGACTTCCATTGTTTGGTTGAATGTGAACGAAACACTTCTCTTTGACAAAGACACTGACATCGTTAGAAATCCAAACGAAATCATTTACCTTCCCGAGGACCTGCGCCAAGCTGTAGTAGATGCTGGTCTTTCTGCAGAGTCGACAGTATTGTTAAAGGATCGATGGGGAGACAAATCGGGAAAGAGTGGAGCTTTATGGCGCATTTTATTTGCGATCATCTTGATTTTTTCCCTCCCCTTTCCCCTGATGAAAATATTTGAGCGCTACTCAGAGATTACTTTTGCTTTCGTCTCCGGCATTGGTGGAACTATCGCGACACTCGTTTACTTTTTTACTAGTTTTAGCTTTATGAATGAGACGATTTCCTGGTTGGTTTATAGCCCACTAGATTTCCTACTGCTTAAACCATACAAAAGTTGGAAAAACAAAAGGAACTATTGGATTTTTGTAGGCGTTCGTGTTTTCATGATCCTCCTTGCTTTCATTCTTAGAATCAGCATTTATCCACAAGATGTCGATGCGATCCTTTTTCTTTCGAGTGTATTTTTTGGCCTCCTGATCTTCAAAAAAAGAACAGAACTGCATTCAATCTTTAAACCAAGTTAATGAAGAGCGCTTCTTCGATTTTATATAGTAAGATCCTTTTTGTAGCACTTCTTACGGTTTTGGTCTCTTGCCATGCAGATCGAAAACTAGAAATAGCCAACCAACAAACTACCGTTGTACGATGTGATATCCGAGCATATGAAATGGATAATCTTTGCGAGGATGAAAAAGCATATTTAGATTGGGCCGCTAGTGTCAAAGAATACCCGACTCTAAAAAGTCTAACAAAGGAAGTTCTCGCAGAATTAACCCAAAAGACGCTAGATATTGATAAAACTTCTGCTCTCTTCTATCATAGAAGCATCATCGACAAACGAAATTTTCAATTCTTACAGTTTTTAAAACGCAAAGAGATCGAACTTGCAAAAAAAACTCCCGATTATTCGAGTAAAAATATTCTATTAGCGATGATCCCTGGAATGTTTTACAAAGATAATACCACGGTCGGCGCCGACGGAAAAGTTGTTCGCGAGATCGCAAAGGAATTAGGTCTGAAAGAAGACTTGGTTCCGGTGAACCAAACTGGGACGATAGAAGAGAACGCGAAGTTTATCTGTGAATATGTAAAAAACCGCTCGGATGTCAATGGTATCATCTTTGCATCTGTCTCGAAAGGAAGCGGAGATGTAAAAATGGCCATACGACTTTGCGGGAAAGAACCTTACTTTAGTAAGGTGAAGGGATGGTATAATATTGGTGGTCTCAATAAAGGAACACCTTTGGTTCAGAAAATCGAATCCACATGGCGTTACAAATGGGAAGCCAGATCCTACTTCTTTTTTAAGGGATATAATTATGATGGATTCCTGTCCATGCGTGCTGAAAAAGGTGCGCCTTTGGACTTCGAGCTAGAAATACCAAAACAATTGTTACTGATCAACGTAATCGCCGTACCTCAATATCGACAAGTCACGAAAAGAGCATTTCCATTTTATGAATCGATGATTCCAAGTGGACCGAATGACGGGATGACCCTTCTAGCAGATAGTTACGTAGACGGCACAATCACCTATCCATCTTTTCGCAATGATCATTATTTCCAATGGCCAATCTATCACAAACGGATGCAGGCATTTTTTGTTTATCTCGTAGAAAACCAATTTAAGTAGCAGATTCCCATGGAACTAAATCGAAAAGAATTCATTAAACGCATCTTAAAATATTCGGGTGCTGGTGTAGGTGGATCAATGTTAGCTGGCATTGGATACTCCTTTTTTGCGAACGGTCGTTATAAGATGGATTTTCCTTTAGTCCCAGGAAATCGGGTCAATCTCCCTTCCAACGGAAAATCAATTGTGATACTTGGCGGAGGACTGGCAGGATTACAAGCTGGTTGTGAACTCGTTGATCGAGGATTTAAAGTAGTCTTACTTGAGAAAACTTCTTTTCCAGGTGGTAAGCTAAAAGCTTGGAAAGATTCCAATTTTGCCAAAAAGATTTTTCAAAATAAACCATACACACGTGAGCATGGCTTACATGGTATATGGGGGTTTTATAAAAACTTACGTGAGTTTATTGGCCGCCACAACTTTCCGATCAATAAGATGAAAGACCATGATAGTTTTTATTATTTCGTTTCTTCGCAGCGAACACAAAGTAAAATTACTACTCCTACATGGCCAATCCCATTTGATCGCTTGCAAATGTTAAGCAGCGGGATTTACGTTCCTTCTAAAGAAGATGTAAATACCCCTGCCCCGAATCAATTAAATGCGTTAAAAGCAGCATCCAAACTTTGGGGTTTTGATTATTTAGATCGTGAACAGAGGGATTATTTAGATAGTATTTCCTTTTATGATTGGGCCACCAAACTTGGCGTAAACGAACAGTATATAAAACATTACTTTGAAGGTTTAGCCGAGATGGGATTTTTTATGTCCACGCGTGAGTGCTCTGCTTTAGCGATTGCTAACTTCTTAAAATTAGGTTGTTTACCGTCCGATTCACGAGTGGATTATTATAAATGGCCGCCAGATGAAACTTTCCTTTATCCGATGGTCTCTTACATTCGTGAAAAAGGTGGTGAGGTACATTTTGATTCAGAAGTATCAAAATTATACATCGAAAACAATCGAGTCACAAAAATCGAAGTAAACTCCATGTTTCCTTCCGGGAAAGTGAAACGATGCAGAGTTTGCGGAAATATCATTGGCGTTGGCCATCATGGTGATTGTCCATTTTGTGGTGCACACGAAGCTATGATCGAACTTCTGAATCCTGTAAACTCAAAAGTGAGAAGTTATACGGCCGATCATTTCATCACTGCCATGGATTTACCTGGAGCCAAAAAGTTAATCACGAACAACGGGCTGCACAATCATTCTTATTTCGAAAAAGCAAAAAAACTATCTACAGCAACGATTCTTTGCGTAAATCTTTTGTATGAAAACACGGATGCATGGGAAAAAAGATTTCCGGATGCGTCTTTTTGGAATGCGCATGATTTTTTTCCCACAGGATTTAAAATCTTAGGATTTACTTCGAATTGGTCCTCCAGACAAATTCCTGAACTCAAAGAGAAACGTGTCGATTTGATCGAGGTGCAAGTCGCCAAGTGGGCTCAGTTTGTAGGACTTCAAAATTCCGAAATTGCCAAAAAAGTTCACGAGGAATTGAAGCTAATCGTTCCTACTTTGCCTGATTATTCTGAGTTTTATGTCAACCGTTGGGATACTTATACGGGATTCCGACCAGGTGATGAAGCCAATCGACCAGAGATTCAATCTCCCGTTTCGAATCTTTATTTCATCGGAGACTGGGTGTTCGTTCCGCACCACTCAGTATTTATGGAAAAAACCAATGTTACTGCAAAAATGGTGACAAACTTAATTTTAGAAAAAGAGAAACAAACCGAAGGTAAAATTGAAATTCTTAGATCGGGAACGCCGGATTGGCCTGTGGACCTTTTGTCTCTTTTTACAACTGTGAAGGCTTAAAATGAATCTGATCCATTTTCCTCCCCTTACCGATGTCATCCTTTATAGTTATGCCTTTTACACTATTTTGGCGATCGTCGTTTATAAATTAGAATCATCGGGATCGTTTAACTTACCTTATAGTAAATTCGCCAAAACTACTGGAATGAATCCTCGGGTTGGTATGTTCCTAATTTATTTTTTACCCATCCTAGCATATATTTCTACATGGGATCAAAATCCAAACGATACCTCCTACTACAAGTATCTAACGCTCGCTATGTTTATATTTCATTTCGGGAAAAGATGTTTAGAAGTATTATTTCTCCATCAATTTTCTGGCAAAATTGGAATTCCTGCGGTTTTTTTTATCACACTTGCTTACTCAAATATAGGGTTTCTGGCAGGATCACTTCATAATCGGACACCGGAAAGTGTTGCCAATGAAATTCCTAAAGTATGGATCGTGATTGGCGTATTCTTATTTTTAATTGGCGAAATCGGAAATTTCTATCATCATTTGATTTTAAAAAGACTAAGAACTTCGAGTGAGGATAAGGCTTATAAAATCCCGAATGACGGACAGTTTCGCATTCTTGTGTGTCCACACTATTTTTACGAATTGGTGGCATGGTTCGCATTTGCAATGGTCTCCACCTACATCGATGTTTACTTTATTTTTATAATCATGGCTGCATATCTCGCCGGACGAAGTGTAAGGACACAAATTTGGTATCGAGAAAAAATTCCAAATTTTCCAACTTCTCGAAAGAAAATATTCCCTTATCTGTATTAACTATTTTTTTTCCGATTTGTTTCCATCAGATGGCTTTTAATAAAAAAGCCAAATATCCCACCTAACACCAAGCAAATGGATATTATTTGTGCATAGGTAAAATCGCCTACTGCAAGATTTCGATCCCCACGGAAGAATTCAATGATGAATCGATTGAGTCCATACAAGGTCCAGAAAATAAAAAACATTCTTTCTTTTGAAAATTCAAATGTTTCAATTTTATACATAGCGAGTAGTATAATTGCCATAAAAAATACTTCATACAATTGCGCAGGATGAACCTTCGGATATACGACGGGAAATGGGAAAAGACCAAGTGCTATTAATTTTGATTGGTAATCTCCCGTAGCTGTTGGTGGATACAGCGTTGTTAGTTGTGCAAGATTTTCATAACCCAATGATTTTAGATTTTCCACCGACTTTGGAATCGGAATGTCAGACAAATTCACGTAAGGTGAAAAGATTTGTGATAGAATCGAAAGTGGATCTTTGTGGTATGCATACAAATGATGCATACTTTTCCACTCTGCCATCCACGCATCACTATTCTCTGAAAAAACAACACCTAAAAAAGAAGATGTGGGAAGACCATACGCATCTCCGTTCAAAAAGCAGGAAAACCGACTGAGACAAAGTCCTAAGGTTAACGGGATCATCAAACTATCACACCAGTGGAGAAAATTAACTCGTGTTTTTAAACAATAGACCCACGCTCCAAAAGCAGTGCCAATGGTTCCTCCAACGATGGCAAAACCACCCGTCGAAGTAAAAAGAATCGTCGGGTTTTCAAAAAATTGTTTTGTGTCCCAAAAGAGAAAATGAAATACTCGGGCGAAAATCATCCCCGATATAATCGCGCTTGCCCATGCCTTTTCATACCAATCGTTCTCGTAACCAGCGGCAAGCGATCGTGCTCTTTGGTAATAGAAGCCTAAAATAAGGATCGCAACGGCCCAATGTCCTTCGTACCCTCTGAAGTGAAAAATCCAAAAATCAATATTTACAGGATACATAAAAACCTATCACTTATCAGCGCAATTTTGAAAACTCTGAAATAGATTGGAAACAAGACGCATGCGCCATTCCGATTCTGGCACATTCAAATGCACCCAACCTTGGCCATGATCGAACCTGCCGTCCAACTCCATGGTTTCCCAGAATACAGGCTGGTTCATATACTTGTAAGTTTCAAAAAGATCCATGAAATCTCTTTTTGGTTGCGGAAATTGTTCCATTTTTTTCTAGGATAGACAGGAATCCAGAGGGGTCGATTTGTTTTTTAGAGGAGAGACTTCTTTTTTGAGTTCCAGCGACAAGAGTTGGCCGAAAATGAAAATAGCACCATGGCGATCACGAAAGAGAAAAAAGCTGATTTTAACGAAAAACTCAACGATTTTAAAAACTATCTTGAAGAGTTAAAAAAAGAGGCCAATATCTATAAAGTGCAGTCAAAAAAAAGTAAGGATTTAGAACCTTACTTTAATTTTGCATTAGCAGTGAACTCAGTAAAAACAATTAACACTTGCATAGTGATCAATGAACTTTCCACCTCTATCCTTGAAATCAATAATAACAATTATTTAGAAACTGGTAGGAAAGAAATTTATACGTGTATTTCCTATATCGAAAAAACCGTTTCGAACAATATTGATGGCTCCCTTTCTGAAAATAAAGAATTGCTTTCGAAAATCGAACGTATGACCCCGACACAGAGGTTGAATCTGATCAAGGGATTACGCGAAGCCATCAAAAAAACCATCACTGCCTTCGGAACAAATTCAAAGTGGAAATGGAGTTGGCCAGACATTCACTATCGTCTTGCTGGTTGTGCCAAAAACCTCTTTGATTTCATCGCATATGAAAAAGAGCAAGATCTTGACAATCCGTATTACTACGTTCGAAGAGAACATTTTAATTTAATCATTGAACTAGCCAATTCGGCGGCTCAGGACTACCGTTCCAAATTTGAAATGTCGACACAAGATTCCACTGATTTGAAACATTCAGTGGAAATGTTAGAGATGAACCGCAAGATTTTTCAAATCACAGGCGAAACTGAGGACTTGGAAAAGACGAAAACGCTGATAGAAAGTTTCCAACAGAAAATCAATGACCTTGAATCTGATGATAAAAAGAAAAAAAAGAAACAATAATCGACGATTTTCCCCCATCTTTTCAGTCTAGTTTCTACAAAGGCTGAAACCTTTTTTAGGAGAGAATGAATCATGGCACTTAGCGAAATCAATGACGCCAATTTCAAAACGGAGACCTCGGACGGTATCGTTCTCGTAGATTGTTGGGCAGAATGGTGTGGACCTTGTCGAATGGTTGCCCCTGTTTTAGATGAACTGTCTACTGAGTTGAAGGATGTGAAGATCATGAAGCTCAATGTAGATTTCAACCAGAAAACGGCGCAGGAACTTGGGATTCAATCCATCCCTACTTTACTACTTTATAAAAACGGAGAATTAGTAGACAAGGCTATTGGTGCTCTCCCAAAACCACAAATCAAAAAATTCATAGAGAATCACCGTTAAGGAACCAAAACTCTCACCGATGGTAAGTTCAGAACCTATAGGATTTACTGCCCTGCCACGGGGAGGGTATCTCGTCGACTCTTCGGAAGGTTACATCCAATTTGGATCACCTCCTGAAACCATTAAGGATACAATGGGTCTCGAAAAGAAGACACCCCTTGTATTCGTTTTACCAAATAAATTTTTTCATGTTGAGAAAGGAATCTCTGTTGCAGAGTTAGAATTCCCCATTTACTTTAATTTCTTTTTTCGGGGTGGAAAAAAAACCTTTATTGTTTGCAGCAAGGAACAAAAAGAGCAACTAACAATCGTTTTAGGTGAGTCTTTGATGGGACCATCGGAACTCAATTTGGCCTCCGAATTCATTGATGGTGAAGCTACTTACGGTTTCCCAGATATCAAAGCAGAGATGGCTTATTTCCGTAGTTATAAGACGATGGAAGATGTTGTAGAATTCGTACTGTTTGATGATAATCACAAAGCGACGTTTGGTGGAATCACTATTGAGCAGTTACCAAGTAATGAATTTTTACTCGTTGATAAAGAGAAAGAAATCAGAATACCGGGTGAAGTTGATTTTCATGTAAAATTCGACATTGGAAAAAGATTAGAGGAACCCTTCCAACCACCTTTGCTTGGAATCACATGTCTGGGTCCTTCTCACGGTTTCGATCCAGATGACAACACTTCTGGTTTTATCATCTGGCTGAATGGCCAAGGGATCATGGTTGACCCTCCCGTAAATTCTACAGAATGGCTTCGTGAATCCAATGTGAACCCGAAATTAATTAACTCAATTATCCTTACGCACTGCCATGCTGATCATGACGCTGGCACCTTCCAAAAAATTTTGGAAGAATCAAAAATTACAATTTATGCGACTGCTACCGTAATGGAGTCGTTTCTGCGAAAATATTGCAGTCTAACGAAAATTCCTAGAAAAGAGATCACCGACCTATTTGATTTCATTCCAGTCGTAATCGGGAGAGCAACGATTATCAATGGCGGGGAATTTTATTTTCATTATGCTATCCATTCCATCCCATCTGTTGGCTTTGAATTCTTTTTTCAGGACCAATCATTCTATTATACATCCGATCATTTAAATGATCCGGTTGCCTTTGAAGATATGTTTAAGAAAGGTGTTTTGCCTGAATCGCGATACCAATTCTTAAAAGATTTTCCATGGGACCGAAAAGTGATCTATCACGAAGCGGGAGTGCCTCCACTTCACACGAGAATAAGTTATCTTGCCTCTTTGCCTGAAGAAGTCCAAAAACGGATAACAGTATATCACATCGCGCAAAAAGATATGCCGAGCGGAAACCATCTAACGCTAGCTAAATTCGGAATAGAAAATACTTTGTATCCTGAGATCACTCCGCCGAAACACCAAGAAGCGTATAAACTTCTTGAGATACTTTCGCAGATCGATATTTTCTCCGGCTTCCCCATTGAAAAAGCAAAAGAGTTTCTTCAAATTGCTAAAGACGAACGATTTAGCCGTGGAACACAGATTATAAAAAAGGGAACTCATGGTGACCGCTTCTTCATCATTGCCTCGGGTAACGTGCGTTTTGAGGGACTCAATCAAGACCATTCTGCCGTAAAAAGATACGGTACTTATGAGTATTTTGGTGAAGCCTCCCTGATTTTAGACACTGTTCGCCAAGCAGATGTATATGCGGAGACAGATGTGGTCGCTTTAACAATTGAAAAAACTAGATTTTTTCAATTTATACGAGGATCTAAATTACACGAGAATTTTGTAAAATTAAACTCCATTCGCGAAACCAATACTTGGAAAACTCTCACTGAGTCCCAAACTTTTCGAGGACTCACAAGCTACCAAGTGACTCAGCTCGAACTCATTTTAAAATTTGAAACAGTAAAATCCGAAGAAGTGTTGATCGAAGAAGGAAAAACCTTTGATAAATCCTTTATTGTAAAATCAGGGACGATCGTGGTCATGCAAAACCACAAAACCATCAGGGAACTTGGCCCGGGAGATTTTGCAGGAGAGATTTATCCTCTGACAAAAAAATTACCATCGAGCTTTACTTTCGTAGCTTGGCCAGGAACGGAACTTTATACTTTGAGCCAAAATGATGCCATTCAATACATCAAGAAAAATCCAGGTGTTTACATGAAACTGAACACCGTTTATAATTGACCTAAATTTGACATTCTTCTAAGTTTCTCCTATACGAGGAGTTCCCGAATGGATCGCATCCTGCCCTTTACAGAAGAACATGAACAATTCCGCGAGATGGCTCGCAAATTCTTTGAAACTGAAGTGAAACCCCACCATGAAGAGTGGGAGAAAAATCATATCGTACCAAAATCAGTCTGGAAAAAAGCTGGAGATTACGGTCTTCTCTGTCCAGATGTTGCCGAGGAATACGGTGGTGCCGGCGGGGATTTTTTATACAATGTCATAGTTGTAGAAGAATCTTCAAAGGTAGGTAACAGTGGTTTGTTTATGTCATTACACAGTGACATCATTGCTCCTTACATTTCGACCTTCGCTAATGATGAACAAAAGAAACGTTGGTTGCCGAGAGTTGTTTCCGGTGAATCGATTCTAGCGATTGCGATGACAGAACCAGGAGCTGGTTCGGATTTAAAATCAATACGAACGAGTGCGGTTGACCAAGGTGATCACTTTATCATCAATGGACAAAAAACTTTCATCTCCAATGGGCAGCTCGCTGATTTAATCATCGTCGCAGTGAAACACGATAATGGGACCATCTCTCTAGTGATGGTGGAAGAAGGGATGAAAGGATTTGAAAGAGGGCGTAATTTAGATAAAATTGGCCTCAAGGCACAGGATACTTCGGAATTATTCTTCAATGATGTCAAAGTACCTAAAACAAATCTAATCGGAAAACAAGGCCAAGGCTTTCGCTATTTGATGCAGAAATTAGCACAAGAGCGTTTGATTCTAGGTGTTGCAGCTGTTGAAGCCACTCGACTAGTCCACAACCTAACTTTGCAATATATAAAAGAAAGAAAAGCCTTTGGTCAAAAGATCGGATCTTTTCAAAATACAAAGTTCAAGATGGCCGAGATGGCTACAGAATTGGAAATGGCTCAGGTTTTTACGGATCGAGTGCTCATAGATCACATGAAAGGCAATAATACTTCCACAGAAGCTGCCATGGTTAAATGGTATACGACGGAAATGCAAAAACGCCATACAGACGAATGCCTTCAATTTTTCGGAGGTTATGGATATATGATGGAGTATCCGATTGCTCGTGCATACATTGATGCTAGAATCCAAACCATATATGCTGGCACTACGGAGATAATGAAAGAAATTATTGGCCGAAGCCTTGGATTGTAAATTTCCTTAAAAATTATGCTTCCGCTCCGATTGTGTTTCAAAAATAACAATCGGAGCTCGTTTCAAAAAAATCTCAAGTCATAAAAAATTAACTCGTCGATTCGTTTGCATTTTAGTTCGATGAAAAGCGAAATCATCATGAATCAAATTCAAACTCTAGTTCGCGCGAATATGTCCCAAACGATTTGGCTCACTTCTTTTCTCCTTTGTTTTGCCAGTTGCCATATTGATAAAAAAGTAGAAATTAAAGACAAATCAAATCAAAGTGTCAGCTGCCTAAAAAACAAATACTATATAGAAAATATTTGTGATGATGAAGAGAGATATATCGATCTCGCTGCCTCAACTAAAACCTACCCAAGGTTAAGTGACATGAGTCGAGAGAATCTCCAACAGCTGGTTTCGTCTTCCGGCGATGTCGACTTAGCAGCGTCTGTTTTTTATCATAGAGCTATCACTGATCCTTTAACTAAAAATTTTATCGAGTATGTAAGCAAAAAGGAAAAAGAATTCATAACAAAATATCCGAATTATGAAAAAGAAAAAATTCTTTTCGCCTTTGTTCCGGGAATGTTTTATAAAGATAATCCGAATTTGGGAACCGACGGGAGACGAATTCGTGATATAGCAGCAGCTATGGGCTTAAGCGAGACATTGGTTCCCATCGAACAAACAGGCACGACAGAAGAAAACGGTAAGTTTATTTGTGAGTATCTAAAAGACCTTGATGAAAAAAAAGAAATCAATGGTGTGATCCTAGCATCATTGAGTAAGGGAAGTAGTGACGTAAAAAAATCTATGGAACTTTGTGGGAAAGAGCCTTTTTACAAAATTGTGAAGGCATGGTATAACGTTGGTGGCTTAAACAAAGGAACGTTTGCAATTAATGCAGTTCTAGAAAACTGGCGGTATAGAACAGAAGGTAAACTTTATTTTTGGTGGAAAAACTATAACTGGCAAGGATTCGTAGATATGCAAGGTGGAGAAAAATCACCTGTTGCGGGAGAATTACAAAAACCGGAACACATTCTACTTGTGAATATTATGGGTGTACCTTTATCACGCCATGTAACAGAAAGGGCTCGACCATTCTACGAGGCCATACAAGAGCGTGGACCAAACGATGGCTTAACTTTGTTAGCTGATAGCTATATCCCCGGCAATATTACCTATCCGCTATTCAAGCAAGATCATTATTTTGCATGGCCGATATACACACAAAGAATTCAGGCAATTTTTTCGTATATCATTGAAAAACAATTCTGCAAGAAAGCTGGTTCCTGCAGAACGTTTATTCAGGTAAAAAAAGTTTAAGCCAATACCTATTCCGATTCTATTGGTTTAAACTTTCCTCTTCTTTGCGAAGCTCTTGAGTTAGGTGCATAGAGCAAAAACTAGGTCCGCACATTGAACAAAAATGTGCTTTTTTCATTCCGTCCTGCGGTAACGTTTCGTCATGAAAAGAACGTGCAAGCTCTGGGTCTAAGGACAAAGCAAATTGGTCTTCCCAACGAAATTCAAAACGTGCCTTACTCAGTAGATCATCTCGATCTTTAGCACCTTTATGTCCTTTCGCTACGTCTGCCGCATGCGCCGCAATTTTATAGGCGATCACTCCATCCTTTACATCTTGTTTGTTTGGAAGGCCTAAATGTTCCTTAGGTGTCACATAACATAGCATAGCTGTTCCATACCAGGCGATCATGGCTGCTCCGATGGCAGAGGTGATATGATCATATCCAGGAGCAATATCCGTTACGAGTGGTCCCAAGGTATAAAAAGGTGCTTCATTACAAATTTCATTTTGCAAACGCATGTTTTCTTCTATTAAATTCAGAGGAACATGTCCGGGCCCCTCAACCATCACTTGGATGTCTTCTGCCCAAGCTCTTTTTGTTAATTCACCCAATGTTTTTAACTCGGCAAATTGCGCCTCATCGTTAGCATCTGCAATACATCCTGGACGAAGTCCATCTCCTAATGAATACGAAATTCCGTATTTTTTCATCACCTCATTGATACGGTCAAAGTGTTCAAATAAAAAATTCTCCTTTTTATGATGGAGGCACCATCTTGCCATAATCGAGCCTCCTCTCGATACGATACCGGTGATCCTTTTTTTAGTTAAAGCCACATATTCCTTTAAAACTCCTGCGTGAATGGTAAAATAATCAACTCCTTGTTCTGCTTGTTCGATCAAAGTCTCTATAAAAATATCAATATTTAAATTCTCTGCTTTTCCCTTCACCTTCTCTAAGGCTTGGTACAACGGAACCGTTCCGATGGGAACTGGTGCATTCCTAATAATCCATTCCCGAGTTTCATGAATGTTTTTTCCTGTCGAGAGATCCATCACCGTATCAGCTCCCCAATGAAGTGACCATCTTAACTTTTCCACTTCTTCTTCGATGGACGAGCCGAGCGCAGAGTTTCCTATATTTGCATTTATTTTTACGAGAAATTTTTTACCAATGATCATCGGCTCTAGTTCCGGATGATTTTTGTTAGATGGAATTATTGCACGACCAATCTTAACTTCATTTAAAACAAATTCTGGTGTTACACCTTCTCGAATAGCAACATAACGCATTTCTTTCGTAATCTCATTTCTGCGAGCATAATACATTTGGGAATGATTCTCATCACCTCTAGCGATTCTTTCTTCGATCCAAAGTTTCCTTAGTTTGCCGATTCCGAGTTTAAAATCAAACTGATCATCGTGTGAACATAGGGAGCCGGCAGTTCGATAAGTTTTAAAAATCGAACCGTCAGTCAGTTTAATTTCATTTTCTGGGACATTGATCTTCCATTCGTCCTGTGATAGATTGGTCATTTTTTGTTCTCCATTACCGCAGAACAACTGATAGAGGGTGTGCAGAAATGGAAATACACCAAATTCAGACGGATCAGAATGAGGAATGTTCCCCGTTTCCCTTCGCGAGCACTACCTCGAGCAGGTTCTTAGGGACTCTCTCAGCCGAAAATTCGGCACCCCTAACGGTTCTATCTCAACTTCCTACTGGGAAAGGAAGATTCAAGAATTATTTTATTGTTCTATGTTTTCGGATCAATCGATTGATATATACCAAGAGATCCTGTTTGCCCTTAGGTCCAATCTCAGTAAACTGAACGCCGTAGAGGCCGAACTCCTCTGTTTTTTTTCCGATCTGTTTGATGATCCCGCGAGCGCGAAAATCAACAAGATCTCCGGGAAGTGCGACGATGATCTCGATTTGTTGGTGTAAATCCCACTCATCAAAATGGTGGGGCGCCAGAATTCCCACTCCACCGAGGCTTAAGTCATGGGCCTTCAGAACATCAATGAGTCCCTTGCCCATCAAATGGATTTCCACGGGTTCCTCTTCCTGGGGTAAAACTCGAGTGTGTTTCCTTCTTTCGGGATTAGTAGACATTTCAGTCAGCCTGAGAGCAAAAAAACAACTTGTAAAGTCTGAAATCAAACCGAAACTTATGGTTCTGACACTCGTTGGAGTTTAAGAACTCATTGCCGTTGACCCGATATTATGGATAGAAAGAAGTACACTCGTGCGGATAAAAACATGAAACCGAAATTCTTAATATTCTTAACTATAACTTTCTTTCTAATGTTTTCTGTTCCTCTTTTTGCAAAGGTCACATGTACGGGAGATGCATGCGCCATCTTACCTTCTTCAATCCAATCCCAACTAAACAGTGTCGATCAATCCCTTCAGTCTCAATACACGGATAAAGTGTTAGAATCTATGTCGGAATCAGCTGTTTTAACGAATATTAACTCTTCTCTCATGGGACCAGGTATCGTGAATCGATTTCAAATTGGAGGCGGGATCGGGTTGGCAGGCCAAAAAAAAGAAGACATCAATGTGCAATACCAGAGTTTAAGTTTCCAAAAATTGCCAAATGTAGGAGCCTCTGTTGCACCCAATCTTGTAGTGGCAGTCAATATCGGCTGGTTACTGGGTGGTGGTCCTTCTGATACGGAAGCGGATCTAAAAACGTTTCTACATCGATTCAATTTGTATCTACATGGATTTAAATTCAATTTTGCACAAGGAGACGTTCAAAAAGCCATCGAAGCTCAAAACAAAAATGTCGATTTGGGCGGCGACATTACTTCTGGTGGTTTTACTCTTCGATTCCATGTTTTTGATAGTTACTCTGACGGATTAGGAATTTTTGAATTTTCTGGTATCTCTCTTGGGATGGGAATGCATTACCAGCGCCAAGTTCTCAATGTTGCCTATAACGATGGTAAAACGCAATCACTGACTCTCGGTCCAGCAATTGGAACTTGGGGTGGTGAAACCAAATTCAATTACAATAGCACAATCACCAGTATTCCTCTCGATATTAGAACGGGATTTCGAATGTTTTATTTTTTAACCTTTTTTGCAGGTGGGGGAGCATCACTTAACTTCGGTTCCACGAACCTAAAGATAGAAAGATCAGGCCCTCTGGCCCTTGCACTGGACTCAGGCGCTATATCAAGTAGTCTTTCTACGGAGGTAGCAGCTCTGATTCCCACTTCCAGTTTAGGACAAGCAAGGACAGGGACACTGGCACTGGATCTTTCTGGATCAGCACAGGCGCCGAATACGACCAACTTTCTGATCGCCGGAATTGAGCTCAATGCACTGATCACAAAAATTACACTCGAAGCGATCGTCGCTCAAAAAGTGCAATCTGTTATGATTGGGGCCAAAATCGTATTCTGAACCCCTTCGCACCTTTCATTTTACATTCGCGAGCTTAGTTTTGGTACCCTTCTTGCACAGAAAGGAATAGAGGGCTCAATGGTCCAAAGATTCTACACCAGGATCTCTTATTGTGTAGAATTTGGGCAATTTGATGCAAGGGAGAGCATATGTCAATAACTACTATGAACGATGTGAAAAAGCCAGTACTTCATGTTTCTTGTGTTCCGAGAAAAGACACCACACTATTAAAGATCTCCCTCTCTCAGGATGATCTTGGCATTTTATTTCGAGTGACTTCCGTACTTTACAATCATGGCTGGGATATCTTAGAAGCGGTCGCGGAGACGTCCCATGAAGGTCATGTGCAGGATCTATTTGTGATCCGAAGTTGGAATGGCGCGGAAATGACAGAGGCTCTTTTGTCCCAGATCCGCCGCGATTTGTATTCCCTATTTTATGAATCAAAACCTGTTGAATCCTACCTCAGAGAGTTAGGAAAAGGCGATGTGCTCTCCCGAAAAGTCGGAGACCCAGAAGCGTCTCTGAAACTCTACAATCCGATTTCCTCAGATTTTACGGTAATGGACTTAAGAATGCGAGATACACCGGGAATTTTATTTCAGATCACAGAAGCTTTATTTCATCTAGGCATCGATATCATTAGTTTCACAGCCAATACTTCTGATGGTAAAATCAGAGATAGCTTTTTACTGAGGACTTCACTTACTGGGGATCGCTTGGATGAAAAAACAATGTTTCCTCTCCTTCGTTCCCGTTTGGAATCTTTTTTATAAGGGGTGGGATTCCGGTTTATCTTTAGTACGATGTAAAAAATACCAAAATACAAGGAGGATTAAAAGAGAGAGCAAAAAGGTAAATTTTGGTCCTTTTTGAAAGTAAACAATCGAAAACATGATCGGCGATACAGCGCGTGCCAGTGATCCGAAACTACGAAACAGTCCGAGCGTCATCCCTTGGTCGGATGGTCCACTAACAATAGAGGCAAACGATGAGAGACCAGGATTGACAAGGGAAGCACCAGCAGAAAGAAAAAAGAGAGCGATAAATACATTCATGATTCCTTCTCCAAGAATTAAAAATAGGAAACCGATGAAGACACCTAAAGTCCCGTATTCTACCATTCTTTTTTCTGTTATCACTCCCGTTAGTTTACGAACAACGCCACCTTGCACGAGGATGATGATCGTTCCCATATAAAGAAAGGAAAGCCCGATAGACTTGGGTGTGAAGGAAAATCCTTCCGATAGATAAAAATTGATCACAAATTCTAAGCCAGAAAAACTCAATAGAAAAAGCAAATTTAAAAGACACAATCTAACAAGAGTTTTTGAATGAATTTTCTTTAAATTCAAAATTGGATGTATCACTTTTGATTTCGCAATGTTCACTTTCGTTTCAGGAAGAAAAACAAGAATCATCAGCAAGTTCAGAAGTGCCACGATCATAGCAAAAAGAGCAGATGCGGGAAAAATAACAAAAGTACCATCTTCGTAAAGTGAATCCAAAAATGTAAACGTTGAGCTGATCCCACCAAGAAGTGGACCCATAACAAAACCAAGCCCAATCCCTGCTCCTATCATACCCATACCACCTGCACGAGATTTTTCGTCCGTATGGTCGGCCATTGCCGCAGAAGCGACACTGATATTTCCTCCCATGACTCCCGTAATGATTCTCGATAATACAAACATCCAGAAATGAGAAGAAAATAGCCAAAGCGTGTAACCTAACACAGAGCCGATGGTTGTAAAAATTAAGACAAATTTCCTACCCAATGAATCGGATAATTTTCCCCAGATCGGTGCCGATAAAAACTGCAAAAAAGAATAAATAGAACCTAGAATCCCTCCGAATAGAACCATAGTATACTTTGAGTCGCTACCTTCACCAAGCCACAAAGACCATGTATAAAATATAGAAAAAATAGGATCATTTCCTTTCTCTAAAAAATGGGAGATTGTTTTTGGAAATAACGGGAAAAGCAGTGAAAATCCCATCATATCTGTAAAAACCGTTAGGAAAAGTATGAGTTTAATTCGATTTGATTGTTTTGGCATCTGATAAAATAAAAAAGTCACAGATCACTCTGTGACTTTCCTTTCATAAATTGATTTTATGGATTAGAATTAACCTTGTTTGCTTTTAACTTTGTCAATCAAAGCTTTAAGTTCATCTAATGCTTGTTTTGCTTTTTCTTTAATCTGAGGTGGAAGTGCAGTGTCTAGTTGAGCATAAATAGTTTGATAATTTGCTTGCAGTTTTGCTACGATTTCTTCGTAACTTGCATTTGTTTTACCAATTGCATCTTTAGCATCTGCGATTGTTTTGCTTAGTAGATCTCTGATCTTTTGTGATTCAGGAGATTTATCCAATTCGCCCTTGCTCTTTAACTCAGTATAAACTTTCTCTAGGTCTACTACTGCTGTTTTTAACTTTTCTTCGCCAGAACGAAAAAGAGCGATTCCAGCATTTACAACGTCCATTACCAATTTTTCCATGCAACATTCCTTATCGGGACTTGGTCCCTTGTGTTTCGTATCCCAAAAATAGAGATCTTGATTCCACCTGACAATTAAAAAAAAAAGGAATTCAAATTACCTATGTGACATAAGGATCGTTGTCTATTAAAAACAATGTTCCGAAAAAAATCGAATCAGCTATTACCAATCAGTTTTTTGATTTGGTCTCTGATTTTTGCGGCAGTTTCATAATCTTCTGTACGAAGTGCATTTTCCAAAGTTTCTTCAAGAATCTGTAAGTTCGATTTAGGAAGTGCCTGTATTTTTTTCTCTGGAGTAACACTATCCGACTGAATTTCATCATCTTTCATGACAATTCCAGCTTCGTCTAACACTGACTTCGCGATAAAAATGGGCGCGTTTGCGCGCAGAGCCAATGCAATTGAATCCGAAGGACGTGCATCTAGTACAATGATCTCTTCATCCTTTCGTAATTGGATCTTCGCATAAAAAGTACTGTCGATGATTTCTTCGATGGTGATCTTTAAAACGGTCGCGCCCATTGCGGTCAACATGTACAACATGAGATCATGTGTCATAGGTCTAGGAGGTTTCGTTCCATCGATGACTGTCGTAATCGAGTGAGTTTCTAACGGTCCAATAAAAATAGGAACAACTCGGTTGTCCTCTCCTTCTTTCGGTCGCAGGAAAACAGCAAATCCTACATTGGTGAGGCTAATATCTGAGATTTTTACTTCGAAAAATTCCATTCCCACTCGCGCCTCTTTTTAAAAATATAAATGGGCCCAGAAGGTCTCGAACCTTCGACCCGCAGATTATGAGTCTGCTGCTCTAACCAACTGAGCTATAGGCCCCTTACCCTTTCCAATGTTTTAGAGAAAATGGCTGAGACAAGCAGAAAACCTTTAGATCCACGCGATCGAGTTTAGAAAGAGCCCGTTTTCAAAAAAATCTATCAATTTCGGGTTCTCCTTTCGAAATAAAATCCAAACCCAGAAGTTCGCTCCTTTTTCCGTCCAGATCCATAACATTCCCCTGAGTAAATTTTGGTTTCGAACCTGGTCTGCCTGGTAAAGGGTAAATGACCTTCCATTTTTTTCCAAGGAAGACTTTTCTACATTTTGTCCCCGCCAAAAGATTTCTTTTTCCCAAGAATCTTTCGGGAAAGAGAGACTAGCGAGAGGAAGTTTTCTGATCACTAAAAAAAAAGGTTCTCGTCGCGCAGGATAAATATGGAGGGATTTCTCAAATGTGAGATTCGTCTCTTTAATCACAACGTCCTCTGGGAAACTAAATGTAATTCCTTGCCATGGAACTTTAGTGTCTTTTAGTATGAGTTCTTGCGATTGAACGGGTAAAGTTGCACTCATTATTCCAAAGAGCAAGATTAAATACAAGGCCATGACTCCATTAAACTTATCCAATCCTTTACCACTGCAAGCAAGAAATGGGTATCTCGGAATCTATGTCCATTATCCTTATTGTTACCAAAAATGTGACTATTGTGATTTTTATTCTGAAGGGATTGGCAAAAATTCTTCCTCGAATGAAGTCCCGTTATTTGACACTTACAAACAGGAGTTTCGTGCACGGCAAAGTTCCTCACTTACGATGAAAACCCATACTGTTGACACGATTTTTCTGGGTGGAGGTACACCTAGCAAAGCTTCTGCGAAAAATTGGAAAGATCTGATTCAATTTTTTAGAAACGAGATTCATGTCTCTTCAGATGCTGAGATTT
>Ga0075156_10000053_pt1 | contig 49194 bp, 45 predicted proteins | sample JI81AbrownDNA_FD_70966 | JGI IMG/M metagenome (GOLD analysis project Ga0075156, IMG submission 70966) | Wastewater effluent complex algal communities from Wisconsin, to seasonally profile nutrient transformation and Carbon sequestration -... | ecosystem: Engineered > WWTP > Effluent > Algae...
GTGATGCGCCCGGTCAAAGCGGGTTTGCCCTGGCGTACGGCACGCTCTGCAGCCGCCCGGCGCACCGGCTCCGCGCCAACATCCAGTCCCACCGCCTGGCGGTTGCGCTCCACCGGCTCCACGTATTTGATGACGAAAAGGTCTGAAGCCGTGCCGGAAGTCTTCACCGTAAAGTCGGGCGCCCCGTCCTTGCGTTGTGCGGCAACAAAGGCGTTCAACCCGGCGCGTGGAATCCTGTCGATGATGCCCAGCCCGCGCACACCGGGAAACTCCTGGTCGATATCCCTGGACTGCATGAACTTCCTGAATTCACTGCGCGACAGGTATTCACTGGAAACCAGCGCACCACGCGCACCGCGCAACGGAGGGAGCAGCCCCTCGAACTTGCCCAGAACATCCGCCTCCACACGGTCCACATTGGCCTGGAAACGATTCCAGGCATCGTGACGGACCTCCTCGTCCGTCGTATGCGCCTGGTACGCAAAACCTGCCATCCCAACCAAGAATGCCAGCAGAGCCCACAGCAGAGGGCCACGGTTCTCTCGCTGGAACACATCGGCAGAACGCCCGTGCCGAATTCGCGTATAGCCCTGCCAGATCAGAATCACCACGACCATGCAGACAGGCGGCAATGCCATGTTCCAGAAAATATCCCAGCCGCCGCCCAGCCAGCCGGGGGCGAGTGCATCGTCCTGGGCGTGTGCAGTTTGCGCTATCAAAGCGCCCGCCCAAGCCAAGTGAGTGGCTATTCGCAAGTACCTGTCTCCCGCATGGATGGTCCGGAATTATTCTTGGGAACCATCATGCCATGACAGCAGTGGAAAAACCATCTGCCTTCCCTGCACGATGCAATAGCTTGGAACGGATACCCGGAAGCGAAAATGCTACATTTTTTATAGCTATATATGCACATGGAACGGGGGCTAGAGCCGAATATGACTCCAAACTCCCATCCCCACTTCTAATGGGTGCTATCCAGGCTGTTGCGCATGGCCGCTTTGGCCACAGCGTCCAGCGCCTCTTCCACCACCGGTTGCCCGGAAATCAGTCGCAGATGACCCGCAGCAATCAGCCTGTCGCAGGACCGCCGCGTCATGGACTGGGTCGCCCCCACGCTGTTGGTGAACAGGAACAGCGTGCCGTGCGGACTGAACCAGGTGAGCTGCGTGCGCACCCACTGTCCGTTCGATTTCAGTTCAATCCAGGAGCCCAGCGGCAGTTCGTTGAGTGCATCGTGGAGATTGACCGCCTGAGGTACCGCAGGAACATCCTGTTCGGACACCGCATCGGTTTGTGCCACCGGTGCTTCCGCAATATCGACAAAGTTGGAAGACTTTGCCTCCTCTGGTGCGACCCACGGGTCGCCGTCCTCCACAAACCGGGCACGCAGTCCGGCCAGGGAGCCTTCGCCACCCTCTGCAGGTGTGGGCACGGCGGGTTCGGCAGCGCCGGCCTGTCCCCGAAACGCCAGCTGGTGAATGGCCATGAGGGCTTCAAAGAAAGCACTGGTGCGGGTGACCGGGTAGCCAATGGAATCCAGACCTTCACGCAGGGTAGCCAGCAAACGGGGAACCAGCCGGGTGAGTTTGGTCACGTTCTGCCGCGCCAGATCGGGATGGGCACTCCACAGCAGCGCGGATATCAGGGCCTGGTATTTGTCGGCCACATGCGATCCCGCTCCGCCCTTGATGCGGGCCTGCGCCACCACCTGGGCCCAGGGTCCACACAGGAAGTCAATGACCACTTCGGTGACCTTCGGTGCATCCGGATGGTCTTCGATGCTGCGGGCAATTTTTTCCGCCAGCAGATTGCGTGCTTCGGCGTGCTGCAGTGCAAACACGGCCTGCTCGCGTGCACGTTCCTTCTGCCGCGCTGCCTGGGCCCAGGCTTCCTGCAGCCCCATGAGCACGCGCTCGAACGGCTCGTCGTCCTGGATATCCAGGCTGGCCAGTGGACCGACGGCAGCCTCCAGCTCCTTCAGGAAGCCACCGAAGCCGGGGCTGTTCTCCGAGTCAAAAGCCAGACTGCGGTGGGTCAACTCCTGCAGCAATTGCCTGGCGGGATGGCCCTTGTCGGTAAAAAATCGCGGGTCGGCCAGCGCCAGCCGCAGCAACGCCGGCTCCATGCTGCGGATGACATGCTGCACCGGGTCCAGCAACCGCGGATCGTGGGCAATGTTGTCCACCATCAGCGTCACTACTTCCAGACTCAGGGCCTGAGCCACGCTCTTGGCGTTGCGGCGAATGGATTGCCGCTGTGCCTCGACGGAACTGGAATCCGCAGCAACAGCCTGTGGCCCTGCCGTGCGCCGCTGTTCCAGCGACTGCACCACACGCTCGACCTGCTGCATTTCCTTGAGCGCCTCCAGTGCCGCGGGCACGGTTGCGTCAAAATCGGTCACCGGCGCCTGTGCCGCTGACGGGGTGCCTTCAAACCGCTGGGCAAACTGTGCAGCAAACTCATCCACACGGCTCAGCGGCGTATGCACATCCAGCTCACCCGAAAGCAGCCGCCGCAAGCGGTCCAGCGTCAGCAGGCCTTCGTCATTGCCGCGCAGGCGCACTGTCGGTTGAGCCGTTTGCGCAGCACCACTCCCCACAGATGGCTTGGGCATCTGCCCGGTACCGGGAGACAGAACGTCCTGTGCCACACCCCGTCCAACACCGGGGCCACTGGGTGTCTGCGTAACCGCATAGCCCGCCGGGACTACGCCCTGCGCGCGCAACTGCTCGCCCAGTTTCATGTAGAGCGTTTTGAGTTCACTGCTGAGCGTGGTGCTCATGGCGCCCAGCCAGTCCAGCTGGGTGGTGCCCGCAACACCGGTCTGCTCAATCACGTCCTTGAGTGCATGGATGAACAGTTCGGGGCGCAGGGGGTTGCGTTCGGGCTGCACCCTGCCAAGGCCCAGCGTGGTGCAAACCAGGGGAGTGAGCTCGCCCAGACTGGCCTCGGCGGCCAGCATCACGCTCTGCTGGATGCGCGCCAGGGCCACACTGGTGAGAACCTGGGACTCATCCATCAATTCCAGCTCGTCAAACTGCACTTCCACGACCGGACGGGTGATTGCCTTGCGGGTCAGCTCCGGGTTGGCAAAAGCCTGTAGCAGCGCCTGCGGATACCGCTGGCACAGCGCAGACTCATGGCTGCGCAGCTGGCGCGCCGACTCGGCCAGGGAATCGCGCTCGCGCAACTCGCGGCTGGCGGCTTCGCGGGCCTGCAGGACCTGACGCGCCGCCGCCACCAGCTTGCCCATCATCACCCCACCTGCTGCTGCCGCTTCCTGCAGCGTGGAACGGTACAGGGACGCATTCCTGGCCGCAGAGGAAGGGGCTGGAGACGAGGACATGGTGCAGCCTCTGAAAGGAAATTACTTCAGTGCCTTGAAACGCATACGGTGCGGCTTGGCGCCTTCTTCCCCCAGACGCTTCTTCTTGTCGGCTTCGTATTCCTGGTAGTTGCCGTCAAAGAAGACCCACTGGCTGTCGCCCTCTGCGGCCATGATGTGGGTACAGATGCGGTCCAGGAACCAGCGGTCGTGGCTGATGACCATGATGGAACCGGCGAATTCCAGCAAGGCGTCTTCCAGCGCGCGCAGGGTTTCCACGTCCAGGTCGTTGGATGGCTCGTCCAGCAGCAGCACGTTACCACCGGCAATCAGGGTCTTGGCCAGATGCAGGCGACCACGCTCACCACCGGACAGCGTGCCGACGCGTTTCTGCTGGTCGCCGCCGTTGAAGTTGAAGCGACCGCAATAGGCACGGCTGGCCATCTGGAATTTGCCGACATTCAGGATATCCAGACCGCCGGACACGTCTTCCCACACGGTCTTTTCGCTGGACAGCTCGTCACGGTGCTGGTCGACAAACGCCATCTTGACAGTCTGGCCAATTTTGACCGTGCCCGAATCCGGCTGCTCCTTGCCGGCAATCATCTTGAACAGCGTGGACTTACCGGCGCCGTTGGGGCCAATGATGCCGACGATGGCACCTGCGGGCACCTTGAAGCTCAGGTTGTCGATCAGCAGACGGTCCCCAAAGGACTTGCTGACGTTGGTGAACTCAATGACTTCATTGCCCAGACGTTCTGCCACGGGAATGAAGATTTCCTGCGTTTCATTGCGCTTCTGGTATTCGAAATCTGACAGTTCCTCGAAACGGGCCAGACGGGCCTTGCTCTTGGCCTGGCGTGCTTTGGGGTTCTGGCGCGACCATTCCAGTTCCTTCTTCAAGGCCTTGGCGCGGGACTCTTCGCCCTTTTGCTCCTGCACCAACCGGTCCTGCTTCTGTTGCAGCCAGTCGCTGTAGTTGCCCTTGTAGGGAATGCCGGAGCCGCGGTCCATTTCCAGAATCCACTCGGCCGCGTTATCCAGGAAATAGCGGTCGTGGGTAATGGCCACCACGGTGCCAGAGTAGCGCTGGAGAAATTGCTCCAGCCAGTCCACCGATTCGGCGTCCAGGTGGTTGGTTGGCTCGTCGAGCAGCAGCATGTCGGGCTTGCTCAGCAGCAGACGGCACAGCGCCACACGGCGCTTCTCGCCACCCGAGAGCTGGCCAATGATGGCGTCCCATGGGGGCAGGCGCAGTGCATCGGCAGCAATTTCCAGCTGGTGCTCGCCGCCATCACCGGCAGTGGCGATGATGGCTTCCAGCTGGGCCTGCTCGGCCGCGAGTGCGTCGAAATCGGCGTCTTCATCGGCATAAGCTGCGTACACCTCTTCCAGGCGGGCCTGCGCGGCCTTGGATTCGCCCATGCCGCCCTCAACGGATTGGCGCACGGTTTCCGTGGGGTCGAGTTGCGGCTCCTGCGGGAGGTAGCCGATTTTCAGGCCCGCCATCGGAATGGCTTCACCCTCGAACTCCTTGTCGACACCTGCCATGATCTTGAGTAGCGTGGACTTGCCGGAACCGTTGAGACCGAGCACACCAATCTTGGCGCCGGGGAAAAAGGACAGGGAGATGTCCTTGAGAATGAAGCGCTTCGGCGGAATGATCTTGCCGAGGCGGTTCATGGAGAAGACGTATTGGGCCATTGCAGTAGCTATTCTTGGAAGCGTAAAGCCGCCATTATCGACTGCAGCGCCAGACGCCGGCGCCCCGGACCCGAATTAGTCCTCTGAAACCGTCCGATTTGCGTCGTTGCGCAGGGCCACTTGGGCCACCGCGTCCAGCGCGCCGTCCATCACGCGGCCATCCGATACCAGACGGATCAGCCCCAGCCCCTTGAGCCGCTGCATGGTCCGGCGGGACATGGAGTGCGCCATGCCAGCACCGGAGATGAACATGAACAGGGTGCGGTGCGGGCTGGCCCAGGTCAGTTGCGCGCGCACCCAGGAGCCGGCCAGGGCCAGGTCCACCCAGGAGCCGGTCATAAGGCTCTCGGGACTCCACTCCATCGGGTCGATGACTTCTTCGGTATTTGCAGGTGCAGTGAAATCCAGGGAAATATCCCCGGCGTCCTGCATGAAGCCGGAGTCGCTGGCCTCGTCCTCTGCCATCCAGAACGATTCGGACAGGCCGCTGGCATCCATTTCCGACGCATCGACGCGGTCCACCACCGATTCGATGGGGGTCCCCGACGGAACCGCACGCACGGTCTCAAACGCCTTTTCATGGAAAGTGATCAGCGCATCAAAGAACTCGGCCACCCGCTCTTCCGGATAGGAAATCAGGTGCAGGCCCTGGCGCATCTTGACCAGCATGACCGGCACCATCTGGACCAGCCGGGTACGGTTGCGTCGGGCCAGTTTGAGCTGCACGCTCCAGATCAGGTCGTCTGCCAGCGCCTGGTAGTCGCCAGCATCCCCGGAACCATCGGCAAACTTCAGCTGGGCTTCGGCAACCACCTGGGCCCAGGGGCCACGCAGGAAATCGACCACCATGTCGGGAACGCGCTTGCCTTCCATCCGCGCATTGAACTCTTCTGCCAGGCGATGCGCGAGCATATTGCGTTGCTCGGCACGCAGCAGTGCACGCGCGGCCTCCTCGGCGCGCTGGCGTTGCGCCTGCTCATCCCGATTCCAGCCCTCTTCGAGCTTGCGCAATTCAGCAGCGAATTGTGTTGCGTCACCCTCACTGCCCGCCAGCACAGTCACAGCCGCTTCAAACGACTTCTGGAAGCGGACGAATCCTGGTTCGTTTTCGGTCGTAAACGCCAGGCTACGGTGGGTCAGCTTGTCCAGCAACTGGCGGGCGGGATGTTGCCGGTCGCTGAAAAAGCGCGGGTCCGATTGCGACAGCTGGATCAGCACCGGCTCCAGCGTCTTGAGATTGTTGCGCACCGGTGCCAGCATCCGGCGGTCCTGCATCAGGTTCTCCAGCATCAGACGCACCACCTCTTCACCAAGCTGGCGCCCCAGGTTTTTGCTCTGGGTCCGCTCCCGCTGAATGGCCTGCTGAGTCGCCGCCAGCAGGGGCGAACCCGGGGCTGCCTCCGACAGCGTGGCGCGCGCAGCCAGACGCTTCATCATCGGCTCCACCATCTTCATGTCCTGCAGCGCATCAAACGACGCCGGGACCGTGTGGATGAAATCTTTGACACCCCCCACCATGGGCGTGGGGTCCAGCTCGCCCGACAGCAGCCGCCGCAACTTGTCCAACGTCAGCAGAGTGCGGCTCATGGTGGTCTCCACCGCCTTGGATGGCCCACCCACTCCGCCCACCGTGGTGACCGGCAGGCCTGCGGCCTCCACCCCCTGGGACCGGAGCCAATCGGAAATCTGCTTGTACAACTGGCGCAGACTCACACCCATCTTCCCGGCGGCCAGGGTCATGACACTGCCACGGGAGGTCTCGTCCGGAATGTGCTGGGCGATGCTTTCGCGCAGGGCATGCACAAACGACTCCGGCTTGAGCGGATTGAGGTGTGCCTGCACAGTGACCCAGCCCAGAAGGCCGCTGATCATGGCATTGAGGGTGGGCAATACGTCGTCCACTGCCAGCATGACTTCCTGCTGCGTCAGCGCGAACTCGATGTTGGCATCGATCTGGTCTTCTTCCAGAAACTGGAAATCATCAAAGCGCACCAGCGGCTGCGACGCCCGACGCTGCGCATCCCCGCCGTAGACTGCCGCGCGCAACTCTCTGGCAAACGTCTCCGTCACGGACTGCGCCTGGGAACACAGCGTTTCAATAGCCTCTCTGGCGGGTCCTTGCGCCGGGGCCAGAGACTGCTGCTTGCCCTTGGGAGGAGCCAGCGATGCCTTCAGGCCCGACAACACATCCTCCATCAGCACGCCGCTTTGCTCCAGCACGGCCTCGATGCATCCCTGCAAGGTCGGCTTCAGGCTTCCGGGGTCATCGGCCACTCCCAGGCGGCGCAACATGAATTTGGTCATTGTCTTTGTATTTTGGCAGGTGCAGAGCCACAAAACCAGTTGCTACACACCCCTGCTTACACTCTATTACAGCCGTTTTCTCCGCGAAATCAGCTGTTTCTGGCCCCGCTTCCCGACCAATGTCGCGAACGTGAGACAATACGGCCTGTTGCGGCGCTTCAGTTGCCCGCGATGCCAGCACCTTGCTGGGGACCCAACCGACAATTGCGTCCCACTTTTGAATCCATCTGCCATTGACTGACTGTGCGCCACACCGCGCGCAGAACGGCCGGTATCCAAGCGCCCAGGATGGGCGCCTTCAACTATGAACTTCGAAGAATTGAATCTGGCCCCGGCCATTGTGAAAGCCGTGCGCGAGCAGGGTTACGAAACCCCCACCGCGATCCAGGCCCAGGCCATTCCGCTGGTGCTGGAAGGCCACGACCTGCTGGGCGGCGCCCAGACCGGTACCGGCAAGACTGCCGCCTTCACCCTGCCCCTGCTGCACCGCCTCTCCATGAGCCGCAGCGCGCAAAACAAATTTGGCGGCACCGGCATCCGTGCCCTGGTGTTAACGCCCACCCGTGAACTCGCCGCCCAGGTGGAAGAGTCTGTCCGCACCTACGGCAAGTACCTGCAACTGAGCTCCACAGTCATCTTTGGCGGCGTGGGCATGAACCCGCAAATCTCCAAGGTCAAAAAAGGCGTGGACATTCTGGTGGCCACCCCCGGCCGTCTGCTGGACCTGGCCCAACAAGGCATGCTGGACCTCGGCCAGGTGCAGATGCTGGTGCTGGACGAAGCCGACCGCATGCTCGACATGGGCTTCATCCACGACGTGAAGAAGGTATTGGCCTTGGTGCCCAAGGAAAAGCAAAGCCTGCTGTTCTCCGCCACCTTCAGTGACGAAATCCGCGAGCTGGCCAATGGCCTGCTGAAGAACCCGCAAAGCGTGCAAGTCACGCCGCGCAACACCACGGTACAGCGCATCACCCAGGTGATCCACCCCGTGGGCCGCGGCAAGAAAAAGGCCCTGCTGGCCCACATCATCAACGAGCAAAACTGGAGCCAAGTGCTGGTGTTCACCCGTACCAAGTTCGGTGCCAACAACGTGGCCGAGTTTCTGGAAAAGAACGGCATCACCGCCATGGCCCTGCACGGCAACAAGAGCCAGGCCGCCCGTACCCAGGCACTGGCCGGTTTCAAGAGCGGCGATGTGCGCGCCCTGGTGGCCACCGACATCGCGGCCCGCGGTATCGACATTGACGACCTGCCACACGTGGTGAACTACGAAATCCCGAACGTCAGCGAAGACTATGTGCACCGCATTGGCCGCACCGGCCGCGCGGGTGCCGATGGCGCTGCAGTGAACCTGGTGTGCCTGGACGAAGAAGGCTTCATGCAGGACATCGAGCGCTTCACCAAGCAAAAGATTGAAGTCAAGGTTGTCGAGGGTTTTGGCCCCGAGCCAGGCGAAAAGGGCGAACCCATCGCCATGGGCCGCCAGACCATCTGGGGCGGTGCTGGCAAGCCGCCCAGCCGCGATGTGATGCAGGCGGCTGCCAAGGCAGCGCGTACCGAAATGCTGCAACGTGTGCGTGACAACAAGGCCGGCCAGGGTGGCCGTGCGGGTGGTGGCGGTAACGGCGGTGGAAATGGCGGTGGCAACCGTGGTGGCCAGGGCCAACAGCGCGGTAACGGTGGCAACGGCGGCGGTGACCGCGGTGATCGTGCTCCCCGTGAAGACCGTAGCGGCGAATTCCAGCCTCCCCGTTCACACGGCGCCCGCCCACCCCAAAGCCAAGGGCGTGGACGTGGTCCCGGTGCAGGTCAGCCTGCTGGCTTTGCCAATGAACCCCGCGCACCCCGTGCACCCGCTGGTCAGCCCGACCCAATGCGTACCAGCGTCGATATGATGGCTGAACGCGGCGCACGCCGTGGCAACTTTGGCGGTGGAAACCGCGGTGGAAACGGAGGCGGCAATGGTGGTGGCTACGGTGGATCGGGCGGCGGCCGCTCGGGTGGCTTTGGTGGCGGGGGCAACGGGTCTCGTGGGCCAGGCGGTTCTCGCGGCTCTTTTAGCCGATAAGACCTACTCCGCGGTGCATTGTGTGGGGCGGCGCAAGCTGTCCCTGCAGCACCCCAAACTGGTCCAGCATGTGGTGGATTTTCAGGCCCCATCGGGCCTGAAAGCGTTGCCGCATGTGGACGACTGCTTTATTGCCCTTGGCACCACCATCAAGGTGGCCGGCAGCCAGGCTGCGTTCCGCGCCGTGGATTTTGAGGCTGTTGTGACCGTAGCCCGCGCAGCGCTTGCGCAGGGCGCTACGAAATTAGGAGTAGTCAGCGCCATGGGCGCAGACGCCTCTTCGGCCATTTTCTACAACCGCGTCAAGGGCGAAATGGAGCAGGCCTTGCAGGACATGGCGTTCAAGACGCTGGTGATTGCGCGCCCCTCCATGCTGGCAGGCAACCGTGAAGCCCTGAACCAGCCTTCCCGCGCGGGCGAGCGCATTGGACTCGCTTTGACGCAGCTACTGAAACCCGTGATTCCGGCCAACTACCGCTCCATTGCGGCAGAGGATGTCGCCAGGGCGCTAACACGCACCGTCAAGACCGCCGGCACAGGAACCTACCGGCTATTGTCCGGAGAGATGCAGGGCGCAGCTGCCAGGCACTGAACTGTTCACCCGCGTACGAACAGGGTGACCAGCGGGTCCGAACCCACCTGACGGCTCCAGTGGCCGTGAACGGCGGAATCAAAGGTGGCGCCTTCGGGCAAGACATCAGCAGAGTAAAAATGCTCGCCAGGCTTGAACACCCGTGACACGCCTCCCTGCAAGCCAATCTCCATCTGCCCCCCCAGAATGAAACACCATTGCGGCGCACCCGTGCAATGGAACTGGCTGCGAAAACCAACCGGACTGGTCCGCAACTGGTAGCCGCCGGATGCAAACACCTCGGACAGCATGGACTGCGGCGTGCCCTGGTTCAGTGGCAGCGCTTCTTCCTTGAAGCGGGCGCGGCCATCGGCATCGGTGAACAGGATGACTTTGGTGAAGGTGGTCATGGTGTGGTCGGTTGGGAACAATGCCGGGCATTATTCCCCAAGCAGCGCAATCAGGACTCTTCCTCCTCCTCGGAGCCCGGGGATAGTAGCTCCAGCGACTCATCGATCAGGGCATGCAGCGCCATCACGCGCTCGGCACCCAGCGTCTGGTTGATGCCCTCTTGCGCAATGCGCCATTTGCGCTGGGCCTCGGTGCGCTTGGCCTGGCCTGCCGGCATGGCACTGATCAGGCGGCTGCGCGCATCGTCACCCGCGTTCACTTCAATCCAGCCATTGGCAATCAGCGGCTGCAGGTTGCGCGACAGCGTGGAGGTGCTCATGCGTATCACGCCCGCCAAATCCACCGCACGGATCGGCCCCAGCTTCACCACATGGGACAGCAGCGAATACTGCGTGGTCTTCAAGCCCATCTTGGCCAGCTCCGCGTCGTAGTGCTGGGCCACTCGGCGCATGAGCTGGCGCAGCTTCAGGTTCGTGCAACCCTGTGGCTTGGGAACATCCGCGACAACCGTTGGCTTGACAAGTGTTTTCATGTTGATTATTGTAGCTACATCTATTGCATATGCAAGTTTATTCAAAGGAATACCCATGAACGCCACAACCACCCCCGCCACTCTGGATGCCTGGCTGGCCGAAGAAGCTGCCGTCGTCGCACGTTTGAATGCAGGCCCCGGCCCCGGTGTAGCGCGGCCCGACCAGGTGGCCGGCCTGACGGGTCTGGAGTTGATGCAGGCCATGCTGCGCGGCGACCTGCCCTACGCCGCCATTGCGAAGACGCTGGACTTCACCATCGTGGAAGTCAGCGAAGGCCGTGCCGTGTTCCAAGGCACTCCAGGACCTGCACACCTCAACCCCATGGGCACCATCCATGGCGGCTGGTACGCCACGCTGCTCGACTCGGCCCTGGGCTGCGCGGTGCACACCATGATGCCGGTCGGCCGTGGCTACACCACCGCCGAGCTCGGTGTGAATCTGGTGCGGGCCATCAACCCCGCCAAAACGCCCCGCGTGCGGGTGGAAGGCAAGGTCATCCACTGCGGCCGCCAGCTCGCCACCGCCGAGGCGCGCCTCTATGGACCCGACGGCACCCTGTACGCCCATGGCACCACGACCTGCCTGGTCTTCGACATGCACCACAAGCCCGCTGGCGGTGCCACCACATAATGTGCGTTTCCAAACCGGCTTGAGAGACCTCCATGCGATTCCTCCACACCATGCTGCGCGTGGGCAACCTGCAGCGCTCCATCGATTTCTACACCCAGGTGCTGGGCATGCACGTGCTGCGCACCTCCGAAAATCCCGAGTACAAATACAGCCTCGCCTTCCTCGGGTTTGACGGCGGCAACCCAGGCCAGGCCGAGATCGAGCTGACCTACAACTGGGGCGTAGAGAGCTACGAGCTGGGCACCGCCTACGGCCACATCGCCCTGGGCGTGCCCGACGCCTATGCCGCCTGCGCAAAGATCAAGGCCGCTGGCGGCAACGTGACGCGCGAGGCCGGCCCGGTCAAAGGCGGCACCACGGTGATTGCGTTTGTGACGGACCCGGATGGCTACAAGATTGAGCTGATCCAGCGGGCAGACGACAGTGCCGGCACCGGGCTGCGCAGCTGAACAATCCGCCCAACACCGCCATCTGGAAGAACATGCAACATGAACCGTCGCGAATTTGTTGTGCTGTCAAGCCTCACGCTGGGAGCTGGCATGTCCCACGCTAGTCCCGCCAAAGTCACTAGCCTGGCTGAGGCCCGCATCTGGCTCGACCAGCTGGAAAAAGCGCCTGGCGCCAAGGCCACCGGTACATGGCCGCTGGTGTCGGTGCTGGAGCACCTGGCGCAAAGCATCGAGATGAGCCTGGACGGTTTTCCGCGACCCAAAAGCGCCGCATTTCAACGCACTGTGGGTGCCGCCGCTTTCACCGTGTTCCAGTGGCGCGGCAAGATGACCCATGGGCTCGACGAACCCATCCCCGGCGCACCCGCGCTCACGCCGCAAGGCGACTGGAAGCCCGCCGCCAACCGCCTGCGCGCAGCCATTGTGCGATTTGAAGCCCACACCGGCCCCTTGCAGCCGCACTTTGCGTACGGTGCGTTGAACAAATCCGAGTTTGCGCAAGCCCATGTATTTCACATCGCCAATCACCAGGACGAAATCTTTGGCGGGTAGAACGGCGGGGGTTTACGCACATCCGTGAATGTTATTAAATTAATAGCTGCTTACGCAGTATCCGCGGGGGCTAGAGGCCAATTTATTCACTAATCACACTGCACCGGAGGCCTAAACCGCCTTCAAGGTGGTCTGAGGCCAAACGTTTGGGCTGAACGAAGGATTAGGCCGCTGTTGCCCACTCTTGATGCTCAATTCCGACAGTCTGGCTGTGAACCGAAACTTGGCCAGCTTGAACAAGGCACAGCAGAATGTTTCGGACAACGTACTTGCGGCCGTCAGTGGTCTTAATGTAGAGCATGAGTGACAATCGCTCCTCTCCGTTGCTGCCGACCCGACCGATAACTCCTGCCTTCAGCGAAGCGAGTGGGATGTAGTAAAAGCCCTGCGGCGTAATAAGGCGTGGCTCCCTTTCGATTGTCTTGGGTGAATGATCGACATGCGTTCCCCAAAGCCATAAGCTACTGCTGCCCTTGTTGAAGACTTGAAGCTGATCTGGTGTCGTGGCGACCTCAACTGAGGGTTGGTGTTGCAGTTCAATCAGTTGCTTGTTGATCTGATACTGCTTGATGCCGACGTAGAGGGCGCCTACGAACGTAGCGAGCAGCAGAACAGACTGGGCTGTCATGTTCACGACTTGCCATATCTCGAATGTGCTCATGCAGTTCATCGCGCGGCCCAGCGTGTTATGGAGGTGACCCACGTCTTCTGAACAAAGTCACATGGACTCATGTTTTCCTCCCGTGTATTTATAAGTTCACGATTTATATCTGATTTCTCCTATCCGTAGCAGACTGGCGACCCATGAAAATGGCACCGAACCCTGTAAAGCCTCTTGTGAACAACATCGTGGCGGATGCCTGCACACTGGCTGATGGCGCTTGTTGCTACAAATTACATAGCTGGTCGCGCATATGGAAAGAGGGCTGCAGCCCTCTTTCGTCTAAATATGGCAAGGCAGCTTACTTGCGCAATGCCTGCGTATCCTTCGCCAGCTGCGTGATCCTGCTCCACTCCCCCTTCAGCATCGCATCGGCCGGCACGATCCACGAGCCACCCACGCACACCACGTTGGGCAATGCCAGAAACTCCGGCGCGTTTTGCAGCGTCACGCCGCCGGTGGGGCAGAACTTCACATCAAAGAACGGGCCGCCCCAGGCCTTGAGCATGGCGGGGCCGCCAGCCTGCATGGCGGGAAAGAACTTCAACTCGGTGTAGCCGTCCTGTTGCGCCATCATGATTTCGCTGCCGGTGGCCACACCGGGCAACAGCGCCAGACCGTTGTCCCGGCACGCCTGGCCGACCGCGCTGGTATAGCCGGGGCTGACCGCAAAGCGGGCACCCGCCATGGCCGCGGCCTGGGCATCGGCCTTGGTGCGCACGGTACCGGCGCCAACCACGGCTTCGGGCACGTCGCGGGCAATCGCTTCCATGCAGGCCAGGGCCTGGGGGGTGCGCAAGGTCACTTCCAGCATGCGCACACCGCCGGCCACCAGGGCGCGGGCCATGGGCACCGCGTGGGCCACATCGTTGAGCACAATGACCGGGATGACCGGCGCGTCCTGCGTGACCTGCAGGGCAGAGAGAGAGGGTGTCGTAGACATGACGATTCCTTGAATCAAAACCAGCTGCAGGCGCCTTCTTCGGCGGTCGAGGCATTGCGGCGGAAATTGGCAAACAGTTCACGCCCCATGCCGACTCCATTGGCCACACGCAGTGCAGTAGGCATAACGTCTGCCGTGCGGGATTGCCAGAGGGCGGCATCCACCAGCACGTCCAAAGTTCCGGCATTGGCATCCAGGCGAATCAGGTCGCCACTGCGCACCTTGGCCAGCGGTCCGCCCGCGGCTGCTTCGGGCGAAACGTGGATGGCAGCAGGCACTTTGCCCGACGCTCCGCTCATACGCCCGTCTGTCACCAGCGCCACGCGGAAGCCCTTACCCTGCAGCACGGCCAGCGGCGGTGTGAGCTTGTGCAGCTCGGGCATGCCATTGGCTTGCGGCCCTTGCCAGCGCACGACACACACGATGTCGCGGTTGAGTTCATTGGCCTGGAACGCCTCGTGCAGCGCCTCCTGCGAATCGAACACGCGGCACGGGGCCTCAATCACATGGCGATCTTCCGGCACCGCGGAAATCTTGATCACGCTGCGGCCTAGACCACCCTGCAACAGCTTGAGGCCGCCGCTGGTGCTGAAAGGCGCAGACACGGGCCGCACCACCGATTCATCGCGGCTGGCACCCGCATCACGCCACTGCAAACCGCCAGTGCTGTCGGTCGCAGGAATCTGCGTGAATTCACGCAAACCACCCGCGCGTACCGTCAGCACATCGGCATGCAGGTAGCCCGCATCGAGCAGCTCGCGAATGACATAGCCCGGACCACCCGCGGCCTGGAACTGGTTCACGTCCGCGCTGCCATTGGGGTACACGCGGGTCAACAGCGGCACCACATCGGAGAGCGCCGAGAAGTCATCCCAGTCAATCACAATGCCTGCCGCGCGGGCCACCGCCACCCAGTGAATCAGGTGGTTGGTAGAGCCGCCGGTAGCCAGCAAGGCCACCATGGCGTTGACAATGCAGCGCTCATCCACGATGCGGCCAATCGGCGCAAAACGTTTGGCCTTGGTGATGCCCAGTACGGTGCGCACGGCTTCGCGCGTCAATTCCTGGCGCACATCCTCGCCGGGATTGATGAAGGCCGTGCCGGGCACATGCAGGCCCATGGCTTCAAGCAGCATCTGGTTGCTGTTGGCGGTGCCGTAAAAAGTGCAGGTGCCCTGCCCGTGGTAGGCCGCCGACTCGGCTCGCAATAGCTCGGTGCGCCCCACCAGGCCCTGCGCCGCCTGCTCGCGCACTTTAGACTTCTCGTTGTTCGACAGTCCCGAAGTCATGGGACCCGCCGGCACAAACACGGTTGGCAGGTGTCCGAAGTGCAATGCGCCAATCAGCAGTCCCGGGACAATCTTGTCGCACACGCCCAGCATCAGTGCTGCATCAAACACATCGTGGCTCAGGGAAATGGAGGTGGACATGGCAATCGTGTCACGGCTGAACAGGCTCAGTTCCATGCCCGCCGTGCCCTGTGTCACACCATCGCACATGGCCGGTACTCCACCCGCCACCTGGGCCGTGGCACCATGCCTTCGGGCCTCCGTCTTGATCAGGTCGGGGTAATGCTGCAGGGGCGCGTGGGCCGAGAGCAGATCGTTGTACGCGGTGACGATGCCGATGTTGGGGCCCTTCTCGGCAACGACCTGGACTTTGTCCAGCCCCGTGACGCGCGCCTTGTCGGCGTCCGGCATGGCGGCAAAGGCATGCGCCACATTGGCACAGCCCATGCGATCCGCCCCGGGCTTGCGCTGTGCTGCGACATTGATCGCCGCCAGATACGCTTGCCGCGTGCCCTCGCTGCGCGCGCGGATGCGTTGTGTCACCGTTTCAACTGTGGGATGGAGTTTCATAAATTTTGGTAACTAAATTACATTCTGAATGGTACTCCTGAATGGGCAATCCGGCACGTGTGGGGGTTACCAGATGGTTACCAACACAGACGCCACGGCGGTCCGGAACAGGCCTTGCGCCAACCGAAGTAACATCACCCGGTGACCTGCAATTCGCAGCGGAGATGTCTATGAAACTGGCAATCGTGACCCTGATGGTGGCCCTGTCCGGCGGGATGGCGTTCGGCCAGACTCCGCAGGGCAGGTCTCTGGGCCAGAACCTGTACCTGCCGATCTACTCCCACATCTGGCATGGCGAGATGGACAAGAACGGGCAGCCGATGAAGACCCTGGTTTCGGTCTCGGTGAGCATCCGCAACACAGACCCCTCCAAATCCATCCGCATCGTGTCTGCACAGTATTTCGATACCGATGGCAAAAAGCTCCGGGACTATGTGACCGCGCCCAAAACCATTGGCCCCATGGGCACCTATGAGCTGTTTGTTCCGCGTAGCGATGACACCGGAGGATCGGGCGCCAATTTCGTGATCACCTGGAAATCGGACAAACCCGCCAGCCCGCCGATCGTCGAGGGCTTCCACGCCAATCTGCCGGTGGGCAGATCCATTGCCTTCACCAGTTCTGCACGCGCTTTGCCGGAGGAGTAAGGACCACGGGTCTCCGCGGCCCTGGCCTTATTTTCCGTAAAAGTCTTTGAGGGACTGGTAGCGGGCCGCCCTGGCCGAGCGCACATGGATCAGCGCTTTCTCCATGGGAACACCCGCCTGCACCAGGGTTTCGGCCGCAACGAGCAAGCCACTTTCCTGCACTTCGGGAATGACCTCGGTAGCACCTGCAGCTTTCAGTCGGCCCACATCCTTGGCATCACTCGTCCGCACAACGATGGGGACATTCGGGCGGCTTGCACGCACCACGCGGACCACCCGCTCGGCCGAGTGCACATCTGGGTAGCTGACCACCACGGCACGCGCACGCGAGACACCTGCCGCTTTCAGAACCTCGGCGCGGTCTGCGTTGCCGAACACCACATTGAGTCCCACTGCATTGGCCCGCGCAATGCGCTGGGGATCGGCATCCAGGGCAATAAAGGGAATGTCTTCCAGCGCCAGGAACTCCCCGATACGCCCGCCGACACGACCAAAGCCGCAAATCAGCACATGGTTCTGCAGATCCATGCTGTGCACAGCGACATTTTGAATCGCCGTCACGCTGTGTGCCCAGTCCCCACGCCCCAAATCGACCGACAGCTTGGCCGCCCGGGCTATGAGGAAGGGCGCCACAAACATCGAAATCAGCATGGCCGGCAGCGTGATCTGGAAGACATCGAGCGTGATCAGCTTTAACTGGTAGCCCAGTTCCACCAGCACCAGCCCGAACTCACCCGCCTGGGCCAGCTGCGCAGCCGTACGCAAGGACACCACCCAGGGCGTCCTGGCCACACGCGCCACCACCAGCATGACGGCCGCCTTCCCGCCAATCAGCAGCAGAACCGCCAGCAGGAGCAGGTGCGGGTTGGCCAGCACATAGCGCAGGTCCAGCATCATGCCCACGGTGACGAAGAACAAGCCCAGCAAAATATCCCGGAACGGGCGGATATCGGCTTCCACCTGGTGGCGAAAAATAGTCTCCGATATCAGCATGCCCCCCACAAAGGCACCCAGTGCCATGGACAGGCCGCTCATGGACGTGAGGTACGACAGGCCCACCACGATCCACAACGTCGAGAGGACCAGCAACTCATCGGACCGGTGCAGGGCGATCGCATGGATGACACGGCCAAGGTACCTCTGCCCCAGCCAGACCAGCAGGGTGAGCACGACGGCTGCCTGCACCGCTGCGATCGCCAGCGACGAAAGCAAATGATCATCTTTGGCCGCCAGTGCGGGCAACAGAATCAGGCAGGGCACCACCGCAAGATCCTGAAACAACAGCACCCCCATGGTCTGGCGGCCCGAGCGCGAGTGCAGTTCAAAACTGTCCGAGAGCATGCGGGCGACGATGGCCGTCGACGACATGGCCACGGCCAGCCCGATGGCAACGCCACTTTTCCAGCCCTGCCCATAGCCAATCCAGGTCACCAGGCCGGTGCACAGCGCAGTCACCACCATCTGCGAAGCACCAAAACCGAATACCAGCTTGCGCATGGCATGGAGACGCTTGATGCTGAACTCCAGACCGATGGAGAACATCAAAAAGACAATGCCAAATTCTGCGAGTTCTGCAATGGCTTCGGACTCTGACAGCAGCGCCAGGCCGTGCGGCCCAAGCACAATGCCCATCAACAAGTACGCCAGCATGCTTGGTAGTTTGAGCCTGCGCGCCAACGCGACAGCAGCAACCGCGGCGGTCAGTAACAGGAGAATGGTGAGCAAGTTATCGTGCACGCCGGAATCATAGCTATCGAGCCAAACGGATCGCCCTTGCGGACGACGCAAAAACAAAGGGCCCGATCACGTCGGGCCCTTGGTGCTGGTATACCGGCCAGGCCGGTGGTGGAATTACTGTACCGAAACTTCCACCCGGCGGGCTTCGGCATCAGAACCGGTTGCCAGGGTTTGCTCAGGCTTCTTCAATTCCACCTGGTCCTGGGCCACGCCCAGGGCAGCCAGGGCGTCACGCACCTTCAGGGCGCGCTGCTTGGCCAGTTCGGCATTGGCAGTGGCGTCACCGGTCGCGTCATGGAAACCGCTGATCAGAATCTTCTTGCCCGCATGGACAGCGTGCACGATGTCAGTCAGGGCTTCATTGCCACCAGCGGCCAGATCCGCCTTGCCAGAAGCAAAATAGAACTTCACCACGCCGCCTTCCACTTTCACACTGGCGCCATCGGCTGCAGCAGCCGCAGCGGGTTTGGCCGCGAACTGATTCACCGAATACTGGCTGATGCCCACCACGAGGGCAATCACCAAGGCAATCACGCCAAAAATCACACCGAGAACAACACCAATGTTGTCGTCATCCTGAGAAGACATCGCTTGAACTCCCTAAAAAATAGAACCTGAATTGTAAAGCGACACCGGTGCAGTCACCGTCCGTCAAATCGACAAGCGCCAAAGGCAGTTTCTCCCGAGAGACATGCCTATACTTGCCCCATGACCTCCATCGCAGACCTTCGCAAGAGCTACGAACGCGCCGAACTGGACGAAGGCGCTTCGCACCCCGATCCTCTGAACCAGTTTGACCAGTGGATCAAGGAAGCCATCCACAGCGAGGTACCCGAACCCAACGCCATGACCGTGGCCACGGTTGGCAGCGACTTGCGCCCCTCCACCCGTGTGGTGCTGATCAAGGGCTACGACGCGCAGGGCATCGTCTGGTACACCAACTACGAGAGCCGCAAGGGCCGCGAACTGGCCGGCAACCCGTTTGCTGCACTGCAATTCCATTGGGTGGAGCTGGAGCGGGTGGTGCGGATTGAAGGCCGGGTGGAAAAAGTCAGTGCCGAAGAAAGCGACGCCTATTTCCAGAGCCGCCCACTGGATTCACGGGTGGGCGCCTGGGCTTCGCCGCAAAGCCAGGTCATTCCTGGCAGAACCGTATTGGTAACCAACGCCGCCAAATACGCGGCGCAGTTTCTGCTGCACCCACCGCGTCCGCCGCACTGGGGGGGCTACCGCCTCACACCGGAACGCTGGGAATTCTGGCAGGGCCGCAAGAGCCGCCTGCACGACCGGCTGCGCTACAGCCTGCAGGAAGACAGAAGCTGGCTGCGGGAGCGGCTCGCACCCTGACGGCTACCCCAAGCTGACCGGTCAATTCGCGATCAGCGGAACCAGCGTCATCACCAGCGTCACGCTGAACAGGGCCAGCACGGTGGAAACCGCCACACCGGCCGTCACCAGGTCCTGCGCCTTCTGGTAGCGCTGCGAAAACAGGAACACATTGGCGCCGATCGGCAACGACGCAGCCACCACCAGCACCACGAGCGATGGACCACGCAACCCGCCAGCCCATCCGGCCAGGGCCATCAGCAACGGGTGCAGCAGGGTCTTGACGCCGGCCAGCGCCAGCGCACCCTTGAACTCGCGCCCCACATGCGCCTGTGACAGCGTGACTCCCACCAGCACCAGCGCGACGGGGCCAAATGCGTTGCCCAGCAACAGCAGCGGGCGGTCCACCACCTCAGGCAGTGTCCAACCGGTCTGGGCAAACAGCAGCCCAGCGATGATGGGCATGGGCACCGGGTGTACCACCGCATTGCGGATGGCCAGGCCAATGGTGGCCAGGCGATGGCGCTCGGGAGCGAGCCCGGCCTGCACCTGTTCGCGCGCCTGCAACAATTCCAGCACCACCGTCGCCATGGTCAGCAGCACCAGGGCATGCAGGGAAATCAGTGTGAAGAGCAGGACGAGCGCGTCCTTGCCATAGGCCAGACCGATCAGGGGAATGCCGATCATCACGGTGTTGCTGAACGTGCCCGACAAGGCCAGCACCGCCGACCGGCTGTTGGTCCCCTGCACCACCAGCAGTACCGTAAACAACCCGGCCGCCACCGCGAAGTACAGCCATACGGGGCGGAAATTCAGCTGCTCGATGTGCACCGTGCTCATGGTGCGAAACAGCAGCGCCTGCGTCAGCACCAGAAACACCAGGTTGGACAGATCGCGCACCGCCTCCTGGCGGATGAGCTGCAGCCGCCCGGCCACCAGCCCCACCACGATCAGCAGGACGACCGGCACCAGCGAAGAAACGACCGGGTGGTCCAGAGGCATCAACAAACCGGCGACCTACTTCACCGGCACCGCATCGGTGATGCGGTAGTACAGCCCGTAGGGGTCATCCTGCAGCACCGCGAACTTGCCTTCCACGACCACGGCTTCCAGCGAATACTTCACCGGCGTTTTGGTCTTGACCTCGACCATGCTTTCGGGCCCACCGGGCACACAGAAGGAACAGGACAGGGGCACAGAACTGAGCAGGAAATGCTTCTGCTTTTCGCCAGGCTCCAGCGGCATCATGAAGCCCTGCACACGCTGACTCTTGGCATTGAGCGCCATCACGGCCGGTGTGAACACCGGCAGGATGCGGTTTTTCTCGGTTTTGGTCTTGATGGACGTCAGCAGCGACCAGGGCAGCACGTCGTTGCGCTCCTGCAGTGGCGCAAATGGGCTGTTCGGGCTGTGCACCCCGGCACCGGACCCCGCTGGCACCGCCCCACCGGGCCCCATGGGGGAACTGAGCTGGGCCTGCGCACCGCCCATCGACAGGGCGAGCAGGACCGGTACAACGCGAAAGACTGTCTTCATGGGAACCTCCAACAGGCTTATCTTAAAGCGTGGCCTCACGCACGCGCCGTCTCAGGGAAATAGAGCTCAATGCTCGTGCTTCATGCCGCAGAACTTGCCAATCGCCAGACCTTTGCAGGCGGCCTGCAGTTCCTTGTTGCAGACATCTTCACCCTTGCCCGCTTCGCGGCATTTGGCGGCGGCTTCATGGGCGGCTGCCATGGCCCGGTGTTTGGCGATGTCTTCCTTGGTTTCCTTGTCGGTTTCAGCTGCTATGGAAAACGTAGCTGCTTGCGCAAGCAGGACAAGGGCCAGGAGTGCTTTTTTCATAAATTACCTTCAGGTTGGAGTGGAGGAAAAAGAGATCATCTAGCGGGTCTGCAACAGTTCCAGCACGCTCACGCGGTAAGCACCCCAGGCCGGCAGCAGAGCCGACACCAGGGATACGGACAACGCCAGCACCGGCACCACGACCAGTTCGGCCGGCCACACCATGCCGCCAATCAGCAGGGAGTTGTCGAGTTGCAGCATCCAGGCCAGCGCCAGCGTGAACGCCTGGCCTAACAGCAGCCCCAGCACCGCGGCCATCACACCCAGCCACAGCGCCTCGCACAGCAGCAGCGCTGCGATCTTGCGCGGCGGCGCACCCAGCATGCGCAGCAAGGCAAGGTCGGCACGGCGCTCGCGCACCGCGCTCCACAGCGCGATAAAGACACTCAGGCCCGCGGTCAGCAGCAGCACACCGGCAAAGGCACGCAGCACCTCGGTGCCCAGACCCAGCATGTGCAGCAGGCGGCTGATCTCCAGCGCGGGGGCAGCGGCCTGCATCTCGGTACTGGTGTTTACGTACCGCGGAAAACTCAGTGCGGCCATTGGGGTTTTGTATTGGACCAGCGCCATGGTGATTTCGCGTTCTTGTTCCAGCACCTGTCGGTCTTCATCGTCCGTTGCCGTAGAGTCCTCGTGGACCTTCCAGACCGAAGCGGTGTCGGTCAGGATGAGGCGGTCCAGCACGCTGCCGCTGGGCGCCAGGATGCCAACCACGGTGTAGACGATGTCACCATGCGTGTGGCCACCTGCGCCCAGACCGTGCGAGCCGATAAAGGTTTGCCCCGGCGCCAGCCCCAGCTTGCGCGCCGTGGTGGCGCCCAGCACCACCTGCATGGGCGCATCCCATAGACGGTTCTGCGGGCCCTGGGCCAGTTGGGCTTCGTAGTGTTCGAGATAAGCGAGCGAGGTGCCGACGATGCGGTAGCCCGCATAGTTGTCGCCCAGACTGATGGGAATGATGTGGTCCACCAGCGGGTTCCTGATCAGCTCCTTGACGGCACTCAACGGCACATTGCCGGGCGGCACATCGATGTGCAGCACACCCGAGAGGATGAGCTGCATGGGGCTGCCCTTGGCCCCCACCACCACGTCAATGCCGGCCAGGTCGCGGTCAAATGCTTTGCTGAGCTGCGCCCCCACCAGCAACAGAAAGGTGATGGACGCCAACCCCAGGCTCAGCAGCAGCACATTGAGTGCCGCCCCGAGCGGGCGCGACCACAGGTAGCGCCAGGCAAAGCGCAGCGTCCTCATGCGGACTGCTCCTCTTTTGATAGCTGCTTGCGCAATAGATGCAAGGGCTGGAAGCCAATTTGCCCCTCAACCCCGGCAGGAATGAGCGCTGCCACGCGCGCATCGTGCGTGGCAATCACCAGCGTGGCGCCGTGGGTGCGGGCGGTGGCCAGCAATAGGGCCACCGCGTCGGCCGCGGCCTCGTCGTCCAGGCTGGCCGTGGGCTCGTCGGCCAGCAACACGCGCGGCTGCAACAGCACCGCACGTGCCAGAGCCACGCGCTGCGCCTGTCCGCCCGAGAGCTGTGCGGGTGTGCGTTGCGCCAGCTCGTCCACGCCCAGGGCCTGCAGTGCAGAGTGGATGGCAACGCTGTCCTCGGACTGTCCAGCGGCCCATTGCGCCATGGCCAGGTTCTGCTGCACGGTGAGCGCCGCGCTCAAGTGCAATTTTTGGGGCAAAAAGCCGATCGTCCTCGCCCGCCATGCGTCAGACGCCACGGACTTGAGAGCATGCAAGGGCTGACCCACAACCTCCACGGTACCCGCGCTGGGCGCTACCAGCCCGGCCACCAGCGCCAGCCAGGTCGACTTGCCGCAGCCAGAGGGGCCACTGAGCAGCAACACGGCGCCCTGCGCCACATCGACATCGGGAAACTGCAGCACCGCCGTGTCGGGGGTGCCGGGGTACTGGTAAGCCAGACCGAGCGTACGGATCATGCGGCCGGTCCTGCCGCTGCTTCGGACGCCGTAGCGCCCGTGGCGCAGTCCGCACACACACCGCGCACCGCAAAGTCCATGCTCATGCCCTGGTAGCCCAACGCTTTCAGCGCCTCCAGCGCAGTCTGGGCGGCGCGCTCCAAGTCGCTGGCATTGGCCTTGAGCGCGCCGGCCAGCGGGCTGTCACGGTGGCAGCTCTGGCATTCGAAATGGGGAATGGCATGCACGCTGGTGGGCATCGCCTGGTAACGGCGCACACGCTGGCTGTCCACGCGGCACAGCAGCAGGCCCACCTGGGTCAGCCGGTCGATCAGGCGGTATAGCGTCACGCGGTCCAGCGCGGCCACGGAATCGTCGGCTAACGCAGCCTGCAACTGGGCATGGGTGTAACTGGTGTCCGGATGGGCCAGTAGCCAACCCAGCACCTGGCGCGCGGCGGCCGTGCGGCGCAGGCCGTGGGCGGACAGCAGGGCGTCAATCGGGTCGTCGCCCTTCAGCACGGGCGGGGTCGGGGGAGTTGCAGAAGCCATCAAAGCATCCTCATAAATGCAATTCAGTTGCGGTAACTTATTAAATGCAACCAAGTTGCGTTAGACTATATCGCAATTTAGTTGCATTATGAGATAACTTTGTGACCACTCCACACGCCCCTGCCCAACTTTACAAACGGCTGAGTTGCATCGCCCTGCCGGCGTGGAAGCGGGTGGCCCTCACTCTGCCCGCTCTGGCCCTGCTGTGGCTGGGCGTGTGGTGGGCCAGCCTGGAGGCTGCACCACTATGAGTGCATTGCCTGCCATATCCCTGCACAACCTGACGGTGAGTTACCGCCAACACCCGGCCCTGCACCATGTGAGTGGCCACTTTGCGCAGGGCTCTCTCACCGCCGTCATCGGTCCCAATGGCGCAGGCAAAAGCACGTTGCTCAAAGGCATCGCCGGTCTGGTGCCACTGGACCGGCATGCCCGCATCGAACGTGCATCCGAGCTGCGGATGGCCTACCTGCCGCAGCACAGCGAACTGGACCGCAGCTTCCCGCTGGAGGTGCGCGACTGTGTGCTCATGGGCTTGTGGACGCAAACAGGCGCCTGGGGCCGCGTCACTCCAGCCATGCTGGCGCGGGTGGACGCGGCACTGGAGGCCGTGGGACTGCAGGGTTTTGGGCACCGCCCGGTGGGAACACTTTCAAGCGGACAGTTGCAACGCACGCTGTTTGCGCGCCTGCTGGTGCAGGACGCACAAATCATCCTGCTGGACGAACCCTTCAACGCGGTGGACAGCAAAACCACCGCCAGCCTGCTGACGCTGGTGCAACAGTGGCACCGTCAGGGCCGCACCGTAGTGGCCGTGGTGCACGACGACGCGCAGGTGCGCGCACATTTCCCGCAAACGCTGCTACTGGCGCGCGAATGCATCGCCTGGGGCGCGACGACCGAGGTGCTGACCCACGAAAACCTGGCGCGCGCACGCCATATGGCCGCGCTCCCATGAACGTACTGCCCGTTCTGTGGGACGCCCTGTTGTCCCCTTTTGTTGAATTTGCCTTCATGCGCCGCGCGCTGGTGGCCACGCTGGCGCTGGCGCTCAGCGCGGCGCCACTGGGCGTGTTCCTGACGCTGCGGCGCATGAGCCTGCTAGGTGATGCACTCAGCCACGCAGTGCTGCCGGGGGTGGCCATCGGCTTCATGGTAAGCGGCCTGTCGCTCACGGCCATGGCGATCGGCGGCGTACTGGCCGGCATGCTGGTGGCCGGCGTGGCCGGTGCGGTCAGCCGTTTCACCACACTCAAGGAAGATGCAAGCCTCGCCGCCATCTACCTGGTCGCTCTGGCACTGGGCGTCACGCTGATTGCCGGGCACGGCACCCAGCTGGATTTGCTGCACATCCTGTTTGGCAGCGCGCTGGGAGTCGACGCCAGCGGCCTGCTGCTGGTGGCAGGCGTGGCCACTGCCAGCGTGCTGGCGCTGGCGCTGATGTACCGCGGCCTGGTGCTGGAAACCTTCGATCCGGTTTTCCTGAGCGCACACCGCAGCGGCGTCCCGCCCTGGATGTGGCAGCAGGGCTTTCTGATGCTGGTGGTACTCAACCTGGTGGCAGGCTTTCAGACCCTGGGCACGCTGATGGCCGTGGGCCTGATGATGCTGCCCGCCGTGAGCGCGCGCCTGTGGCACGACACCCTGCCAGCACAGCTGGTCAACGCCAGCGCGCAAGCCGCCCTGGCCGGGGTGGCCGGGTTGCTGCTGTCGTACCACTTCGATACGCCCTCCGGCCCCACCATCATCGGCTGTGCAGGGGCGCTGTACGCCACCTCGCTGTTGCTCGCTCCAGGCGGCTGGCTGCCGCGCTGGTGGGCCACCGCACACCGCGTGGCCTGAGCTTCGCCACTTGCGCATTCTTTTTTTTCATTTCCCCTCTTTTCATACGGACCTCACCATGACGCACCTGGACACCCCCCACCTCCGTTCCCTCCCCCGCCGTTTTCTGCTGGCCAGCGCTACGGCCCTGGCCCTGTTGGGCAGCCATGCCCATGCGGCCGACAAGCTGCCGGTGACCGCCAGCTTCAGCATCCTGGGTGACCTGGTGCGCGTGGTGGGTGGCGACCGCGTGGCGGTGACCACCCTGGTGGGTGCCAACGAAGACGCGCATGTGTTTGAAGCCAAGCCTGCCGACGCCAAAACCCTGCTGGCCTCCAGACTGGTGGTTACCAATGGCCTGGGCTTCGAGCCCTGGGCGGGCAAGCTCGTCAAGTCATCCGGCTACAAGGGTGAAACAGTGGTGGCAGCCAAGGGCGTGAAGGCGCGCCACATGGACGAAGAAAAAAGCCATTCGGGCCATGACCATGAAGAAACCGACCCCCACGCCTGGCAGAATCCCAGCAACGTGGTGGTCTATGTGCGCAACATCGCCGCGGGTTTGAGCAAGGTGGACGCTGCAGGGGCCAGCACTTACCAGGCCAATGCCGAGGCCTACGTCAAGGAACTGCACGCGCTGGACACCTGGACCAAAGAACAGATGGCCGCCATTCCCGCCGCCAAGCGCAAGGTCATCACCTCGCACGACGCGTTTGGCTACTTTTCTGCGCAGTACGGCGTGAAGTTTCTGGCACCGCAAGGCGTCAACACCGAGACCGAGCCGAGTGCCAAACAGGTGGCGCAGCTGATCCAACAGATCCAGCGTGAAAAGATCCGCGCGGTGTTTGTGGAGAACATGAGCAACCCCAAACTCATCGCCCAGCTCAGCAAGGATGCCGGCGCCACGCTGGGTGCCAGCCTGTATGCCGACGCGCTGTCCGCCGCCGACCAGCCAGGCGCCACCTACCTGCAGATGATGCGCCACAACGTGACACAACTCGTGGCAGGCATGAAGAACAACTAGGTTTAGGCGCGTAGATTGCTATTATATTTATAGCATTTTGCGCTTGTTCTGCGCGGGCTGGATGCCAATTTGTTACCCAACCACCAGACGAATTCCCGGCATCACCTGCTCGGACTCGGCGCGGCGCTCCAGCGCCAGGCGCATGTTCATCTGCGCCACTTCGGTGTGCTCCACAGCCAGTGCCTGGGCACGTGCCCCTTCACCGCGCTGCAATGCGTCGAACAGCATGTGGTGCTGGCGGTGGGCATACAGCATCCAGTCGCGGTCCAGCGCGACCGCACCCTGCATCGGCAGCATGGCCGACGCCGGGGCAAAGGGCAGCTTGTCGTTCAGGGACACCGCGCGCTGCAAGGCGCGGTTGCCACAGGCATCCAGAATCAGGGCATGGAACCGGTCATTCATGCTGGCATAGGCCGCGTAGCTCTCCAGCGTCAGCGGATTGGCGGCCAGTAGCCGGTCACCTGCGTCCAGGCACGCCTGCAAATCCCCCTGGAGCTGGCGCGACACCCCATGTTCGGCCACCAGACGCGCCGCCATGCCTTCGAGGTGGCCGCGTACCGCAATGGCATCCGCCACCTCCCGCGGAGTGAACTGGCGCACCAGGTATTTGCCAGTGTCACTGGCCTCAACCAGCCCATCCTGCTCCAGCGTCACCAGCGCGCTGCGCACCGGCGTGCGCGAGGCGCCCAGGCGCTCGGCCAATTGCTGCTCGGCCAGGCGCTGCCCGGGGGCGAAAGTGCCACGCAGAATCAGGTCACGCAACTGCATCAAAACGGTTTCTTGCAAGCTCATGGCGATAACTGTACACTGAATTTATTAAATGGGATACCGTTTTACCAATCAGGAGACTGCATGAAAGCCGAGCACAACGAACTCGTCACCCGCGTAGGGCCTGGCACGCCCTGCGGCGACCTGCTGCGGCACTACTGGCAACCCGTGGCACTGGTGGACGAATTCAACCCGGCGCTGGACCCGGCCATGGCGGTACGTCCCGTGAAAGCGGTGCGTCTGCTGGGGCAGGATTTCGTACTGTTCAAAAATGCGGCAGGCCAGTTTGGCTTGCTCGACCGCGACTGCCCGCACCGTGGCGCGGACTTGGCCTTTGGCCGCAACGAAGGGGATGGCCTGCGCTGCCCTTTCCACGGCTGGAAATTCGACGTGACAGGCCAATGCACCGAGACCCCCGGAGAACCTGCGGGCAGCACCTTGTGCCAGCGCATCCAGCAGCGCAGCTATCCCATCGTCGAGAAAAGCGGTGTGCTGTTTGGCTGGTTCGGTCCACAGGGTATGCCGCCCCCACCGTTTCCGGCGTTCGACTGTTTCAACGCACCCGCCAGCCACACCTTTGCCTTCAAGGGCCTGTGGAACTGCAACTGGCTGCAGGCGTTTGAAGTGGGCATTGACCCGGCCCACGCCTCGTTCCTGCACCGCTTCTTTTTCGACGAATCACTGGAAGAAAGCTACGGCCGCCAGTTCCGCGGCGCCAGCCTGGGCGAGCTCGATGGCCAGCGCCTGCCCATGACCAAGGTGATGCGCGAATTCGACCAGCCGGACATCTCTTTCACAACCACACCCTACGGCCTGCAGCTCACTGCGCTGCGCGCCATCAATGACCAGCTCACGCACACCCGCGTGACGAATGCCATTTTTCCCAGCACCTTTGTGATCCCGCTGTCCGAAACCATGACGATCACGCAGATCCATGTGCCGGTGGACGATACCCACAACTACTGGTACGCCATCTTCACCAGCTTCGATGCTCCTGTGGACCGGGAAACCATGCGCAACCAGCGGCTGGAAGCCGTCACGCTGCCCGACTACATTCCCAAATCGGGACGGCACAACCAGTGGGGTTTCAACGCCGAAGAGCAGCAGACGCGCACCTACCTCGGCATGGGCGAGAGCGACATCAATGTGCACGACCAGTGGGCCTGCGAGAGCATGGGGGCCATCCAGGACCGCACCCGCGAGCATCTGGGCACCACCGACAAAGTGATCATGGCCAACCGGCGCACGCTGCTGAAGGCGATTGAGACCGTGCAGGCGGGTGGCACGACGCCCGGTGTGGCCGATGCCAGCGTAGCCAGACAGCGCATGGGCCCAGACACCGTGGATGGCTTGGCGCCAGCGGATGGTGTGGAGGCCTGGTGGCGCGCCGCCGTGCTGGCCAAACGCCGCGGCGCCCCCTGGGACGCGGCCCTGGAGCAGACCACTGCAACGTACGCACCGCACGAGGAAGCATCTTGAAGCCATCGGATTCCGCAGACACCACGTTCGCCGAACGCTGCGGCCTGCACGACGCTGCGCGCGAAGCCGCGGCGCAGCGCACCGCGAGCCTGATCGAAGCCAGTGGACTGGAACTGGTGCGGTTTGGCTGGTGCGATGTGCACGGCACGGTGCGGGGCAAGACCCTCACCGCCCGGGCCGCCATCCGGGCTCTGCGCGAAGGCGTTGGCATGGTGAGCACGCTGCTACTCAAAGACACCTCTGACCGCACCGCGTACAAGGTGTTTGAGCCCGGCGGTGCGGCTGATCTGCCGGGTTTCGCGTTTGCCAGCAACCTGCTGCTACTGCCCGACCCTGCCAGTTTCAAGGTGCTGCCATGGGTGCAAGGCACAGGCTGGTTGCGCTGCCAGCCCTGGTTTCAGGACGCCACCCCGGTACCGCTGGACACGCGGCGCGTATTGCAACAGGCGCTGGCACGGCTGAACAATCACGGGCTGGGGATGGTGTGCGGGCTGGAGGTCGAGTTTCACATCTACCGCATCCGGGACGCCCAGCAACGCCCGGACCTCGACCCGGAGCTCTCGGCCTGGCCGGGGCTGCCGCCGGCGGTGGACCTGATCCATCCGGGCTACAACCTGCTCAGTGAGGGCTGGATGGACATGGCCGAGGAACCGCTGCGCATCGTGCAGCACACCGCACAGTCCTTGGGTTTGCCACTGCAATCGCTGGAAATCGAAATGGGACCCAGCCAGGTGGAAGCCGTGTTCGACGCCACCGACGCATTGACCGCTGCCGACAACATGGTGCTGTTTCGCTCCAGTGTGCGCCAGGCGCTGCGGCGTGCTGGCTACCACGCCACCTTCATGTGCCGGCCGCCCTTCCCGAACATCATGTCCAGTGGCTGGCACCTGCACCAGTCACTGGTCCACACCACAGATGGACGCAACGCGTTCATGCGCGATGCACCGGCACCCGGCACCCATGCCACCGATGCACAACACACCCTCTCAAGCACCGGCACGGCCTGGCTGGCGGGGCTGCTGGCCCATGCCCGGGGCATGGCACCGCTGTGCACGCCCACGGTCAATGGCTTTGCCCGCTTTCGTCCCAACGCGCTGGCCCCGCAAGCAGTGCTCTGGGGGCGCGACAACCGGGGCGCCATGCTGCGGGTGATCGGTGCGGCGGGCGACACCGCCACGCGCATCGAAAACCGCGTCGGGGAGCCAGCAGCCAACCCCTATCTGTACATTGCATCGCAAATACACGCCGGTCTGGACGGACTGGTCCGTGGCCTGACACCGCCAGCGGCCACGGAGTCCCCCTACGCGGCCGACGTGGTGCAACTCCCCACCAACCTGCCAGAGGCATTGGCGGCGCTGCAATCCAGCGCAGCGCTGGTGGAAGGATTGGGCGCCGACTTCGTGCGCTACTACAGCCACATCAAACACGCCGAAGTACAGCGCCACACGGCGGCGGAGGACAAGGCCGACTTCGAGCGACGCGAATATTTCAGCCGGATTTGAATGCATGATCACTATCAATTTAATAGCTAATAGCGCAGATTCCACGGGGGCTACAAGCCAAATAAGCACCCCTTCCGGCAAAAGCCTGATGCAGGCAGCCCAGCTGGCCGGCGTGGATGGCATTGCAGCCGACTGTGGCGGCAGCTTGACCTGCGCCACCTGCCACGTCATGGTGCGTGAGCCCTGGGCCAGTCAGTTGCCACCGGCCAGTGCAGACGAGCTTGCCATGCTGGAGTTCACGGCGGTACCGCGCCAACCCAACAGCCGACTGGCCTGCCAGATCCAGCTGACCGATGCATTGAACGGGATGACGGTAGATTTACCCGCTTCGCAATACTGACCGTCAGGCTGGGCGCCCAAGCCTCTGGTTCTTTACTTTTTCAGAACCGACACATCCGCATGTTCGGTGATGCCCATGCTGTGGAACAACGCGGCCACCAGCCGGGGCACGTGGACAAAGTGGATCTGCAGGCCATCGGTCTGGTGCGCTGCAAGCCAGTTGAGCACGCTGCCCGCAGCTGCAAAGTCGACCCGGACCAGGCGGCCGCAATGGATAGTCATGGGCTCACCCGGTGGCAGTTGGTCCAGCATGCGGTCCAGCACCTGGGTCGCGTCCCGGAGCAGGTAGCCCGTGAGCTCCAGCGTCTGGGATTGCCGCGCCTCCCCCAGAGCCGAAGCCTCGGTGATCGGCCCCGCCTCCGTCTGCACAAACGACGGCACATGGTGTGATTCGGTGTAAGTGCAATTGGCTTCCAGCCAGCTCGGCGGTGACACTTCGTAGGTCATGCAGTAATCGAGCGCAACGTTCTCATAGGCCTCATGGGCGCCCTGGATGCGCAACGCCTCCAGACGCAAATGCCACCAGACGGCGTCCACCGTGCGGTCTTCTGTGGGGGTAGCGGCCTGCAGTGCTGCATTGAGTACTTCGGCACCGCCAAAGGTCAATGCCAGCGGCTGCGCTGCCCACTGGGTGAACAAGGCCGACAATGCCCGCGCACCTTCCAGCGTGATGCCATGCAGAAGCTCCCAGTGCACATGCCGCTCGGCGCGGCCCGGCTGTGAAGCTACCAGGCGTGCCACATCACCAGCGTCCAGCGTTTCCGGACAGGACCAGCCCGCCACTGCGGACTCCAGCGGTGCAAGATCACTGTCCACAGAAGGGGTTGCACCTTCCAGCACATCGGGCACCGAAAACCACTCGGGCGCTGACCGCCCGAAACGCTCGGCGTAGTCGATCGCCAGGGCATCGAACTGTTCTGGCAAATCTGCCGCCCGGTACACATCGAGCAACGCACAAGTGCAGTTTTCGGCCAGCGAGGCATCCGCCTTCGGGTCCTGAATCACGGCCAGCAGAGCAGCACCGGCAGCCGTGTAATCGCTCTCGGCAAAACGGATGGCCGCTTCCTGCAAGACGGGATTTTCCAGATCCAGCAACACCGGCAGTCCACGACGCACCGCGGGCGCACTGCTGCGCCCCTCATCGCGCGCGACGGGGGGCAATTCCGATTCCGGCGTGGGCGGGGCCGTTGGCTGGGCGTCTTCGGGAACCGTACCGTCCACAGCAGCCGCCTGCAAAGGGGCTGATGCACTCAACAATCCCGTGAAGTCCAGATCCATGTCCAGATCGTCATCGGTGGATGGCGGTGGCACATGGACCGGCGCTGCCTTGGGTTTTGCCTGTGGCGCGCGCACCACCTGGTTCAGCGTGGGGACCTGCCTCCCGGCTGGGGCCGCCGCTCCGGGTGGACGTGGTGCAGAGCGACGGTCGGCATGCTTGCCCTTGACCCATGACTCGGCCATGTGGGCCTCAATGTCATTGATTTTCTGCAGCGTACTGGCCCGTGCCTCGGACAGCACGTCTTCGTTCCGGAAGCTCGAACTGCTCTGGAATACCGAAGGTCGCCCGGCCGCGACACCGGCCATGCCCCCTTTGGAAGCACGCACCTCGCGAAGGTAGGCAAACTCTTTGCGCCGCACCATGTCGTCGCGCCGCTTGGCATCGATGCGGGCCTGCAACTCCAGCCTGTCGAGTTCGCTGGCACGTGCGGGCTCGGAGTCAGGCGCGTCGTTCTTGTCAGCGCCTGGCGCGCGGATCAACCGGGCCATTTTGGCCAACATACCGGTGGGACTTGCTTTAGATGCCATGTATGAGTCTACCGCGTACCGGGGATGCCATAAACACTGGAAAAGCCTGCCATTCCCGGATCGCCTCTATGCCTTTTGCAGCCTGGCAAATGTCTTGCGAAATTTGGCCACCTTGGGTGCAGCCACCGCCTGACAATACCCCTGCTGCGGGTTGCGTTCGAAAAAGTCCTGATGGTAATCTTCTGCGGGCCAGTAATTGCTGACCGGCACCAGTTCTGTAACGACAGGCCGATCGTTCACAGCGGCAACTTCCGCCATTACCTCTCGGGACACCAGTTCCTGTTCGGGTGTCGAAAAGTAGATGCCGCTGCGGTACTGCGTCCCGACATCATTGCCCTGGCGGTTCAGGGTGGTGGGGTCGTGGATCAGGAAGAATATTTCCAGTATCTCGCGCGTCGATATCTGCGCCGGGTCGTACACCAGCTTGACCACTTCGTTGTGTCCGGTCATGCCGGAACACACGTCTTCATAGCTGGGATCCACCGTTTGCCCGTTGCTGTACCCCGACTCCACATCCACCACGCCCTGCACCTGCACGAACACGGCCTCCGTGCACCAAAAACAACCTCCACCCAGGGTGATGGTTTGCAGGGATTGGGCAGACAAAGACATGGGGTGACTCCGTTCAGTGACCCCAGGGAGACCGGGGCGTGCGCCGCATCTTACGCGCACTCCCCCGGCCCTACGGCGTCAACGGATACGTGGCAAGGCCTGCAGCTGCTCGGGTGTCGTGAAGTAGGCGGAAGTGGCCCCCATGCGCCCCCGCGCCAGCCCCAACTCATGGCGCGCTACGGTGCGCAGATGCACCTCATCCGGGCCATCCATCAGGTGCATGGCACGACCCCAGGTCCAGAAGTAGGCCAGCGGCGTATCCGGCGACAACCCCATGGCCCCAAAGGCCTGCATGGCCCGTTCGACAACCCGTGTCTGCAGCCGCGCAGCCACGACCTTGATGGCAGCCACCTGTGAACGCAATTGCGCAGGCTCCAGCGTTCCCTGGTCCAGCGCCCAGGCCACCTGCAGCACCAGCAACCGGGCCTGGTCGATCTCGATCCGTGATTCGGCCACCCAGTCCTGCACGTTGGAAAAATCGGACAAATACTTCCCGAAGGCATGGCGCTCCAGAATGCGCTCGGTGGCCAGTTCCAGCGCCAGTTCGCACTGGCCAATGGTCCGCATGCAATGGTGTACCCGACCCGGGCCCAGGCGCGCCTGGGCCATGGCAAACCCCTCACCCCACAAGCCCAGCAAGTGGTCCGCGGGCAGCCGTACATCCTTGAACACGATCTCGCAATGCCCTTCCGGGGCATGGTGGTGCACGACCGCAATGTTGCGCAGCACCTGCACACCCGGCGTATCCAGAGGCACCAGCACCATGCTGTGGTGGCTGTGCGGCGAGCCCCCCTCCTCGCCGTCGTTGCGGCACATGACGATCAGCAACCGGCACTGGGGGTGGGCCGCGCCAGTGATAAACCATTTGCGCCCATGCAACACCAGCTGGTCTCCATCCCGGCGCACCGTGGTTTGCAGGTTGGTGGGGTCACTGGACGCCACATCCGGCTCGGACATGGCAAACGCCGAACGGATCTCGCCGCCCAGCAGCGGCATGAGCCATTGCGTGTTCTGGGCGGGCGTGGCAAAGCGGTGCAGCAGCTCCATATTGCCGGTATCGGGAGCACTGCAGTTGAAGACTTCCGCAGCCCACGGCAGCCGCCCCATGGATTCAGCCAACGGGGCGTAGTCGAGGTTGGACAGCCGTGTTCCAGGCTGGTCGTCCCGCAATGTCGGCAAGAAAAGGTTCCACAGCCCTTCTTCGCGCGCCAGCATCTTGAGGTCTTCCAGGAATGGCGGGGGGTAGACGCCCTCCTGCACCGAGCGATGCCAGGCTGCGTTGTAAGGCAGTACATAGCGCTGGAGAAAGGCATCCAGACGCTGGCGCAGATCCTGCGCCCGGGGGGAATGTGCGAAGTCCATGGTGCATTGTCCTGCCCAAAGGCTGCGTCAGAGGGAACACTGGGGACATGCACCGCTCCGTGCGCCACCGCCTTGACCACTTCCACGCAAACCTCTACACTAATAACCAATCAGTCAGTAATTTAATGACCTCCATCAAACTCTGTGACATCGCCGCCAATGTGCGTGCCAAGCGCGAACGCCGCAAGGAATCCCGCCCGGGTGAACTGCTGGCCGCCGCGCTGGAGCTGTTTGTGGAGAAAGGGTTTGCAGCCACCCGTGCCGAAGAAGTTGCCAAACGGGCCGGGGTGTCCAAAGGCACGCTGTTCCTGTACTTTTCCAGCAAGGAAGAGCTGTTCAAGGCGGTAGTGCGCGAAAACATCTCTGGGCGGTTTTCCGAATGGACGGCTGAGCTGGAAAACTACCAGGGTAGCAGTGCCGACCTTCTGCGCTACTGCCTGACGGTCTGGTGGGAGCGCGTGGGCTCCACCAAAGCCTCTGCCATTCCCAAGCTGATGATGAGCGAAGGCAGCAACTTCCCGGAACTTGCGGCCTTTTATGAGCTGGAAGTCATTCGACCTGGTGATGAGCTGGTTCGGCGCATCATCCAGCGCGGGGTATCCCGCGGGGAGTTCCGGCCGATCGACATGAAGTACGCCGCTTACCTGGTTCTGGCGCCCATGCTGTTCCTGACCGTGGCGATGCATTCGTCAGGCCCATGGGCAGACCCCTCCGCCAACCTCGACCCGCAGGAATACATTGCCATGCAGGTGAATATCCTGCTGCACGGCCTGTGCGTCGATGCCCCACCTTCCCCTACCCACCCTACCAAGAACGAGACACCATGAAACGCTGGCTGAAATGGATTGTGATTGCAGTGGTTGTCGCCCTGCTGGCCCTCGGCGTGTTGCGCGCCCTGTCTGCACGCAAAGCCACCAAGGAGGCGCTGGAATCCCAGCAGGCCGCTCAAAAAGCCCAGCCCACCATCGCATTGACCGCGACAGACAGTGTGCAGGCCAAAACCATGGAGCTTTCACAGGGGCTGGCCATCTCCGGCTCCCTCAAGGCAGCCTCTTCTGCCTATGTCAAAGCCCGCGTGGCAGGCGAGCTGCAAGGTCTGACCGTACGTGAAGGCGACTTCGTCAAGGTGGGCCAGGTCATCGCCCATGTGGATCCCACAGAATCCAGAGCGCGCGCGCGCCAGGCACAACAGCAGGCCGAAAGCGCCCGCGCCCAGGTCGATATTGCGAAGCGCAGTTTTGACAACAACCGGTCGCTGGTCGAGCAGGGGTTCATTTCCAAAACCGCGCTGGACTCCTCCATCGCCACACTGTCATCCGCAGAAGCCAACTACCGGGCAGCCCAGGCGGGCGCGGAAGTCGCTACCAAGGCGCTGGAAGACACCGTCCTGCGCGCACCCATCTCGGGACAGATTGCACAACGCCTGGCACAAACCGGAGAGCGCGTGGCGATCGACGCCCGCATCGTTGAAATCGTGGACCTGAGCCGTCTGGAACTGGAAGCCAGTCTCAGTGCGGCCGACTCCCTCACCGTCAAGGTCGGGCAAAGCGCAGAGCTCACGATTGAAGGCGCAGCCAAACCCGTTGCGGCCAAAGTAGTTCGCGTCAATCCGACCGCTGTGGCCGGCAGCCGTGCGGTGCTCGCCTACCTCGCATTGGAGAGCAACAGTGGTCTGCGTCAGGGCCTGTTTGCCCAGGGCACGCTGGCCACCGGCAATGCACGCGTGCTGGCACTGCCACTCAACGCAGTGCGGACCGACAAACCCCAACCCTACGTACAGCTGTTAACCAATGGCCAGGTCAGCCACACGACCGTGACTTTGGGTGCGCGCGGCGCGGCGGACGGATACACCATGGTCGAAGTGGCCGGCATCCTGGAAAACGCCGAAGTGCTCAGTGGCACCGTGGGGCCGGTCCGCGAAGGAACACTGGTCAAACGCCAGGGTGCCAAGTAAATGTGGTTCACCCGCGTATCCCTCAAAAACCCGGTCTTCGCCACCATGGTCATGGTGGCGCTGGTGGTGCTGGGCCTGTTTTCCCTGCAGCGCCTGCAGGTGGACCAGTTCCCCAACATCGATTTTCCTGTGGTGGTGGTGATTGCCGACTACCCCGGCGCGTCCCCGGAGATTGTCGAAAGTGAAGTCTCCAAAAAGATCGAGGAAGGCGTCAATTCGATTGCAGGCATCAATGCACTGACATCGCGCAGCTACGAAGGCCAGAGCGTCGTGGTGATTGAGTTTGGCCTGCATATCGATGGCCGCAAGGCTGCCGATGATGTGCGCGAGAAAGTGGCTGCCGTCAAACCCAGCCTGCGCACCGAGGTCAAGGAGCCGCGCGTGCTGCGCTTCGATCCGGCGGCACGCGCCATCTGGTCGGTCGCGGTATTGCCGGACACCAAAGTGCAGGGTGCCAAGGTACCCAGTGCCGTGGAATTGACCAACTGGGCGGAGCAGACTTTCAAGCGGCGCCTGGAGAACGTGCGCGGTGTGGGCTCCGTCACGGTGGTGGGCGGCACCAAACGTGAAATCAACATCTACCTCAACCCCCAGTCACTGGAGGCGTTTGGCATCACCCCCGATCAGGTGGTTACGGCAGTACGCAATGAAAACCAGGACCTGCCGGTGGGCACCATCCGCTCCAGCGAGCAGGAGCGCGTGATCCAGATCGAGGCGCGCATGGAACGCCCGGAGGACTTTGGCCGCATCATCGTGGCGCGCAAGAATGGCGCCCCGGTGCGGGTGGATCAGGTGGCACGTGTCGCCGACGGCGCACAGGAGGTCGACAGCCTGGCGCTCTACAACGGCCAGCGTACCCTGCTGCTCAACGTCCAGAAATCGCAGGACGAAAACACCATTGCGGTCGTGGATGGCCTGATCAAAACGCTCGCCGAAGTACAGAAGCAGTTACCCCCGGGCGTCCGGCTGGAGCAGATTACCGACGGCTCACGGCAAATCCGGGTCTCGGTGGAGAACGTTCGCCGCACCCTGATTGAAGGTGCCGTGCTCACCGTGCTGATCGTGTTCCTGTTCCTCAACTCATGGCGCTCCACCGTCATTACCGGCTTGACGCTGCCCATTGCCCTGATCGGCACCTTCCTGTTCATGAACCTGTTCGGGTTCACCATCAACATGATCACGCTGATGGCACTCTCCCTGTGCGTGGGCTTGCTGATTGACGATGCCATCGTGGTGCGGGAAAACATCGTGCGGCACGTGCAGATGGGCAAAAACGCCTACGACGCTTCCATGGACGGCACCCAGGAAATTGGCCTGGCGGTGTTGGCCACCACGCTGTCGATCGTGGCGGTGTTCATGCCCATTGGATTCATGGGCGGCATCATCGGCAAGTTCTTCCATGAGTTTGGCATCACCATCGTGGCTGCGGTGATGATTTCCATGTTCGTGAGTTTCACGCTCGACCCCATGCTATCGAGCATCTGGCACGACCCCAGCATCGAAGCCCATGGGCACCGGCACGCGCCGGTCACCCTGTACGACAAAACGATTGGCCGGGTGACGGGCTGGTTTGACCAGGCCACCGACTGGCTGGCCGATGCCTACCAGAGCATCCTGCGCTGGGCTCTGGTACACAAGCTCAAGACCGTGGCGCTGGCCGTGGCCATCTTTGTGACAAGCATCTTCATGGTGCCGCTGCTCGGAACCGAGTTTGTTCCCAAGTCAGACTTCTCCGAGACTACGCTGAGCTTCTATACCCCGGTTGGTTCTTCGCTGGAGGTCACGGAGGCCAAGGCCCGCCAGGTCGAAGCCATCATCCGCGAGTTCCCCGAAGTGCGCTACACACTCTCGACCATCAACACGGGCAACGCCCAGGGCAAGATGTACGCCAGCATCTACATCCGCCTGGTGGACCGCAAATTGCGCAGCTTCAGTGTCGACCAGATGTCGGTCACCCTGCGCCAGCGACTGGCCCAGGTGCCTGGCATCACTGTCACCCACGTCGGTCTGCTGGATTCCGTGGGCGGCCAGAAGCAGGTCCTGTTCTCCATCCAGGGGCCGGACACCGCGGAGCTGGAGCGACTGACCCGCCTGGCCACCGACCGGGTGCGCACCATTCCTGGCCTGGTGGATCTGGACTCCACCGTCAAACCCAACAAACCCACACTCGATGTGCAGGTCCGGCGCGACGCCGCTTCGGACCTGGGATTGGGCGTGGCCCAGATTGGCAGCGCCCTGCGCACGCTTGTGGCCGGACAGACGGTAGGCAACTGGCGCGCACCCGATGACCAGACCTATGACGTCAATGTGCGGCTCGCACCGCAAGCCCGCAATACGCCCCAGGATCTGGACCAGCTGCCATTTGCCCTAGGCACCAATGCCGACGGCAGCCAGCGCATTGTGCGGCTCAACCAGATTGCCACGGTGAAGGAAAGTACCGGCCCCAACCAGATCAACCGGCGCGACCTGACCCGTGAGGTGGCGATCAGCGCCAACGTGTCGGGCCGCTCAGCCGGCGAGGTCTCTGCCGACATCACCAAGATCATGAACGACATTGCCATGCCGCCTGGCTACAGCTACAAATTCAGTGGCTCCACCAAGGACATGGCGGAGGCCTTTGGCTACGCCATCTCGGCGCTGGTGCTGGCCATCGTGTTCATCTACATGATTCTGGCCAGCCAGTTCAAGAGCTTCCTGCAACCGCTGGCCTTGATGACGGCCCTGCCCCTGACCCTGATTGGTGTAGTGCTGGCGCTGATGATGTTCCACTCCACCCTGTCGATGTTCTCGGTCATTGGGGTCGTCATGCTGATGGGCCTGGTGACCAAGAATGCGATCCTGCTGGTGGACTTTGCCATCCGCGCACGGGAAGACGGCATGGAGCGCGCCGAGGCCCTGCTGATGGCGGCCAAAGTGCGGCTACGCCCCATCCTGATGACCACGCTGGCCATGATCTTTGGCATGGTGCCCCTGGCCTTTGCGCTGACCGAAGGTTCCGAAATGCGGGCACCCATGGGCCAGGCTGTCATTGGCGGCGTGATTACCTCGTCCCTGCTGACACTGGTGGTCGTACCGGTGGTGTACTGCTATATGGACGACCTGGCCAACTGGTTCAAAAACCGCTTGGGTGCAGGTTCAAAAACCTCTGCCCGGTAAAATTGGCTAGAATCGCTTAACATACCCCATGGAGTATATGAAATGAATATTGAACAAGCCCGCTTCAACATGGTCGAGCAGCAAATCCGCCCATGGAATGTGCTGGACACTTCGGTGCTGGAACTGCTCTCGGTCGTCAAGCGCGAAGCCTTTGTGCCCGCAGCGTTCCAGGCCCTGGCATTTGCCGACATAGAAATTCCTCTGGGACATGGCCAATGCATGCTCGCACCCCGCCTGGAAGCGCGCATGCTGCAGGACCTGGCCATCCAGCCGCAGGAGACGGTGCTGGAGATCGGTGCCGGTTCCGGCTATATGGCGGCCCTGATGGCCCAGCGCGCACACCGCGTGGTATCGCTCGAACTCGTTCCTGAACTGGCCAGCATGGCCCGCACCAACCTGCGCAACGCCGGCATCCAGAACGCCGAAGTACGCCAGGGCGACGGCGCTGCCGCCAGTCCTGCCGAAGGCCAGTACGACGTCATCGTCCTGAGCGGCTCGGTGACCGAAGTCCCCCAGTCCCTGCTGGACCTGCTCAAAGTCGGCGGACGCCTCGCAGGGATCGTCGGTGACGAGCCCGTGATGCGCGCCACCTTTGTGACCCGTGTCAGCGCCACCGAATTCACCACCCGCAAGCCCTGGGACTGCAACGCACCACGCCTGCAGAACTTTCCCGAACCCTCACGGTTCCAGTTCTGAGCGTATCCACCTGAAGCCACTCCATGATTGACCAAGTCCGCCCCCAAGACCTAGCCGCCTGGCTCGACCACGTGCGCCAGTTTGGCTCCCCCGTCGTGCTGGACGTTCGCGAGCCCCACGAGCTGCAGATGGCCAGCATCCAGGCGGACGGTTTTACGCTGCTGACGATTCCCATGGGGGTCATTCCGCCAAGGCTGAACGAGCTGGACCCGCAGCAACCTATTGCCTGCCTGTGCCACCACGGCGGACGCAGCATGCAGGTTGCCTCGTTTCTCAAGGGACGCGGGTTTGCCCACGTCGCCAACATCGCGGGCGGCATCAACGCCTGGTCCGCGGAAGTCGACCCCACGGTTCCCCGGTACTGATTACCCAAGAAAGACTGCCATGACACGTCAAAGCCTTCCCTTCACGCTCCGTCTGCTGCCCCTGCTCATCCTGGCGGCCTCCGGGGTGGCCACCTCCGCGCAGGCCCAGAGCCTGGTGGACCTGTACACCGCGGCGCGCGGCTATGACGCAACCTACCAGTCCGCCAAGTCGCAATTCGATGCCACGATGGCAAAGTCGGAGCAGGCGAAGGCAGCCATCCTGCCCACAGTGGGCCTGTCTGCCGCTGTTAGCCAGACCAACCAGGATGTGCAGCAGCCGGCAGCGCGAAACTACACCTACAACGCACAATCCGCCACCATTGCCGCGTCCCAGCCTCTGTATCGTCCCGGCAACTGGGCCAGCTACGACCAGGGCAAAAAGCAGGTTGCACTGGCACAGGCCCAACTGGCCCAGGCGGAGCAGGACCTGATTGTTCGCGTCAGCCAGGCCTATTTCGACGTGCTGGCAGCCACCGACAACCTGGCCTTCGTCAAGAGCCAGAAGGCTGCCGTTGGCGAGCAGCTGGCATCTGCCAAGCGCAACTTCGAAGTGGGCACATCGACCATCACCGACTCACGCGAAGCCCAGGCCCGATTTGACCTGGTCACCGCACAGGAACTGGCGGCTGAAAACGACCTGCGCGTGAAATCCATCGCACTGAATCAGCTCGTGGGCGTGTCCAACGCCCAGCCCAAGCCCCTGAGTGCGCCGGTGCAGCTGGCTGACCTGGCACCGACAGACGTCGAACAGTGGGTCGGTGAAGCCCAGGCTAACCACCCAGGCATCAAGCAGCAGGAAGTGGCATTGGAAGTAGCCCGACTCGAAACCGCCAAAGCCGAAGCCGGGCACAAGCCCACGCTGGACCTGACTGGCAGCTTCACCGCCAGTGGCTCACAGAACGCACCATCCTCTACAAGTTTGCAGACCGTGGATACCCGGGCCAATGTTGCAAGCGTAGGCCTGTCCTTCAATATGCCCCTGTTCGCCGGCTTCTCCGTTCAGAACCGTGTCAAGGAAACCATCGCCCTGGAAGACAAGGCCCGCACTGACCTCGAAGCCACCAAGCGCGCTGTGGCCCAGGGTACCCGCACCGCCTTCTTTGGCGTGCAATCGGGTCTGGGCCAGGTCAAGGCGCTGGAAGCCGCCGAAACCTCCAGCCAGAGCGCGCTCGACGCCAACAAGCTGGGTTACCAGGTGGGTGTGCGCATCAACATCGATGTGCTCAACTCGCAAAGCCAGTTGTTCGACACCAAGGCCAAGCTGGCCAAAGCCCGTTACGACGTGCTGGTGGGTGGACTCAAGCTGCGCCAGGCTGCCGGCACGCTCAAGGCGGATGACCTGCAGCCCATCAACGGCCAGCTAGCCAAGTAACAGCGTTTTGACGGCCCTGGCGGTCCGCTCTGCGGCACCGCGGTGGGCTTGGCTGAGCGCCAGCGCCGCGTGGGCGGCCTGGGCCAGTTCAGATGGTGATGCCACCAGACGCCGGGCACGGGCAACCGCCTGGGCCATGTCGGCCACTTCAAAGGCAGCTCCTGCGGCCTGGGCCAACTCCGCAGCCTGCGCAAAATTGAAAGTGTGCGGCCCCATCACCACCGGGCAGCCGCAGGCAGCCGCTTCGATCAGGTTCTGTCCACCCAGCGGCGCAAAACTCCCGCCAAGCAGAGCCACGTGGGACAGGCCGAAGTACAAAGCCATCTCGCCCAGCGTGTCGCCAATCCAGATGTCGGCGTGCTGCGGCCCATCGGTCCATTGGCTGCGCCTGGAAACAGAGAACCCGGCCTCAATGCACAAGCGGGCCACTTCATCAAAGCGCTGCGGATGCCGGGGAACAATCAGCCACTGCACTGGATTTGCTACATTTTCAATAGCTGCTTGCGCAGTATCCACGGGGGCTAGAGGCCTTTTTTGCTTCAAAAAATCCAGCAGAAGACGTTCCTCCCCCTCGCGGGAGCTGGCGAACATCACCACGGGCCGCCCCAGTTTTTCACGCCAGGCCGCCCCGGTCTGCAACTGGGTAGCGTCCGGTGTGACGTCAAACTTGAAGTTCCCCATCACCCCCTGCACCGTGGCTCCCAATGCACGCAGGCGCGCCGCATCTTCCTCGGTCTGGGCCCACACCACGCGCAAGCCCGCGTAAGCAGGGCGCGACAGCCAGGACAGGCGCTGTGCCTGCCGCAGCGACTTGTCACTCAGACGCGCATTGACCAGGCACAGGGGAATGCCCAGCTTGGCGCACGCAGCCACCATGTTGGGCCAGACTTCCGTTTCCACCAGCAAGCCCACGCGCGGCTGGAAATGCTGCAGAAAACGCGCAACCGCACGGGGCGTATCCCAGGGCTGCCACACCTGCACATCACCCGATTGCAACAGGGCCTTGCCCTGCGCGCGCCCTGTGGCGGTGCCGTGGGTGAGCAGCAGGCGCATGCCGGGGAATGCACTGCGTAATTGGCTGACCAGCGCAGAGGCCGCACGGGCTTCGCCCAAAGAGACGGCGTGCACCCAGATGCAGGGACCCGCGGCAGAACCCGTGTCCGCCCGCGCCTGGGTGTAGTTGCCAAACCGTTCTTCCACCGCTTCGCCATAGCCCGGTTCGGCCACTGCCCTGCGCCGCAACTTGGACCGCAGCAGGGGCTGTGCAACCCACAGCACCAGGGAATAGAGCCAGCGCATCATTGGCACAGCACCGGGGTGGCCAGGCTTTCCCAGGCCTGCCAGACCGCATCGACCTCCGGATGCGGTGCGGCAAACACACTCACCTGCCGCCCATTCTCCAGCGGCCCGGTGCGCCAGGCGGTATCGAAGTTGTAGATCTGCACATGGGGCAGGCCCAGCGCCACGGCTATATGGCTCAGGCCGCTATCCACCCCCACCACGCCCGCGCAGCGCGCCATGGTGTCGGTCAGCGCATCGAGTGCCATGGTGGGCCACACCCAGGCGTCGTCCAGCCCCACGGCAATGGTTTCGCTGGTGGCCTTTTCAACAGCACTGCCATGGGCCAGTGCCACCGCAAATCCGCTGTGGTTGAGACGTTGCCCGAGCGCAATCCACGCATCCACCGGCCACTGCTTGTCGGCGCGCGAGGTGCCGTGCACCAACGCCACCACCGGCTTGCGCGGCACAAACGGGTTGGCTGTGAACTCAGGCGGTACAGCCGCCAATGCACCCGGCTTCAAACCGAACTGCAACTTTTTCGGTACTTCATAGTCCAGCGCCTTGGCGCACAGCAGGCGCGAGCGCTGCACGGCGTGCACATGGGGGTCCAGTGTGACGGCCAGGTCGGCCACCCATCGCGCCGGCGCCTCAAAGCTGGAGCCATCGGTCGCATGGGCCAGGCTGATGCGCTGGCCGGTGGGCGTGGTACGCGCCAGCCATGCCACCAGTGCCGATTTGGTCAGGCCCTGCAGGTCGATGACGGCGTCGTACGCTTCGCTTTGCAGTTCCGTCTTGAATTGCTTCCACTCCTGCCGGGTCTGCTTGGCAAAGGGACTCTTGCGCCAGCGCCGCAAGTCACAGGCAATGACACGACCTACACCCTGGCAGCGCGCGGCAAGAGGGACAAATCCACCTTCAACTACCCAGTCAATCTGCACGCCGGGCAACGCAGAACGCAGGTCCTGCACCGCAGGCATGGCATGCACCACATCACCCAGGGACGAGAGCTTGACGATCAGGACCTTGCGCACCGTTGAACTCAATGCGCAGCCTTCTCAAAATGGGCGTCCGGCTTCACGCTGTGCAATAACGCCACCATGGCCTTTTGGATGCGGTCCAGCGCAGCCTGGGTCTGCCCTTCAAAACGCAGCACCAGCACTGGCGTGGTGTTCGACGCGCGCACCAGACCGAAACCATCCGGCCAGTCCACGCGCAAACCATCGATCGTGTTGACGACCGCCGGCGCTTCAAAAGCCGCCCTGGCGACCAGTGCCTGCACCACGACCGGCGGCTCACCCTCCGCACACGGTACGTTGAGTTCCGGTGTGGAGAAGCTGGTGGGCAAGGCGTTGAGTACCGCACTGGCATCCTGGGCGCGGCTGACGATTTCCAGCAGGCGGCAACCCGCGTAGGTGCCGTCGTCAAAACCGTACCAGCGCTCCTTGAAGAAGATGTGCCCGCTCATCTCGCCGCCCAGTGGCGAGTCGATCTCCTTCATCTTGGCCTTGATCAGCGAGTGACCGGTCTTGAACATCAGCGGCACGCCACCGGCCGCGGCAATGGCCGGGCCCAGGCGCTGCGAGCACTTGACGTCGTAGACGATGGTGCCGCCGGGCACGCGCGAGAGCACGTCCTGCGCAAACAGCATCATCTGGCGGTCCGGATAGATGTTGGTGCCATCCTTGGTAACGATGCCCAGCCGGTCACCGTCGCCATCGAAAGCCAGCCCCAACTCGGCATCGCCCGATGCCAGCGCTGCGATCACGTCGCGCAGGTTCTCGGGCTTGCTGGGGTCAGGATGGTGGTTGGGGAAGTTGCCATCCACGGTGCTGTGAAGTTCCTGCACCTCGCAGCCAATGGCACGCAGGATATCGGGGGCGGATGCGCCGGCAATGCCATTGCCCGAGTCCACCACGATCTTGATCGGGCGGGCCAGCTTGATGTCGCCCGCGATGCGCTCGCGGTAAGCCGCCGTCACATCGCGCGCGGTAACCGTGCCGCCGGCTTTCAGCGTCCAGGTTTCGGCCTCCATCATGCGGCGCAAGGTCTGGATGTCATCGCCAAAAATGGCCCGCCCACCCATCACCATCTTGAAGCCGTTGTAGTCCTTGGGGTTGTGGCTGCCGGTCACCTGGATGCCGCTGTTACACAGCGTGTTCGCTGCAAAGTACAACATGGGCGTAGTCACCATGCCCACATCGATCACGGCCACGCCAGCTTCCTGCAAACCGCGCATCAGGGCCTGCGACAGGGCGGGGCCGCTCAGACGCCCGTCCCGGCCCACAGCCACCGTGGTTTCTCCCTGCGACAGCGCCACAGTGCCAAAGGCACGGCCCAGTCCCAGTGCCACGTCTTCGGTCAATGTCGAGGGCACGACGCCCCGGATGTCATAGGCCTTGAAAATGCTGGATGAAAGTTGCATGTTTTCCCTGTCTTTGGATCGCCGACGAATCGCGTGGCGCGTCGCTGGCATTGTAGGCCGCCGGGCTCGGGGCCACATGTCCGGAAACCGCCAGTTTTTCACGTTTTGGCTGCGTATGATGGCCCCATGCCCCACGCTATATCCCCCGCAACCGATGACGTCTGTTACCTGGCGCTCACCACGCGGGACAGCCGGTTTGACGGGCGTTTCTTCGTTGGCGTCACCTCCACGGGTATTTACTGCCGCCCCGTCTGCAAGGTGCGGCTGCCCAAGCGCGAGAACTGCCGCTTCTATGTGTTGGCCGCACAGGCCGAACAGGCTGGCTTTCGGCCCTGCCTGCGCTGCCGGCCCGAGTTGGCGCCAACCACCACCACACCGATCTGGTCCACCCAGGATGCTTCCGCGATCCTGGCGCAGCAGGCAGCGCGTTTACTGGACTCTGCCGAACCCTGGTGCGAAGGCACGCCCAACGCAGGCCAACTGGCCACCCGGCTGGGCATCAGCGAGCGGCATGTGCGCCGGATTTTTGAAGCCCATTGGGGCGTCTCGCCGCTGCAGTACCTGCAGACACGCCGGCTGCTGACCGCCAAGCAGTTACTGACCGACACCCGCCTGCCGATTGCCGAGGTCGCCCACCTCAGTGGGTTTGCCAGCCTGCGCAGCTTCAATGCAGCCTTTGTCTCGCACTACCACCTGCAGCCCCGCAGCCTGCGCAAGGACGCTGCCAGCGCTTCACCCTCTGCCATGACGGCAGATAGACCCGCCGGGTTGGTGCTCAAGGCCAGCTACCGCGCGCCCTACGACGTGGCCGCCATGCTCGGATTTTTTGCCGCACGTGCGGTAGCCGGGCTGGAGGTGGTGCACCTGCAGGAGCAATGGATGGCGCGCACACTGGAGGTCTGGCACGCCGGTCGCATCCATGCGGGTTGGGTGCATCTGCAGTTTGTGCACGGGCGCCAGGAGGTGGTGTTTCGCATCGACGAAGCCCTGGCCGGCGTATTGCCATTGGTGATGTCCCGCCTGCATGGTCTGCTGGACCTGGATGCCGACCCCCTGCCCATCCAGGCGCAACTGGGCGCGCGCTTTCCTGGATCTGAGGGGCTGCGCGTCCCGGGCACGCTCGATGGTTTCGAGCTGGCGGTACGCGCCATCCTGGGCCAGCAGATCACGGTGGCCGCAGCACGCACATTGACCACCCGACTGGTCGCCCGCTTCGGGCGTCCGCTGGTCACCCCGTTCGCCGAGTTAACACATCTATTCCCCGGTGCCAGCACCCTGTCACAGGCCAGCGGAGAAGACCTGGGCGCCCTGGGCATTGTTCGCCAGCGCCAGGCGGCCATCCTCGCCCTGGCCCAAGCGGTGGCCGCGGGACGCATCCAGCTGCATGCCAGCGCCGATGTACCGGCCACCATGGACGCACTGCAGGCGCTCCCTGGCATTGGCGCCTGGACCGCGCACTACATCGCCATGCGTGCCTTGCGCTGGCCCGATGCGTTTCCCTCGGGCGATGTGGCGCTGCAAAAGGCCCTGGGTGTACGCGAGACAAAACATCCTGCTGCAGAAGCCGAGCGCGCCTCCCAGGCCTGGCGGCCGTGGCGCAGCTATGCGGTGCTGCGTGCCTGGTCGCTATAACTTTTATAGCTTGCTGCGCATATAACACGGGGGCTACAAGGCATTTTCATATGAAATTCTCCAAACAACTCACGCGCTGCACCTTTGACGGTCCACTCGGCACCATGACGCTTGCGGCCCATGACCACGGACTTGTGGGCATCTGGTTTGACGGACAACAGCACCAGCCGGACCCGTCCGTCTGGGCTGTGAATCCACGTCACCCCATGCTAGCCAGCGCTACCCGTCAACTACAGGAATACTTCGCTGGAAATCGCCAGGTGTTCGACATGGCACTGGACCTGGACGGTGGCACCGACTTCCAGCAACAGGTATGGCGCGCCCTGCTCGAAATTCCCTCGGGGCAGACCGTGAGTTACGGCACGCTCAGCCAGCGCATCGGTCGGCCCAGGGCCGTCCGCGCTGTGGGCACAGCCATCGGGCGCAACCCGCTGAGCATCCTGGTTCCCTGCCATCGCATCGTGGGCACAAACGGAGCACTGACCGGCTATGCTGGCGGACTGGACCGCAAGACCGCGCTCCTGCAATTGGAGAGCCCTCGCCTTGACCACTGACACCGCCACCCCGCGCCCGGCCTGGCTGCTGGATTTCACGCTGCTGGCCGCCATTTGGGGTTCGTCGTTCCTGTTCATGCGCAACGGTGCAATGGAGTTCGGCGCGCTGCCGACAGCCGGTTTGCGGGTCCTCATCGCCTCCGTCTTTTTGCTTCCCATCCTGGCCGCCAGGGGCCAGGCGGCGGATTTGCGCCGCCACTGGAAGCCGGTGTTTCTCGTGGGTCTGACCAATTCGGCCATTCCGTTTGTCTGCTACTCGTATGCCTTGCTGTCTATCAGTACCGGACTGTCTTCCATCCTGAACGCCACGGTTCCGCTGTTCGGCGCGATCATTGCGTGGCTGTGGCTCAAAGACCGGCCGCACGGCGCACGCATTCTGGGACTGCTGATCGGCTTTCTGGGCGTGGCCATGCTGGCCTGGGACAAGGCCAGCTTCCAACCCGATGCATCGGGCCTGTCCACCGGCTGGGCGGTCCTGGCCTGTCTGCTGGCCACGTTTTGCTACGGAATCTCGGCCAGCTTCACCAAACGCTATCTGGGCGGCATTCCATCGATGGTGCTCGCCACGGGCAGCCAGGTGGGCGCAGCCATCAGCCTGGCGCCGCTGGTGTGGTGGTTCTGGCCTGCACAACCGGCGTCCCTCCCTGCGTGGCTGGCCGTGGTGGCGCTGGGCGTCGTCTGCACCGGCATTGCCTACGTGCTGTATTTCCGGTTGATCGAGCGTGCCGGTCCGGCACGCGCGCTGACGGTCACCTTTGCCGTACCGGTGTTTGCCGTGCTCTACGGTGTGGTCCTGCTGGGCGAGGTGGTGACACCCTGGATGATCGGCTGCGGGTTCATCATCCTGCTCGGCACTTCGCTCTCTGCCGGGCTGCTGCGCTTCGGACGCGCTTAGGGCAACGCTGAATAAGTAGCCGCTGGCGAATGTAAGCGGCACGAAGATCGGTGATGCGTGGATTTCGAGCCTGAACCCTTGCCCCATCGGGCAGTTTGACGGGTCTTGCGACCCAC
>Ga0075156_10000054_pt1 | contig 49106 bp, 45 predicted proteins | sample JI81AbrownDNA_FD_70966 | JGI IMG/M metagenome (GOLD analysis project Ga0075156, IMG submission 70966) | Wastewater effluent complex algal communities from Wisconsin, to seasonally profile nutrient transformation and Carbon sequestration -... | ecosystem: Engineered > WWTP > Effluent > Algae...
GTAAAGATAATTCAATTATACTAATGAGTTCATTTCCGGCTTTGGTGAGGTCTGGCGCAACATTTGGAATAAGTGCCGATTATACTAAAATTGGAATTGAAACGGGTGAAATGGCAAATTTGATATTTGAAGGAAAATCCTCATGCGAAAAAGAAAGAACCCACCTACCAAAACATTTCAATTTTTTGTTGAATGAAGAATACGCAACTGCTTCGAAAATTAAAATTCCCGCAACTATCCACGATAGAGCCAAAAAAAGTAAATTGCTTTCTATAGGATTACAACTCTTAAATGAAGAAAAATGGCGTTCGAGTAAAATTATTTTTGAGAACATCTTAAAGGATGATCCTACCAACCAGTCAGCCCTTGTTTACCAACAACTCGCCGTTGAAAAAATATCAGGCACGCAAGTGAAAGATATACTTCAAAAAGCGAGGGCAAATTATGAGTCCGGAAATTTTACGGCTTCCAAAATGGAATACCAAAAGGCACTCAAATTAAACCCAAGTTTAGCAGAAGCAAAGGAAGGAATTCAAAACGCACTCGTAAGTCAGAGCGAGAAGGAACGACTAAGAGCAATTAACCTTAAAAACCAAGGCAGTGTTTTTGATTCCATTCGTTCCTACTTAGATTCCTTACATACATTTCCGCAAAACACAAATTCTAAAAATGAATTGGAAACACTTCGTAAAAAAGAATTTAGTCAAGTTTCGACCCTTTCCCAAGAGGGAATTCACCAATATCAGAATAGGAATTATGATCTCGCGATTACTAATTTTGAAAAAATTCTTTTATTGGATCCTCAAGATAAAACGGCAATCGAATACCTCCGCCTTTCCATCAAAAAACGCGAAGCCATTCGCAATCTAGAAATGCGACAAAAATAAAAATTCATATTACCACTTCGACATATTTTCCATTGTTTTTCGACCTTTTTGGTTATGTGGAATGAAGAACAAGAAGCAGTCATTGAATCCCCATCCAGAGCTAAACAAGTCATCGCTGGTGCAGGATCGGGAAAAACGACGACTATGATTGGTTTGCTCTCAGCAAACGAAAGTAAAGCCAAAATTGACCCAAAAAGAACTTTAATAGTAACTTTCACTAACAAAGCAACAGATGAATTTAAAACTAGATTACTTAAAAATAAATTATCGGAAAGCTATAGAATATCCACATTTCATGCGTTTTGTTATCAAATAATTCAAGAATACCATCCTATTTATATAAATCAATCGATCGGCATACTTGATCCTAAAGATAAAGAATCTTTTACAATAGATTACTTATATAAAGATAGATTTCAAATAGGTGGAATTCCTTTTGCCATTTTATTTCAGAAAAATGCTGAAATGTTCAAGCTGGAATATCCCGAAATTTATTCGAGGTATATAACTGCTCTCGAAAGCTGGAAGCACCAAAATAAGAAATTGGAATTCGAAGATCTTCCCGAAATACTTTATAAAGGATTGAAGGAAGACCAAGATTGGACAAGAAAAATAAACAGCCTTTTTGATTCCGTAATCGTAGATGAGTTCCAAGATACAGATAAAACACAATTAAAAATATTACAATACTTGAAACCACCAAACATAACGATCGTAGGAGATGATTGGCAAGCAATCTACGGATTTCGCGGTGCGACTCCTGAACCTTTTTTAAACTTCCCTGAGTATTTTCCCGAGACTCAGCGTTTTTTACTTTCTACTAATTATCGATCCCTAAAAGGAATTATCGATTTATCCGCTCACGCATTAAAAAAAAATCAATCTAAAATTCCAAAAGAAGTGCGCTCTGTTCGAGCAGGAGAGACTTCCTTTCACAAAATCATTTTGGATCATCCTAAGGCAGATCGTTTCAGTGCCGTGGTAAAAATAAATTCCCTCATTCAAGAAAATTCTGACACGATAATGCTCGTTAGATCTAATTTCAGAAAACGAGAATGGATACAAGCAGGAGTAAATGAAACAAATGTGATGACAATCCATGCGGCTAAAGGTCTGGAATTCAATACAGTTGTTTTAGATTTAAGTTCTGGTTGGAACCTTCCTGAAGCTTGTGATCAGGCACAGATTGAGGAGGAGCGAAGAATTTTGTATGTGGCTATTTCACGAGCAAAAGACCAAATCATTCTGATTGGAAGAAAAAAACAGAAAATGAAAATCGGACTAGAAGATGAATTTTTCGAGTATTTTCGCAACTTCGATTCTTTTGCAAAACCTACTTTACGATATCGCCTACTCTGGTGAATTGGTACTACGTTTGGGGGATTAGCTCAGCTGGTTAGAGCGCTACCTTGACATGGTAGAGGTCGCTGGTTCGATCCCAGTATCTCCCACCAAACGATTCTCTCCTTTAGAATTAAGATTGCTTTTCAGTCTTCAAATGCTACTTTGCTCGAAGTCCTATGAAAAAGTTACCTCTTCTTGAAGAAACTTCCTTAGCCGTATTTTTTGCTCTCTTCGGGGTGCTGTCTTTCCTATTATTAAAATTCTTTAGTATTGAACCCGGAATAAAATTTTTCATCCTTACTCTCAGTTTTCATGTGTTTCTTCTTATTTTTTCAAAATTTTTAAGATGGTTTACACCTTATAAGATCTGGAAGTTTTTGATTCCGCTCTCTTTATTACTCGTTTTTCCAGATTGGTTTTTATCCACTGTGTTAGGTGTTCTTGTTTTTCCAGAAGACGGTCTATTTAAGATTGGAACTGTTTCTGGTTATATGGCTGGTCTTTGGGCCATTCCGCTATTTATCCTGATTTATACCGGAATTAAATTGGAAGAACGTTCTGTCTCTATCTTTGGGACATGTCTCTGGATCGCAATGTTATCGCTACTTATTTTTGGCGGCGCAGAAGCCTGCTCTTGGATGTTAAATTCTTGGTATGCACAAAATGTGACGCAGGTCAAAGGAATAGCGCTCTACGTCTTGATTCCTGAAATGATTTTGGGTGTTGTAAGTTACTTAGCTTACCAAGGATTTTCGCAAAGTCATTTCCTTGTTCAAGTTGGGATTGGCTTTTTAATTATGATTCAATATTTAGGGAGCCTTTCTTTTTTCTATTTGGTTATCGAACGAATCTTTTAACGCCTTGGAAATGCTTGCTTCCCTAGGTGTTTCATAAATTTTAGAGGGATGAAGTTGTTTTTGCCAAGGATTGGATCCTTTGCTTTGTATTCGATCGCGACGATCTTGGGAATCGAGCTAACGCTACGACTCCTGAATCCTACCTCTCTACAATATTATCGCGATGTTAAACTTCTACATGCCTACCACCCGAATTATGGGGTGACTCTCCAGGCAAATGAAAGTAGATATGTTAAACATTATGCTGGACTCTGGGAGGGCAGATTTACGACTAATTCTCTAGGGCTTAGAGGATTAGAAGAACCAATATCTAGATTGCCGAAACTTTTTTGTTTAGGTGACAGTATGGTGATGGGATTTGGAGTATCGGATGAGGAAACATTCTGTTCACTCCTAAATAATATTCAACTGAATGGCCAAATATACCAATCCCTAAATCTAGGTGTCGACGCCTATGGTTCGCTAGGTGATACAAAGAGGCTAGAAGACATCTCAAGCAAAGTATCAAACGTGCGTGAAGTCTTATTTTTTATTTCGCCCAATGATTTTGCAATGCCGGAAGTATTAAGAAATCAAGGTATCCTTCCAGATGATGAATTAGATGCACTCCATGAAAAGGATGACTCTTGGAAAAGAAATTTCAGAATTCAATTCGAAGCGACCAGGATTTCTTTCTTTTTGCAAGCCTTAAAGCTAGCTTACGAGCAAACGATTATCGTCTGGTCACAGAATAAAAGCCTGGCCCGAAGTGAATTAAAATATGCAATTGAAGATCCTTTCAAATATATTCTGAGTTCCTTTTTCGAAACGTCAAAACGTAATATTTGCCAACCAAGTGATTCAAGTTCAAAATTAAACTGTCCAGAACCTGTTCCGACAGAACAATTTAGTTGTCTCGAAAAAGCGCCTGCAGCATCCACTTTACCAGAATTGACGCCCACCACCATCGGCGCGTATGAACAGATGTTAAAATTAAGCAAAGATTTTAACTTTAAACTTAGACCTATTGTGATCCCGGTACAAGTTGAAGAAATTTATTGTTATTTAAATGGGAAATATCATCCATTGGGTAACTATGCAATTAGGGCTAAAAAATTCTGGAATTCAAAAGGAATAGAACTGATTGATCTGACACCCTATACGAAAAAAATGTGCGGCAATGAGTTAACCATTAACGAAAAAAAAATCATTACTTCGATTAGAGATCATTTCATACCTGGTGATGGGCACCTAACAAAACTTGGGAATAAATGGGTCGCAGATTCTATTAAAACAGAATTAGGGGCCAAATAAACATGTTATTCAATTCCGTACACTATTTTATTTTTGCTCCTATTGTTATCTTACTCTATTTCATATTACCAAAACGTTTTCAGGGTATCCTTTTATTTATCGTAAGTCTTTATTTTTATGCAATCTTCAAATTGCCTTTTCTGATTTTACTCATCTTTTCCTTTGTTCTAACAAAACTCGCAGTAGATGCCATGGAAAAATCGAAAGGTAAAAACCAAAAACTATTTTGGTTAAGTGTATCTATATGGGGAAACCTAGGTCTTCTTTTTGCTTTTAAATACCTAGACTTTTCAATCAATTCTTGGAATTTATATTTTGGATGGAGTGCCTGTGATCCAAACTACGTTCCACTCATTGGAATCATACTTCCTATGGGAATCAGTTTTTTCACCTTACAGGCAGTGTCTTATGCGGTTGATGTATATCGAGGTGTAGTTAAACCAGCTAAATCCATTTTCCATTTTGGACTCTTTCTTTCATTTTTCCCTCAGCTAGTCGCAGGCCCAATACTTCGTGCAAGTGATGTCCTACATCAATTTTTAGAACCAAAAGAATTCCAAAGAGACAACTTAGACAAAGGGTTACGGCAATTTTTTTGGGGAGTTTTCAAAAAAACTTTTATTGCAGACCCAATAACTACCGTTATAGATCCAGTCTTTGCAGATCCTTCTACTTTTAGCGGTGGAACACTCTGGATTTCAGCCATTCTTTTTGGAGTACAGATTTATTGTGATTTTTCCGGTTATTCTGATATAGCGATTGGTACTGGTAGAGTTTTAGGTTTTCAAATACCAAAAAACTTTGATCGACCCTATCTATCCGGAACATTAACTGAACTTTGGCGAAGATGGCATATTTCTTTTTCTTCTTGGTTAAGGGACTATGTTTATATCACGCTCGGCGGCAATCGGAGAGGAGAACTGTTTTCTTTCATTAACTTGTTTATCACCACGTTTGTCTCTGGTATCTGGCACGGTGCAGATTGGACCTATGTACTTTGGGGTGCAACTCATGCATTCATGATGGTTGTTGAAAAATTCCTCTTTAAGTTCAAAACGATTAAAAATGGATGGGACAAAGTTCCTCGTTGGATACAGCCAATTTATCCTCTATCGGTTTTTGTTTTCGCTATTTTCTTTTTTCGTGCTCGACCTACGGCAGCAGAACCGCAAGGAATCAACGTTTCATTCCAGATGATAAAACAAGCATTTACACTTTCGGAGGGAAAAACTCAAACTCTTCCCTTCGAATTGTTAGCCGTCATTGGTTTTTTGTTTTTCGTAGATATAGTTCAGAACAACAAAGAAGATGCCTTTGAGAGTTTAATGAACAAACCGATGATACTGTACACTGTATGTGCTATCTTGTACATCACAGCATTCTTAATATACAGCGTAACAGTATCGAGTCCCTTTGTTTATTTCCAGTTCTAGAATTCGATTTTTGGAGCGTTCTCTATTTTTTTAACATCTTCGACAGTGAAGTTTGGCTTTGCATCATAACCGAAAGCCTTTGCAGTTAAAACTGCCGGAAATTGTCTGATATAGATATTGTACTCTTTTGTCGCTTTTATAAAGCGATTTCGTGCTACGGTGATTCGATTTTCCGTCCCTTCCAACTGAGCCGTAAGATCCGAAAATATCTGGCTTGATTTTAATTCGGGATAATTTTCCTGAATGGACATGAGTCGTCCTAAAAAGGAACCTAACTCTCCTTGTGCCTTAGTAAATTTTGCAAAAGCTTCGGGATCTTTTAGGAGTTCGGGAGTCGCCTGAATGGAACCTAACTTAGAACGCGCATCCGCTATTCCTTGCATGATCTCCTTTTCTTGTTTCGCAAATCCTTTCGTAGCTGCGACTAAGTTAGGAACGAGGTCATCTCTGCGCTTGTACTGGTTAAGAACTTCTGCCCAAGCAGCTACTACTTCCTCATCCAATTCTTGAATGCGGTTGTAACCACAATTGGTAAGGACCGAAATTAATATAAGTGTGATCGAAAATCGTCGAATGAATTGTACCATAGGATGTTTCATAACTAATGATTAGAGCCGAATCAAGTCTATTTCGGCAAAAAAAATCTAATATCGAAATTCTTTTGTCCGCAAAAACCAAGCCTGTTCCGTGTTTTCCAGATATTCTAAAATTGCTCTATCTGTAGATTTTCCTTCAAGATAATCGAGTAAAATTGGATCTCCAACGAGAAGTTCAATTGCCGGCCTGTCTGACCGAAATTCATATACACCTTCCAAAAAAGCAAAGTCTTCTGGAAATAATTCTTTTATATTCCGGATTATATAGAGCGTAAAAAAGAGTGAATGAAATTTTTTTGGTTTATCGATCATCAATTGATAACCTTCACAAATCTCATTTCTGAATTTATGAAAGGTTGGCAAAAAACGTAGATTTCGTGTAGTTAGACTATTCGACTGATGTTTCTTTAATCTTCTATCGAGTTCTTCTTTTGCTTTTCCTTTTAGATACGGCGCTCCAAAAATCTCAAATGGTTTAGTAGTTCCCCTTCCCTCAGATAAATTTGTACCTTCGAGTAGACACTGTCCTGGATAAACAAAACAAGTATTTTGTGTTGGAATGTTAGGTGAAGGTGGTATCCAATGGAAAGAATCAAACTTCGACGAATGGTAGACTCCGACAGGTATGATTGCTATTTCTACTTTTAACTTAAATGTTTCTTTATAATAACATAAAAGTCCTGCAGGAGTTAATCCATGTCTATGCACGGCTGTTCTGATTCCTACAAATGATTCATATTGTGGATGAAGAGGAGAACCTTCAATTTTCTCTCCGATGGGATTAGGAGAATCGACGATCACGAAAATCGGAGCCTCAGCTTTATCCATCTTTGATATCGCATCTAATATATAAAATGCTGTCGTCAAAAACGTATAATATCGCGAGCCTACATCCCGAATGTCAATGATCACGATATCTAGCTCTTTTAAGATATCGTGATTAGGTATCAAACTCTCTTCAGTATCACCATAAAGATTTACAATTTCTGATTCACCAAATATGTATTCCAAATTTGATCCACTGACTTGGTCTTGCAATTCCGCAAATAAACCATGTTCGGGTAAAAATACTTTTTTAAGTTTAACGAATTCACTGTAAATTTCAAAGTGATACGATTTTTGATAACCGAAAGCACTTTGGTTTGTTAATATTCCAGCATTACATCCGCTAAACTTAGCAAGGTTTTTAACAAATTTCATTTTAGTTTTTGAATTTTTTCCTTCGCTAGTCGTGCACTTTCCCAAATTGATTTGATACTTTCAGATTTAAGACTGAGTTTCGGATCGAAATAAGAGATCATTTTGTCTAATTCATTTCGAAATTCAAAGAGAGAATCAAAGATAAATTTTTGGTTTTCTTGAAAAATGGAGTTCCACATTTCAAAATTCGAACCCGCAATCCTTGACATATCTCTAAAACCTCCGCCTGTGATCGGTTTGTCTGCATCACTCACAACTTTGTGGACTGTACTATTTTTGATCGCGGTTTGTACTAATAAAGAAGAAAGAATGTGGGGCAAATGAGAGAGATAGGCCAAAGTCTCATCATGTTCATTTGGCTCCATCTCCAAAGTCCATGAGCCAATTTCTTTCCAAAAATTCCGAATGAAATCCATGGCCTCAACATTTGTTCCTTTGGCACTCGTTAAGATACAGAGTTTATTATGGTAGAGATCCTCCATCGCAGATGCTGGTCCCGAAAATTCTGACCCGCACATTGGGTGCGAAGAAACATAACGATGAAGGTCTGCGAAATGGAGATCCACTGCCCGAATGATTGTTCCTTTAGTGGATCCTAGATCTGTAAATATTGTATTTCCGGAAGAGGGTATTTTTGAAATATACTTAAGTACTGTATGGACTGGGGTTGAGAATATAACGAGTTGGTAAACATTCCAGTCCAACGACTCCGAAATTTCTTTTTCTGTATAAACTAGATCAGCTAATTTCGATTCAATGATTTCCTGTTTCGATTTTTCAGATCGAACAACTCCAGTTACTCTGACAGTTGGGTATCTCTTTTTGATAGCGAGAGATAAGGAACCTCCCATAAGTCCCATCCCGAAAATCAGAACTTCGCTATTCTCATTCATACGTTTGTTTCTGTTAATGGATAGGAGCCAAGCATTCGGTATCCCAAGCACTCCACTCTTATTGAATCTAATATTTGTTTTATCTTTGGCTCATCTTTATGCCCGACAAAATCTATAAAAAAATTATATTCCCATCGATTTTTTTTCAATGGGCGCGATTCAATTTTTGAAAGATTTACAGAATGTTCGTTAAATTTTTGTAATACTGAGAATAGAGCTCCGGATTTATTTGCTAAGGAAAAAACGATAGATGTTTTATCATTTCCCGTAGCGGGACAATGCGTTTTTCCAATTACTAAAAAACGTGTCGTGTTCCCGGAATAATCTTCAATGCCTTCTCGAATTATTTCTAAACCGTATGTTTCTCCAGCAATTTTTGAGGCGATTGCCGCACCTTCTTTTAGTTCGGCGACAGTTTTGGCAGCCATCGCAGTGGATGATGTTTCAATGACCTCTGCATGAGCTAAATTGGCTGAAATCCAATTTCGACATTGTTCATTTCCGATTCTAATCCCGTAAACTTTTTCAATCGTTTTCAAATCAGAATTGAATCCCAAAAGCGAGAATTGAATCTTTTTATATAATTCGGAATAAATCGTGACTTCAGTTTCTAAGAACATATCTAGTGTTGAACTTACTTGTCCCTCAGTGGAATTTTCCACGGGAACAATTCCATAGTCTAATTGACTTGATTCTACTGCGCGGAATACATCAGGAATCGTCGGAAGCGGAAAGGAATCAATAGAAGATCCGAACTTGGTACGAAGAGCTTCGTGTGAAAATGATCCTTCCGGGCCCAGATAACCGATCTTAAGTGGGTGCTCCAGGGCAATAGTTCCGGACATCATTTCACGATAGATTGCCCGAATTACACTTGGGGGTAAGGGACCATTCGACTTCTTCGATACCTTTTCATATACTTCTCTTTCCCGATCTGGCCGGTAGATAGGATCATTGGAGTTTTTTTTAACTCTACCTATCTCTTTCGCGAAGGATGCTCGCCTTTGAATTAAATCGATTATTTGTTCATCTAAAGAATCAATCTGAGTTCGAATATTTTTTAATTCCTCTTCCGTCGAACTCATATTTCCTCTTCCGATTCACTGTTGATTTGAACAGAAACTTCTGTTCCTAACTCCTGGGAATTTCTATCTCTTAATTCTTCTGGCAGAGACTCCCTGTCAAAATCAGGATTCATTTCATCACCTGAATCCGTAATGTCTATCGATTCACTTGAAAAATCTTCAAATTTTAATTCCTTTACTTCGACTGGTGTCGGTAAGTCGGCCAACTTACTTAGTCCAAAATGAATTAGAAAGTCATTCGTAGTACCATAGAGAGTAGGACGTCCAGGAACTTCTTTCTGCCCCACTGCTTTAACTAATTTTTTTGAGATCAGCGAGGCAACCATCGCTCTGGAAGAAACTCCTCGAATTTCATCTAACTCTGTTAATGTGATAGGTTGCTTATAAGCAAGAATGGCCAAAGTATCAAGAGTTCCTCGCGATAGAGTCTCTCTTTTTTTATCCTTAAAGATGTGTGATAGGGCTTCACTGTAGATTTGACTTGTTATGAATTGATATCCGCCAGCAATTTCGCGAAGTAAAAAACCACCTTCTTTCTCCTCATAGTCGAGAATGAGTTCATCTAAGATTTCTCTGGCTTCTGTTTTTTCAATCCCACACGATTTAGCAAGTGCGGATAACTTAATAGGTGCAGACGAGAGAAATAAAAGTGCCTCAAGAAGACCTCTCATGTATTTACGATCTTCCAAAACTAAGCTACCTTGATGATTTTAATTTCGCCGAACACCTTGTGTTGTACGACTTTGCACATTCTAATTTTAACTGTTTCCAAAACCGCTAGAAAGCCAGCTACAATTTCTTTTTTGTCTGGTTTTGATACTGTAAAAATATCTAAAAAATGAATTTCACCTTTTGTTTCTAGCAAAGATAGTAGAAATTCCATTTTGTCTTCTACCGAATATTGTTGGTATCCCTCATAAACTGCGGGCTCTTCCTCGTTTAATGATTCCTTCTCAAGAATCGAATTAAAAGCAGAAATCAAATCAACCAAACTAACATCTAACCAAGTTTCTTCTTCTTCCAAAACCTGATTCGTTTCACGGGTAAACATTCCAGCCGTTATACGATCCAATTCGGCAAGCTTTTGCCCAGCGATTTGAAATTTTTTGTGTTCTAGGAGTTTATCGACTAATTCCTTAGGCAAAGGAGGATCATAGTCCTCCTCTTCAAAACCAGGATCTGGTAAAAGAGCTTTGGATTTTAAATATACCAAGTGAGAAGCCATCACAGCAAATTCTGAAGTTAGCTCAATGGACAAAGTTTGTGTCGTACGTAAAAATTGTATAAAATCAGACGTGATCCGTGCGAGGGAAACTTCAAAAATATCAACTTTGTAACTATCGATTAAACTCCAAAGGACACTGATTGGTCCTTCTGTAAGTCCTCCGTCCTGGTTATTCCACCGGACGACAAATTCCGGGGTCTGACTCAAATTAGATACCTAGTGCTTTTGCTGCTGCCTGTTGCAATCTTTCAGGCGGAAAAGGTTTCACTACAAAATCTTTCACACCCATCTTTATTGCTTTTGCAAGAAGATCTTCTTGTCCAAGTGCTGTAACCATGATGATTTTAGCAGTAGCATCAAATTTAATTATTTCTTTCGTGGCTTCAATGCCATCTTTTTCACGCATTGTGATATCCATCGTAACGAGATCAGGTTTTAAGGCTTTGTACTGTTCGACTGCGATGTTGCCGTTTTCCGCTTCACCAACAATCTCATGACCCGCACCAACTAACGCGTCTTTCACAAGCGTTCGCATAAACTTTGCATCATCTACAACTAAAATTCTAGCCATTTTAATTTCCTCTCGCTCTTAGTAATTCAATCATCTTTGGAACTAATTCTTCTAATGGCAGGACAAAATCTATCCCACCTAACTCCACAGCAGCCCGATTCATTCCGTAAACAACGGAAGTCACCTCATCCTGGGCAAGAGTGATTCCACCCTTGTTGTGTATATTCGTGATGGCCTGTGCCCCATCCTTACCCATACCAGTCATGATCATCGAGAGCAAATGCCCTCCGCCATAAACTTCGGACATCGAATCAAATAAGACTTCTATCGACGGCCTATGTCCATTCACTTGAATGGATTGTTGTAAATCAATGACTCGCGCTCCTTCTTTGGATATGACGCGCATTTGATAATCTCCAGGTGCAATGTAGGCTTTTCCAGCTTCCACTAAATCACCATGCTCTGCTTCTTTCACACTAATTTTACTCAAAGAATTTAAACGTTCAGCAAATGCTTTCGTAAAACCAGGCGGCATGTGCTGGACAACGAGGATTGGTCTCGCAAAATCCTCAGGTATCGCACTAAAAACCGTTTGGAGTGCCTTCGGCCCTCCCGTAGAAGTGCCTATTGCAATAGCGTTTATGGAGACCTGTTTTTGGAAACTTTTATTTGGAATTTCTCTGGCCGGAGCTAGAGGAACAAAAGTTTTTGCTTGGGTCTTTGTAAGAGTTTTCGAATCTAAAAATCCTCTTATTTTCTGGCTTAGAACATCAGCAATCTGGTCTGGCGAAAATTGATTTCCGCTTGAGGGTTTAGGGACAAAATCTACTGCTCCAAGTTCCAGTGCCTTAAACGTCGCATCTGCTCCGTGCTGTGTGAGTACGGATAACATAATTACATTGCAGGTGAGCTTCTTTTTTTTGATTTCTGCCAGCGCAGTCAACCCATCCATGATAGGCATCTCAATGTCCAAGATGATAAAATCAGGTTTGAGTTTTTCGGCTAACTCAACACAATCGATTCCTGTTTTCCCAGTCGCAATCACTTGAAACCCAGCTTTCTTTTCGAGAACATCGCTTAGGATATTTCGAACTAACAAAGAATCATCAATGACAATAATTTTTGGCGAACTGCTCATGATTTTTGGATCAGCTCAACTAACTCATCAAAGTCAGGTAAAAAAAGCAATACGCCTAACAAGTTACTTCCTTGGTGATTGAATTCGGTATGCATGGACAAAAACTTAGTTCGTTCTGGTTTCACAATATCGATCACTTCTAAAAAGTTACCCATGATCATTTCAGGTACCGAGGGAAGGATCTCCTTTTTCATTTTGTTGGAAAGGGAGTTCATTACACTTGAGCAAACTATATTTGAAATTTCTGATAAAACGGAAATCATATCATCGGAAAGTCTATTTCCATTGGTTCCGTGTTTCGCATCTTCTGATCCTAGCAATTCCTTCGCAATTTCAGATCCATTTTCTTCTGAAAACATCATGAGTAAATTTCCGTTCAAATCACCATTCATTCGAATTTTGACGCCAAAAAAATCTTCATGGGAAAAACGAAATTCACGCGCAAGACCTTCTTTGTCAGTTAATTTGATTTCAGGAATGAACAATTCTACTTCCTTTCCAACTAATTGAGAAAGTACTACACCAGCATTCATCATACCAGTATTTACAATATTCTCTAATTTCTTAATGTCCTTGCTAGACATTATTTCCGTGATATCTTTCGATTGTGAAGGTAAAATATTTGTTAGACGTTCTTCTTTTTGCTCAACAAAACCTTTTATGATTTCTGCCGCTTGTTTGCGCTCTTTATCCAAACTTGCATCGATTTTTGTTTTATCAACTAACCGATGTATTTCGTCTTCTTTAGCCACTTCGCGATCTGCTTTGGGCGGTTCCAGCACTTCAATCATCCCGTTCGTTTGTTTTTCTTTTGTAGGTGCTGCAAATGAACTAGATGTCTCTATTATACGAACTGGGCTTTGCTCTTCAACGAAAACTTCTTCTTTCGGAACGATCACATGCGTTTCACCTTTGAATCGATCTTTCTTCAGTTTCGTTTTCTCTTTTGAACGGATTTCCATCAATTTTAGATTATATGAATTCGTTGAAAGATTGGACTTAAACACGAGATCGGAGTCAGTCATCTCCAAAGAACGAATAGTTGATGTTCTTTTTAGAGCCTGACCAGTAATTAAATTCTCTTCCCAACTTAAACTATCAGCGGCAATTTCGATGAGACCAGTAATATCTAAAACGAGTATGATGGTTCCATCACCCATGATCGTTGCACCAGTTAAACCAGGGACATCCTTAAAATTTTTACCGAGAGATTTGATCACCGTCTCATGTTTTCCAATCAAATCATCTACTATAAATCCTAATTTTCTCGATTTGTAATTTACGATGATCACTGGAACTTCCGTTAGTTCAGAGCGATCTGCTAATCCTAGAATTCGATTTAATCGATAGATCGGAAGTACTTCACTTCGAAGATTAATAATCTCATGGCCCTCAAGTGTTGTGATTTGATCTACACTTACTTTGATAGTCTCCGAAACTTCAGAGAGAGGAAATGCATAAACTTCCTCCTCCATTGTTACAAGGATAGAAGGTATGAATGCAAGAGCCTGCGGAAAAGAAAGGGTAAATGAAGAGCCTTTACCTTCTTCAGATTGAATTAGAATTTTTCCTTTAAACTCTTCGATGAGTTTGTTTACGACATTCATACCAACACCACGGCCAGAGATATCGGAAATTTTATCAGCGGTTGAAAATCCTGGTGCAAAAATAAAACTATAAATGTCAGACTCACTCAGATTGAGTGCTTCCGTTTCCGAAACTAATCCGCGCTCAATGGCTTTTTTCAGAATCTTACTCTTATTCAAACCCCTTCCATCATCTCGAATTTCTACCATGATGTTCGATCCACCTTGGTATGCGTTCAATTCAACTACACCTTCTTCTGGTTTGCCTGCGGCACGTCGCTCTGCAGGTCCTTCTACTCCGTGATCTACTGAATTTCGAATTAAGTGGATCAAAGGTTCACCGATCGCATCGATTACTTTTTTGTCTAACTCCGTGTTCTCTCCACGCAATACAAGGTTAACTTGTTTTCCGGTTTCGAGAGAGAGATCTCGAACTAGTCTCGTGAAACGATTGAATACCGAACCAATAGGAACCATTCTGATATTCATGATTCCCGTTTGTAAATCCTTCGAGATTCTATTGATTTGATCAATCTTACCTTTCAACTCATTAAAAAGTGAATCTTCTCCAAACTGAGCAACTAAATCATCATATATCTTTTGGAAACCGGAATTCGTAATTACAAGTTCGCCCACATTATTCATCAATTCGTCAAGTTTATCTGAAGATACCTTGATCGTTCGCATAACAACTTTAGATTCAGAGACAGCTTTTTCGAAATTTGTACCAGAGGGTGTTCCGTTATTTGTTGTTTCTGATGCAGAACCATTTGCTTTTTTGATAGCCAAAGGTGGCGCCTCATCTAACGCATCCATTTCTGAAAAAGGAGGAGTGACTTGGTTTAGAACCAAAGATTCTACCATATCTATATTACACTGTGAGTGTAAAGATTCCTGAGATTGGCTTGTGATCGTGAGAAAACTTAGTGTGGCACCACCTTCGCCTTTATCCAAAGCGTCTTCCGACGGATGTGATTTTACGATTACGCCAGATTGTTTCACTGCCTGAAGGATTAACATCAAACGCAAGTTTTGCATAGGTGTATCCGACTTTAATGAAAGAGAAACTTGGAAAAGAGAAGAATTCTCAATCTCTCTCATTTGACTTTTAATCTCTTTCCACTCATCATCCTGTATCTTAAAATCAAATGCCTCAACGGAAGATGTAACATTAGTTACTGACTCAGCCTGCTCTACTTTTTTCAAATGATCAACGACGACTCCACCTTGGTGATCGTTTTCATAATCGAGTAGTTTTTGAATCATGTCACTAAACGGAGTCTCTACCTTTTCTCCATTGGCGACACCTTCTATCACGTGTTTAATTAAATCAAAACATTCAAATAACAGATTTACGAGAGTAACATTAATTTCCAGCGTGCCTTCGCGAATTTTTTGGAGAAGGTTCTCCATTTTATGCGATAGGTCAGAAAGATTATAAAGGCCGACAAAAGCCGATGAACTTTTTAAAGAATGTGCAGCCCGGAAAATATCATTGATGATTTCAGGATTATCGTGATCCTTTTCCAATCGTAGTAGATTGGCATTGAGCTCTTCAATTTGATCTTCAGACTCTTCTAAAAAAACTTCGGTATATTCGCCTAATATTCCAGCCAATGTATTATCCCTGCCCCTTTATTTATTAAACGATATAAAATCAACAATTTGCGTAAAATCAAGGTTAAGTATAAGATGATTATCATATCTCGAAACTGACTCAACCATCTTAGAATAATTAAGTGAGAGGTCATCTACCGTATAACTAATAAAATCTCTTTGTACTTTAACTACCTGTTTTACTTCATCTACCAGAATTCCACATCTTTTTTCGTTTAACATAACAACTACAATACGGGAGATCGCAAGAATATCCGAGTCTTGACCATGGAATCTTTTTTTCAAATCGACAATCGGAATGATTTCACCTCGTAAATTGATCACACCCAGGATGTAGTCTTCTACGTTGGGGATGCGAGTGATAAGGACGGGTTTTAGAATTTCGTGCACATGAAGGAGCTGGAGTCCAAAAAATTCTCCGTTGATTGCAAAGGTTAAGAATTGTTCAATGTCACCAAGATCATTTTCTGCTTCATTTTTAGTTCTTTCGGCGAGGTTATTCAATAATTTTTCTTGGTCCATATCAATCCTTTAAGTATCGAAAAGTTGCGAATTGCTTCAATCCAAAAAAGTATGAAGACCGACTTCCGTAAGAACTTGCCCCACACGAAGATCATGAATTTCCGGAAGAAATGGAACTGGAAAAAATTTAGAAAACGTAAGTCCGACCGTTTTTTGTCGAATCCCTTCACCCGCGAGAGTCCGATCATAAAACCCTCCACCGCGTCCCAGTCTGGCCCCATTGGATGAAAATCCGAGAGCAGGCACCAGTATCATATCTGCATCCTTTGCCAAAATTTCCTCGTCACCCACTGGTTCCCAAATCCCTAATTTCGCCTTTGTCCAAGTAATGGGACGAACAAATTTCAATTCATTCTGTTCGGAAATTTTTGGAAAATACCAATTTGCCCTGTGGTGGTACTCCCAAAATTGAGAGGGTCTCGGAAGCGGACATGCATCTACGAGGGGGAGAACATCAATTTCGAGTGGAAGATCTGCAACGTAAGAAATGATTTTGTTTTTGTCTTTTAAGAGTGGGTAGAGATGATTTAGAATTTTGGTTTCCAAGTCTTCTCTTTCTGGAAGAATCGGAAGGTGGGCTTTCAACCTAGCACGAGCGTCATTTTTTTCCAGGTAATTCAATAAATATCACCAATGATACCTTCCTCTAAAAGAGAAATGATTTTTTTGGTTCTATCTTCAATCTCTTTGGTGACAGAAGGTTCAAGGGCTTTCTCTTTGAGCTGAAATAACTCATCCGCTAAGTTCAGAGCACATAAGACAGCCACTTTTGTTTTCGAAGCGTTCGGAAGGGAAGCAGATACTTCTCTTAATCTCGCTTCCACATAGTCAGCAATGGTATTTATGTAAGAGGAGGAGGCCTCCCCTACAATCGTATAACTTTCGCCAAAAATCTGTTTTGTGATCTTTTGTGGCGTGGGGGCAGAATCTGCCATTTTATTTCGGGTCGTCTTCTATGATTAGAAAATCGTCATCGTCATCTGCATCAAATACACTGATTGTATCATCGTCATCATCTATGATGATATCATCCTCATCGTCTAGATCGACAGTCGGCACATCGCTCTCATCAGAAATAATAGATATCTCTTCCTTCGGAACAGAGGAAGCTACAGGTGATTTTTCGATTGAGTCTTCTGGGGAAAAGTCAGAATCATCTTCATCCAATAGAATGATTTCGTCATCCTCGTCAGTTGAGGACGAAAGACTCGGAACGGCCGTCGTAGAGCTAAAAGATTCTTCTTTCGGAGGATCTACCTTTGCCGGTGCCGAGGAAGAAGACGCTTTGGATGAGGAGTTTCCGATAGGAATCCCGTCTAGTCGTCCAAGCAATTTATGAACCTTAGATTCCAACTGCTCTTCTCTCGATTTAAGTTCTGCAAGTTGGCTGTTTGCATCTTGTAATTGGGAGCGGAGCGATTTTAATTCACGCTCTTTCTCCTCCATCGCAAGCTTCATCTGATCATTTTCAGCCCGTAGAGATTCATTTTCAGTCTCTAAGCGACTATTTTCAGTCCTTAAGTCCTGGATTAACTCCAGGGCCTTGACTACTTTACTTTCAAGCTCTTCAATGGTTTCCAATTTCAACATGATGGTGATCCGATGGAATAGAATAGACGAGCCATTCTATTCCAATCAAGCATTAATTTTATTTTGCTACCTTAGTTTTTTCCACAAGGGCATTAAATACTTCCTTGTGATTGTAAGCGAGGTCAGCAAGAGTCTTTCGGTCCAGATTGATGCCGTGCGTTTTGAGTGCATGGATGAATTTCGAATAGGACATACCATTTTCTCTTACAGCAGCATTGATCCGAGTGATCCAAAGTTTTCTAAACTCAGACTTTTTCTTTCTACGGTCACGGTAGGCCCATTGACCAGCTTTCATTACTGCAGATTTTGCAGTTCTAAAAAGCTTAGATCTTCCACCACGAAAACCTTTTGCTTTTGCTAATACTTTCTTACGACGATTCTTATGGATTGTTCCGTTTACGGCACGTGGCATCGACTAACCTCCGTACGGTAGAAGTTTTTCTACACGGTCATAATCTGTCTCGTGGATGACATGCATTCCACGGCTTTGGTGTTTCATCTTTGGAGATTTTTTCTCTAAGATATGGCGTCGGAAGGCACAGCCTCGTTTAATTTTACCATTTTTAGTAAACTTAAACCGCTTTGCTGCAGCCCTGTTTGTTTTTAGTTTATACATAGTTGTTTTCCTTCAGCTTTTGCTGCCAATTGGGTTCATCACGACCACTATGGTTTTTCCGTCGTGTACCGGCATTTTTTCGGGAGAGGCGTGCTCTTTTAGGTCCTCGACAAACCGGTTAACAATATTCATTCCTATCTCAGAGTGAACCATCTCTCTGCCTCGGAATCGAAGAGTCACTTTCACTTTGTCCCCTTTGTTCAGGAATTCAAGTGCGTGTCTCTTCTTTATCTCAAAGTCGTGGTTATCAATCCGCGGACGAATTTTGATTTCCTTAACTGTGACGATATGTTGTTTCTTTTTCGCTTCTTTTGTCTTCTTCAGGAGCTCGAATTTGTATTTTCCAAAATCGATTAGCTTACAGACGTGAACGTCCTGATCTCCAGAAACTTCCACCAAATCAAGATTAGCTTCTTTTGCCCTTCGTAGAGCTTCTTCCAAAGTCACGATGTCCGAACCTTCATCCGACACGAGCCGAATGGAATTCACATTTGTGATTTGTTCATTAATTCTAATATGGGCGAATTTATCCTGGTTTGGGTTCCCTCTTGGGTTTGGCCTTTTCTGCATTCAGTCTCCGAAGTTTCTTTAAATTCCCATGCTCAGACCACAATACTAGCGATCAAGTAAATTTCTTTGTGGCGGACGCTGGTACAGATGGGATATGTGTTTCCCCGCCCGATTGGGGTGGGGATTACCACCCGCCGCCCATATGCTTTCCCTTTAACAGAGAATTTTGGGATCGGCAAACAGATTCACGAAAGAAAGCAGTTTTTTAGAAAAAAGTTCGCTTATTGGAATTTCTCTCGAAATCCGGAATCCCTTCTGGAAAAAACAAAAAGCATCGGCAGCCGTTTCACTGGCGCCGGCCATTCTGATTTTATAATTCACCTTTGAGGAGTGCTAAAAAACCGTCTCGGGAAAGTGTCTCCGTTTTTTCTTCCCCAAGTTTTCGGATGGAGACACTCCCGGTTTCCCGTTCCTTGTCCCCCAAAATGACCGTATAGTTGACTCGTTTCAAAATGGAATCGCGAATTTTTGCCCCAATTTTTTCATTCCGAAGGTCCATTTCGACTCGAAAGTCCTTCGAATGAAGATCTTCATACAAGTCTTTCGCATAATCATTGTGAGCTTCAGCAACAGTAACAATTCTAATTTGGCTAGGGTTCAACCAAAGAGGGAACTTTCCTTCAAAGTGTTCGATTAAAATGCCTATAAATCTCTCTAGTGATCCGTAAATAGCTCTATGGATCATAACTGGTGCATGTTTTTTTCCATCGGAAGCAGTAAACTCTAACTCAAATCGACTCGGCATTGAAAAATCAATTTGCACCGTTCCGCATTGCCATAGGCGACCAAGGGAATCTTTGATGTTAAATTCAATCTTTGGACCATAAAAAGCTCCCTCGCCTTCCTTGATTCCGTATTCGATCCCTTTTTTCTTCAAAGCATCATGTAATGCTTGTGTGGCGATATTCCAATCTTCGTCTGATCCTTGTGATTTTTCGGGTCGAGTAGCGATGAAAGTTTTAAACTCAGTGAATCCGAACTTCTTGTACACGTCAAAAGTGAAATCAATTATATTTTCAACTTCTACTTCTACCTTGTCCAATGGGGCATAAATGTGAGCGTCATCTTGTGTGAACGCTCTTACACGGAACAGTCCATGTAAGACTCCCGATAGCTCGTGGCGATGGACCGTTCCAAGCTCCATATATCGAAGTGGCAACTCCCGATAAGAATGCATATGATATTTATAAATCAATGAGCATCCTGGACAATTCATAGGTTTCACTGCGAAGTCGACTTCATCGATCTCAGTAAAATACATGTTTTCCTTAAAATTTTCCCAATGGCCTGACCGTTTCCACAAGGAAGAATTCAAAATCGCTGGTGTTTTGATCTCTTGGTAACCTCTCTGAAAACACTCCTCTCGTATGTAGGAAGCTAGAGTATTCCAAAGCACTGTACCTTTCGGATGCCAAAAAGGAAAACCTGGTGCCTCATCTTGAAAACTAAATAAGTCAAGTTCCTTTCCTAATTTTCTATGATCTCGTTTCTTTGCTTCTTCAATGAGAAACAAATACTCATCGAGTAATTTTTTATTCGGGAAAGAGACACCGTAGATCCTTGTAAGCATCTGGTTTTTGGAATCACCCTTCCAATATGCACCTGAAATCGCAGTAAGTTTAAATGATTTTAAAAGACCTGTCCTGGGAACATGCGGCCCTCTACATAAATCATACCACTCACCTTGTCCATATAACGAAACTGTGTCGGAGTCAAATCCTGCGATCAATTCTGCCTTATAAGGCTCATTTTCATTTTTAAACTTTATAATTGCTTCTTCTCGTTTTAATTCCCATCTTTTAACATTCAAATCTTCTTTCACTATTTTTGCCATCTCGGCTTCAATTATTGGAAGATCATCAGGTGAAATTACCGTATCACCAAAGTCGATGTCATAAAAAAAGAAACCTGGTCCATTTTCAATCACAGGACCTACCGTCAAACGAGCGTGAGGCCAAATTTTTTGGACTGCCATTCCTAAAAGATGTGCAGAGGAGTGGTGAAAAACTTCCTTCCCTTCCTTATCATCAAATGTCAAAAACTTTACCTTTACATCGGTCGTTGGAACGAAACTTAAATCTAAAATCTGGGTATTTTCAATGACAACGGCAAGTGCCTTCTCCTTTAAAAAAGGAAGATATAACTGAATGAAATCTAAAAAGGATTTTCCGCTCTCTAGACTCTTGGAGGTTCCATCGGGAAGTGTAATATTTAAGTTCGCCATAGGTTGCTAATGGACAGAATTTCTAAATCCAACTCACACGAAAAGACTTTATCCACGGCTACAAATCCCAGGAGAAAGCTCTTTTAAATTGAAATCTGGTTTTTTGATTTGTTTTCAAAAAAAGAAGCAGGAAGTCCATGAAAGTCAATCGTGCCACAAGTGTATCAATGGGAACAAATGTACGAAAAACTAGGGTCGCTTGTCCTTAAATAAAGGCTCCCGATGATTCTTTAAGCAGCTCATTCTCTGTCGGGGCCAGGTGTTTCAGTGCAAATTGATACATAAACTCATTGACTTAGGCCTTTTTGAAACCCGCAAGCAATAGCTACGAAAATCCGTTGCAAAACAACAGAACGTCCAAAAAACGATCGCTCTCAGCGAATCTAAAGACTTTCATACTCTCTCAATTCAGAAGATTACTAACCAAATGGTCTGCTAAAATCTCAAACGTTTCATCCACCGATTCAGGTAATCCAAACCCCCCAGCCGCCTCTAAACTGACAAATCCATGTAAGGTGGAGCGCAATATTCTAATTTTATGTATAGCTTTTGAATCTAGATTCCCACTTATTCCTAGTGATTTCATACATATCTCAATTAACTCTTTCGAAGACGTCTGCATCTCAGGATTATTCTCTGCGGAAGGCAAAACGGCTGAGTAAACCCCAGAGTATTTTTTCGCAAATTCTCGATAGGAGGTGAAAAGACTTTTTAAGATTTTGATTTTATCATTCGTCTCTGCAGATTTACTTTCGACTGAGTCCTTTAAGTATTCTGCTAACCTATCGAGAGTTAAACGCGCCACACCTAATTTAATCTCCATTATATCTGAAACATGATTATAGATCGAGGGCGGACGAATCTCCAATTTAATTGCGATCGATTTCATCGAGAGGTTTTCAAATCCAACTTCATTGGCTAAATAAAATGATGTTTCTATGATCATCGCACGACTGAGTACTCTGGCACTTTTTTTGGGGCGACCATGAATGTGTTTTATTTTTTTTGCCATGTATCTAAAAGAATTTTTTTAAGTTTTTCAGGATCTTCTTTGTATGGATAATGTCCGCAATTTTCAAACATAAAATATTTACCTTTAGTAAGTAAAGCAAGCTCCTGAGCCACCTGTAGTGGATTTTCAAAATCGGGATCCTTTTCCCCCATGACAATGACGACGTGAGTATTCAAGTTAGCGATAGATTTTTCAGATTCTGGTTTTCTGGCAAAAAACATTTCCCTAACAGCCGATAATCGACCCTCCTCTCGTAAATTCGCTCTGATGCGATCGCTATGTGCTTCTAAATCTTTTGGAATGTTCACGGGATACAATCCCTTATAAAAAGATTTAAATAGGGATGGACCCCAGGGACCACGAAACATCACTCCGATAGCTGCCTTCAAAAAAAATCCGAGTTCCGTATCTTTGATAAAAGGACCCGTTAATATGATGGCATCCACTCTTTCGGAGAGTCTTGCCGCGGCAAAAATCGTCGATGCGGCACTCATAGAATTTGCCACAATCGTTACATTTTTCAAATTCAGTTCTCGGATAAAAAAAACGATATCACTTCCGGTTTCATCAGCACCATAACTTTTGAAGTTCGCCGATGATTCCCCAAGACCTCGTAGGTCTAAAGCGTAAACTGTCGCCTCCGCAAGAAGAAGCTGAGCAAAATCAGAATAATTCTCCTTCAAATCTCCAATTCCAGGCAAAAGAAGAATCGTCCGCGGACCATGTCCCCATTTCTGAAAACCGAGTTCTTGCCCTGCTTCCTTCAGTTTTAGGGTTTCAGCGCTCAAGCGGAAGCTGATCAATAAAAACAATACGACAAAGACAATTATTCTGTGATATTTCCCCATAATCCAATCTCCATTAGTTAATTAACTAATCAAATTAGTTAATTAACTACGTCAATTAGTTTTTCATAGTTCACACTCTCTGAATTTCAGATCGGTTGATTTTTGAGTGAAACTCACAAAACTCAGCAGGTTCTTTAAATCCAAAAATATGACTGCTGTGATCATTTGGAAGAATAGAGGATCGTGGATTCTTTTTTTCCTCTCAATTGGGTTTCCGCGAGTTTATAACATTCATTCTGGTTTGTTTCTGGTAATTGATCATAAAATGGTTCTGACATGAGTAAAGACACTTTGAACTCTTTACAAAGACTTTCAATCCTGGCAGTCGTATTTACAATATCTCCTATAACAGTGTAATCCTTTCGATTCTCGCTGCCGATGGCACCGAGAAACACTTCCCCATAGTGTAGACCGATTCCATTTCGTATTTTAGGCAAACCTCGCTTGGAGCGATTTTCGTTGAGTCGGTCTAGATTTTCCTGCATCAATCTTGATGCTGCTAATGCGGCCGAGGATGGATTTTCGATGGGGATCACGCCACCAAAAACTGCCATAATCGCATCACCGATAAATTTATCAATCGTGCCACTAACGCTAGATATTGCATCATCCATAAAATTAAAGTACTCATTGAGTTCAAAAACTATCTCTTCAGGAGGTTTGTTTTCCGAAGCGGACGTAAATCCTCGAATATCACAAAATAAAATGGCTACCGTTTTCTTTTCTCCTGCTAAGGCGACCGTTTCTTGCATGACTTTTTCTTTTACTTCAGGTGAAACATACTGTCCGAAAATTCGATTTAGGATAGAATTTTCCCTCTCTTTGTCAATCGTGAGAGAAATTAATTTACGTACATGGTTTCCGATAGTTGCTATCGCGTAACCGGAAATTACCATCATGATAGGTCGGAAGTAATAAAATAGTAAGAAGCGATTGTCTTGCTGCATCAAAGAATCTGAATGCGTGAGTCCATTGATATCATTGGTAGAAAGATATATAAAAATACTATATTGAGAAGCTGCAAATATTCCCGAATAGAAAGATAAGTTGAAATTGAATGAGAAACCCGTCACGATGATTAGAAAAAAATATAAATAACTAGGTGGACCGTTGATATATGTTGCAGCCCCAGCAGGAAGAAAAATAGATGCAATGATATAGATTATACTCGGAAGACTAACAAAGCCTAACATGATAAAGTATTTTAAGGTTTTTTGAACTTTTCCTTGCTTCGATAGAAAATAGATCAGTAGTGAATAAAAACCGCCAATTATTGTCCAGAGGATCGGCACTTCGATATTCTGTGCAATTTCAAAGTAACTACCTATCCACAAAACAATTCCGCTTGAAAAACCTAAGATTGCAGATGCAAGGCTACCTACTTTGAGTGTCTCATTTACTTGCTTCTCGACTAAACTATCAAAATCCTCTAGATTACTCATGGATACGTAATCTAAGTCGATTGAATTTGAAGTCGAGCCAGTTTGACAAAAATCAAATTCTAATTTATGAAAAATAAATGGAGAATTGATTACTTTGAAGCGCCTGGAGATAAAAAAAACGCAAATTCCAGTCTCCCAGAATTTGCGTTTCCGATTTTCCTAATGTTTTAGGGATTAGATTGCGTTTTTGCCTTTTTCGCCAGTTCTGATCCTGATCACATCTTCCAACGGCATGATAAAAATCTTACCATCTCCGATTTTACCTTCACCGTTTTTTGCTGCTTTCAAAATAGCATCTACTGTAGGTTTAACAAATTCATCGTTTACTGCAATCTCTAACCTAACTTTCCTTAGGAGATTTACAGTATATTCATGTCCACGGAATACTTCAGTTTTACCTTTTTGTTGTCCATATCCTTGAACATCAGAAACTGTCAAACGGTAGATTTCGTTCTTAGTAAGTTCCGCTTTCACTTCTTCAAGCTTGTGCGGTTGAATGATTGCTACGATCATCTTCATATAATTCTTTCTCCTATCCTAATTAGCCATGTACCCGAATGTTGAAATCAGGGTATGCTTCCGCGCCATGTTCCCCAAGGTCAAGACCAGATACTTCTTCTTCTTCACTCACTCTGATACCACCGGCAAACTTTAACGCAAGCCATAACACCATTGAGATACCAAACGTAGTTCCACCAATAGCTAAGATTCCATAAATTTGAGTCAGAAGAGATGGAACAGCTACACCTGCAGGTGAACCTTCGTATCCAAAAATAGCAACCGCGAGTGTTCCCCAAATTCCGCATACCAAGTGAACGGAAGTTGCACCGACCGGATCGTCGATTTTAATTTTATCAAAAAACAGAACAGATAGTACAACAAGAACGCCAGAGACAATTCCAATTACAGCAGCAGATGCAGGGCTAACAATCGCACACGGTGCAGTAATTCCTACAAGTCCAGCCAATGTTCCATTGAGGATCATACCAAGATCCGGTTTTTTCAAAATGATCCAAGCTGTGATTGTGGAAGCAAGTGCTCCCATAGCCGCAGAGATGTTGGTCGTTACAATTACATGTGACATTGTAGATCCGTCACCGACTCCCATCGTCGAACCTGGGTTAAATCCGAACCATCCCAACCAGAGAATTAATGTCCCTAGCGCTGCAGATGTCATATTGTGTCCGAGAATTGGTTTTGTTCGACCATCTGGTAAGAATTTTCCTTTTCTTGCACCAAGTACGAGTGCACCTGCCAGAGCAGCCCATCCACCTACAGAGTGAACAACTGTGGAGCCTGCAAAGTCATGGAATCCTAAACCAGCGATCCATCCGCCACCCCATACCCAATGACCCGTAATAGGATACATAAATGCCACAAGGATAAAAGAGAAGATGAGAAAGGAGTGGAACTTAATTCGTTCCGCTACTGCTCCAGAAACAATGGTAGCTGCTGTTGCGGCAAACACCAATTGGAAAAAGAATTTTGCAAGAAGTGGAACTCCTGTCCAATTCATTGACGAATATACTCCCGCATACGCATCCCCGGTTAATGGAGAATTATCTGCACCACCTAAGAAAAATAATCCCTCTGTCGCAAGGTAGGGAGTGGATCCATCGCCAAACATCAAACCCCAACCGATAGCCCAGTAGGAGAATGTTGCCGCCGCAAAAACCACAAAGTTTTTCGCTAAAATATTAACCGTATTTTTTGATTGGCAGAATCCAGATTCAACTAACGCAAATCCCGCGTTCATAAAGAATACGAGCATACCAGCTACCAACACCCAAAGTGTATCAAGACCTACTTTAAGAGTATCAATCTCCGCAAGTTTTTCTGCGACTGGATCCACTGCCTTTGCAGGTTCATCTGCATAAAGGAACATCGGGATGACCAGGAGCAGAAGGGCTATTTTTTTGAAATGATTTTTCATATTGCCATTTGTCCTTTCCATGTATTTCCATATGGGAATTGCAAGAATGGTACCCAGATTCTAAAAAATAGGCAAAATGTGATAAAAAAAGAGTCTGGTGTGTAGAAAGCCCTCATTCTGCCTAATCAACGAAAAAAAAAAACGAGACGAACGATCGCACACTTCACTTCAATCGGCCAAATTGCTCAAACTATAAGCACTATGCACAAACTGACTCCACTTCCTCTTTTTTCAGTTGGCGCAAGGGAAAGCGACCAAGCAGACAATCTAATGAATGAAATGCAGATTCCTAAAGAACGTGTCCGAAGATTGAATTCCAATCCTGTTGCCGAAAGTGGAAAATATGTCCTTTATTGGATGCAAACGAATCGAAGGTTTACTTCGAATCATTCCCTCGATTATGCGGTCCAATTGGCAAGATCACAAAACAAAGAACTGGTAGTTTATGAAGGACTGAGGAAGGATTATCCCTGGAACTCAAAACGAATTCACAAATTCATTTTGGAAGGAATGATTCAAAATCGAGAAACTGCACATTCTCTAGGAATTAACTATTGGAGTTTTGTGGAGGATGATCTTCATTCTGCGAAAGGTCTTCTAAAAAAAATTACAGAACAATCCTCAGTCGTCATCACAGATGATTTTCCCTGTTTTATCGTTCCGGAACAATCAAATAAATTGGCAGACAAAATCAACTGTGCAATGTTAGCCGTCGATGGCAATTCGATCATTCCATTTTCTCAATTTGAAAAATTTGCAAGTGCAGCACGTATTTTACGAATTTGGATTCACAAAAAATTTCCTAACTATTTTCTGAAATTTGCGAACACCAATTATAAAAAAGAAGATTTCCTTGCACTAAATAAGGGAAGTATTGCACCGTTCGATACATTCAAAATAGAAAGTCCAGAACTGGAGGAATATTTAGACAAGTTTAGATTTGAAAATGATGTACAACCGTTTAAGGAAATGATTGGCGGAAGAAAAAAAGCACTCGAGCTATTAGAAATCTTTGTGATTAAAAAACTCAACCAATACAATATCGGCAGATCGAATCCGAATTCATTTGAGGAGACTCCAGTCAGTGGACTTTCTCCTTATTTACACTTTGGTTTTATAAGCTCCGAGGAAATAATGATGCGAGTCATTAGAGAAGTCACACCCACAGGTTTTGACCTGGAATCGTTATCTCATAACAAGCCTGGCGATAGGGAGAATTTTTATACTCGCTCTGTTGCGGCAAATCACTTTTTGGATGAGCTGATTACTTGGAGAGATATCGGCTATTTGTATTTTTTTAAAAAACCTGGATTTAGAATGGATCTCGCCGATTTACCGGATTGGGTAAATAAGAATTTTTCGAAACATCATCTTGATTCTCGCGAATTTATATATTCACGGAATGAATTTGAGGAGGCGAAAACACACGATGAGTTATGGAATGCGGCGCAGAAAGAGTTGAAAATCACAGGACGTATGCATAACTATATGAGAATGCTCTGGGGGAAAAAAGTGATCGAATGGTCAAAGTCATACGAAGATGCTTTTGATACTTTGGAATATCTGAACAATAAATATGCCTATGACGGACGAAATCCTAATTCATATACAGGTATCCTTTGGTGTTTCGGTTTGTTCGATCGTCCATGGTTTCCAGAAAGAAATGTGCTAGGAAACATAAGATATATGTCTTCTGATTCGACCCGAAAAAAATTTAAAATCAAATCGTATTTGGATTATGTAACGTCTCTTGAGACCAACTTAGATCGATTGTTCCCATGAGTACACGAGGGAGACCTGATTCTTTCATTGAAGAGGTTACCGACACACAAAAAGATAATATTTATTTCTATAAAATCATCCTTTACAATGATACGATCAATGAATTCATTCACGTTGAAAATTGTTTAATGAAAATATGTTTTAAAACCAAACGAGAAGCAAAACGAATTGCGATCGAGGCACATAACCAAGGGAAGGCAATATGTTTCATTGGCTCGCTCGAAGAATGTGAAACAATCGCAGAAAAATTGATAAATGAAAAACTAACGGTAGCGATACAATCATGACAGAAATGAATGATACCATTCTCGATGAACTTAAAAAAGTTCGTAATCCCCAAAAAGCAGCCTTTTTCCCGAAATTCTTTAAAACAGGCGTCGGCGAATATGGCTTTGGTGATAAATTTCTCGGCGTCACTGTACCCGAACAAAGAAAAATTGCACTATCCCACTATAAATCCCTTCAAAAAAAGCAAATTCTCAATTTGCTCGATAACGACTTCCATGAAGTCAGGCTAACTGCACTTTTCATACTTGTTTTACAATACCAAAAACTAGCGAAAACGGAAGAAAACAAAAAGAATATTGTCGAGATGTACAAATCTAAAATGCATAGGATCAACAATTGGGATCTCGTTGATGCCAGTGCAGATAAAATTCTCGGACATTTTTATTTAGGCAAGGATACGAACTACCTACATAAACTTACGAAATCCAAAAATCTATGGGAAGTACGGATTGGGATCATGTCGACGTTTCATTTCATCCGTGCCAATCAATTTGACGACACTTTGATTATGTGTGAAAGAGTACTAAATCACGAGCATGATCTGATACACAAGGCATCGGGTTGGATGTTACGCGAAATCGGAAATCGAAACCCAATGGTTCTTAGGAATTTTTTGACAAAACATGTAACAAAAATGCCGAGAACTATGCTCCGTTATGCGATTGAAAAACTTCCCGATCTGGAAAGAAAGACCTGGCTAACAAGGAAAAAAGATGTGTCTGCCAGTCACATCCATTAGTCTCTGGGTAAAACTTCGTTCACAAAAAATACTTTCACTGGTTCTGCCTTCCCTTTCAAGGTAAGTTCCCTCGATTCATCGTAACGTAAATATTTTTCCCCGCCTGCAGCAATGAAAGCAGCTTCCGAGACAGCTACCTTTCCGGGAACACCATGGCTTTCTAATCTGGCGGCCGTATTCACAGCATCTCCTATCACAGTATAATCCATTCGACGAACTGAACCTATATTCCCAACGATGGCCTCTCCAAAATTTACGCCGATTCGAAGTCGAAATGTTCCGGGAGGCAAACCTAATTCTTCATTGATCTGTATCATTTTCTTTTGCATTTCAACCGCGCAAGCTACTGCATGATAAGCGTCCAACTCAGTTTTTTTAGGTGCTCCCCAGAAAGCCATAATCGCATCACCTATAAATTTATCGAGAGTCGCAGAATATTCAAAAATCAATTCCGAAAGGGATTCAAAAATGGTATTTAGATTTTCTAATACCACGGCAGGTGGATTTTTTTCTGAAAAGGTTGTAAAACCTACAATATCAGAAAACAATGTAGCAATATCTCTCTCCTCTCCACCTAGTTTAATATTATCATTAACGATCGTTTCCATTACTTCAGGAGAAAAATATCGTGACAAACGATCCTTTTCTTCTTTTTGCTTTTCAACTAACTTTCGAGAGGCGACCATATTACTAATGATAGAAAGTGCGACGGATATGGAGAATCCAGCAAATGCATAATCTTTTACGAAAGTTTCACTCGGGTATATCTCCCACTGAAGTTCAACGAACACATCGTTCATGATTAAAGAAATCATGATAAAAATGCCAAAAGAGACAGTTCCCATTGAGGGTATTTTTCTTCCTAAAAATATAATATAACAGAGTGAAAACCCGAGCAAAATGGTTACGAATGACCAGAAAAAGAAAAATCGAGAAAGTAGATATAAATCTGGTAATAAAAAAACACCCAAAAATGCGGCAAGTCCCATTATATCTACCAGATAATTTGCTTTTTTTATCCAACCTTTATGAACTTGTGCGAATTGAACTACAAAGTTAAACAAGAAGTGAACAAGTGCAATCCAAGAAGCATACTCAATTTTTTTAATCCAAAATCCATCGTTTAATATGGAATAGATGATCTGGCTTTGGAACAGAGTATTGATCGCCATAAAGATACTACCAAGAGAAAAATAAATCGTAGCATGTTCATCTTTTCGAAATAGAAACTGCCAATAGAGATAAAAGCTTCCTAAAAGAAGAGTAAGAACGATGACAAAAATCTTCTTAAAGTCATTCCAATATTCTGCTCGTTCCGAATATTTTTGCGAGGAAATATAGAACTTATCATGCGAAAGCCCTGGTCCTAGCGGATATTTCGCGAAAACGCGAATCGCTAGTAGATTGGATTCGTTTGTTTTGATCAACCCGACAGGGATTCTATAAAAGCGAGTCTTATCAGCAAACAAGGATTTGTCTTCCAAAATGGAATTTTGAGCTGTGTCCAAAGCCAATCCTGAGCTACCGATGAATCTTCCATTCCAATAAACCGCATCTGCCTGCCCAATTTGACCTAAGCGGATGGTCAAATAGCGGGACTTAAATTTTGATTTTAAATCCTCTCTCGTAATCTTGACTTCTGTTCGATACCAGGCATATCCTTTGTATTTTTCGAAAAAATCTTGGAAATCAGGGAAATAGGTTTCGTTATCTCCATCTTTTACTTTATCCCAGGATGTTTGTATGTCAAATCCCGAAATCCAGCCTGTTTTCGCAGAATCACTCAGTGTGTTTTCTGCATTAGCAAAGCGTAATGGACGAACGGAATCGAAATCTGGATCATCGTCTGCATCTTCAGAATTTAAATTCTCGGGAACTAATGGCGAATCGCCTGGACGAAAACTCCATTTTTGTCCTAATTCCCCAAACGCTTTTTGAGATCTTAAATCTAATATTTGTCCAGTAAACAGAACCTGTGCATGTAATGGAAAAAAAACACTTCCGAAAATGAGAACACAAAATAAAAAAAAGAACCTTTGCAGTGAAACCATGTCAGAAACTGTATAAAAATCCTATACGATTGGCAAGAACAAAACATTGGAGCAAATTCAAATTGATTCCCTGACCCCGGATTTCTTAGGAGTTGGGATAGCACCTAACGGGAAGAAAGTTTCCTATCCATATACTCTTCCTGGAGATATTCTATCTGTAGAATTTTCGAAAAAAAAATCACGACCTGGTAGATATCGATTCATAAATTTCTTAAACCAAATGGAAAGATCAACGGTAAAGTGTGAACATTTTTCAGAATGTGGAGGATGTGCAGGGCAACACATCCTGTACGAAGATCAATGCAATCTAAAGTTTTCACCAATTAAGAAACTTTTTTCCGAAACATTGAATCTCGATTTCGATTCACAAATTTCCAATGATATTTACCATTATAGATCTCGTATGGATTTTAGTGTTTTTCCTGGCCCGACCATTGGACTGCGAGCAAGAGGAAATTTTAAACGTGTCATAAATGTTAAATGTTGTTTCATTCAATCCGAGTGGGCGAATGAAGAGCTGACGCTTGTTAGACAATTAGTGAATGAATTCTCTCATTTTCCCTGGGATAGAAGAGATGAGAATGGTGGTCTGAAATACGTAACATTGCGAAAAGCTAAATTTACAGAAGACAACATGTCTATTTTAACTTTTACCGACGGATTTTCCTCGCATATCGACTTCGAAAATTTTAAAAATCGCACCTTACAATTGTTGAGCGCAAAAAACATTATTTTTTGTTTCAACCGCGTGAAGTCAGAGGTATCGGCCAGTGGTAATTCAATCGTTATCAGAGGTATGGAGAGTTATAGGGAAAATATTCTGGGCATCAATTTTATGGTACCTTTTGATTCTTTTTTTCAGCCCAATCCGCTTGGTTTTCTTCCAATTCTTAATTTTATTACAACAAGACTTCCCGAGAAAAAAACATCACTGACTGATTTGTTTTGTGGAAATGGATTTTTCGCGAGTATTTTTGGTTCCTCTTTTTCGAAAATCAACTGTTATGAATTGACTCCTTCTTCCATTGAAATTGCAAAGAAGACACTCTCTACTTTGTTTCCTGGGAAAGAAATCCATGCCGATGTTGTCAATTTATTTCAAGATACATCTAAATTGACATCTGATCCTGACGGAGTTTTGATTTTAGATCCACCACGAGCGGGTGCGGGAGCCAGTGTAAACCAATGGATTGCCCAAAATGGACCGAAGGATCTATTTTATGTATCTTGCAACCCATACAGCCAAGCAGAGGATTTAAGACACTTCATATCAGAATACGAGCCTATCTCGAGCCTCCTCATTGATCCCTATCCTCACACTCCACATTGCGAATCGGTAATCCATCTTAGACGAAAAACTAAAGCATTTTTTTAAAAGGAAAAATAGGAAATTTGCCGATTCCTAATTGTAGAGAGGAATTATGAAATTTGTTAGGCTAACCGCGATCTTTATGCTATCCGTTTTAAGCTCAATCGGCTGTCGCACGCTGGTAGTGAATACGTGGACTCCCTCGGATTCGACAAAAGGATTCTCAACAGTACGTGTGTTACTTGGCGTTGCTTCCAACGAAGAAAATTTCAAAACATCGGGAACTATTGAGGTTCTAGATGCAAATGACCTAGTGATAAAAAAGGCTTTTGAATTTGTGAGCCTCGACCCTACGGTCTTAAAAGCACCGATTAGGATCACAACGAACGGAAATCATATCGAATATAAAGGTAACAAATACCGTGGCGTCATTGATATTAAACCAACGAATGGAAAAGTCATCATCCTAAATGTAGTCAATCTAGAGCAATATTTGATGTCAGTTGTACCTTCGGAAGTGCCAGCGTCTTGGCCAAACGAAGCTCTTAAAGCACAAGCCGTCTGTGCAAGAACCTATGTCATTCGAGAGATGATCGCTAAAAAAAGCCAAGCTTATGATGTGGATACAACGACAAATACGCAAGTTTACCTTGGTATGGGTAAAGAGAATCAAAATACTACAAAGGCCGTTGAAGATACGAGAGGTCTGATTCTTCTTTACAATGGGGCACCCATTCAAAGTTTTTTTCACTCCAATAGTGGCGGAATCACAGAAGACCCTTTCAATGTTTGGGGAAACAAGGTCGATTATCTCAAAAGTGTTCGATCTGATTATGACAAAGAAGGCGATAACTATTCATGGGAAGACAAGTTTACTCCTTCGCAAGTTTCAAATTCACTCGCATCACTTGGTTTAGGTGAAATTCAAGACATCCTAGTAGTCAATCGATTCACTACATCTAGAGTCAATGAATTGGATATCATTGGAACAAAAGGAAACAAAAGAATTAAAGCCATAGAATTTCGAAAATTGATCGGTGCTACAAAATTAAAATCGACTCGCTTTGGAATTCGAAGGGAGGACGACGGTAATTTTTTCGTAAAAGGCCTAGGATCAGGTCACGGTGTCGGTCTTTCTCAGTGGGGAAGTTACGCAATGGCAAAAGAAAACTTTGGCTACAAAGAAATTTTAACTCATTATTACCAAGGTGTAGATTTCGCTCGTATGTCTCAAAATTAAACCGCGCTTTTTGCTTTTACGGAGATTGTGCTTATGCGAAGTTGACACTTGAGCTAAGATATGGCAACAGTCTCCGAATACCTTTCAAAAATTAAAGATCTAACGATTGTCCCTCCCGTTCTGATTTCAATACTCTCTCTTGATGATGATAATGAACTTGGGTTTGGGGAATTAGAAAAAAAAGTGCAATCAGATCAGGTACTCGTCGCACGTCTCTTGAAACTTGCCAATTCCCCTTTTTTTTCGCGCGGAAATTCGATTGCAAACATGAAACAAGTAATCACAAGACTGGGATTTAAAACAGTTAGGTCTATGGTTGCAATGTCGATGACGGATTCCCTGTTTAGCCAAGGAAATTATAAAAAGTTTAGAGATGAAGTCTGGGATCATTCGATCGCAAAGGGAATCATGGCTCAGTTTCTATGTGAAGAAAAGAAAATGCGAAAGGAAGGTGAGCTTTCTCTCACATGTGGTTTGATGCAAGATCTTGGCAAAATCGTTTTGAATACAATTGATAGACCTAAATATGTGGAAGTATTGACGGAATACCAGACTTCCGATCGATCGATTACAGAATTAGAAAAAGAAGCATTTGGTGTAGATTCGATTGAAATGGGAGCTGAGGCAGCTAAACTTTGGAAACTCCCTGAACAAATCACGCAGGCCATTGAAGACAAAGCCAAACCACCATCAGAACAATCGCTGATTGGACAAGTGATTGGTTTTGGTGGAGTGATTGCCAAACTCACAAACCATGGAAAAAAAGATTCCGACACTGATCTTTTATACGCAACTTACCAGGAAATTTTTTCTCTGAACAACGAATTGACTCCACCACTAACGGAAGTTTACGGCAATAAGCTCAACACAAATGAGCTCTATCAATTTTGTTCTACACTTTAGTTAAGATTTGGGTTTCACACTTAAAATACGATGAAGCCCTTCTTTTCCTTTGATATTAACCGGCTCTAACTCATCATATATATATTTGGTCGCATAACTTTCAGGTAGATGATTATACAAACCTTCTGAGATATATACATGCATCGGCTTAGCCATGGATTCTAGCCTCGCCGCCATATTTACAGTATCTCCGACTGCGGTGTAAGATAGTTTTTGGAAGGAGCCCACATTCCCAACGATGGCATTTCCAGAAGCAATGCCGATACCTAATTGAGGTGTAAAACCATAAATTTCTTGCCACTTGGGCTGCCAAAGCTGGAAAACTTGGAGCATTTCAATGGCACAGTCTAGTGCATTCTGACGATGATCCTCATGCGCTATAGGGACACCGAACAGACACATGATGGAATCACCAATATATTTGTCGATCATTCCACCATAACCGAGAATAACCTCAGTCATAGAGGTAAAATATTCATTTAAGAAAGAGATCACCTGGTCAGGTTTTTGTTTTTCTGACAAGGTCGTATAACCACGTATATCCGAGAAGATGACAGAAATTTCCTGGACATGTCCTTTCTGTTCTAGGGAAAGAGAGTTATTCATGATGCTTTCTACAACGATGGGATCTACATACATTCCAAAGACGTTTTGCATTTTTTTCTTTTCGAAATCGAGTTTTAATTTCTCTTCATACTCTAGTTCTAAATCTTTCTTAAACTTTTTTACAAGGGTATTTAGATCTTGAATTTCAGTCTGATTCATTCCATATAATTCTTGGAAACGACGAAGCGAATCATCCATCTGCAAAGATATTACTTTTTTCCGGTAAATTTCACGAAATAAATTTCTGAAACGGTGTTCGATCAGAGTTTTCTCGAGATTCTCCTTTGAAAAAAATTCACTGACACCTAACTGAAAGGAAAAAATTGGTAAACCATTGTCAGAAGAGTTGGAAAATATAACGATCGGTACTTCAAATGGACCAGCTGCATCTGCGATTTCAGTTAGCGTTTCTTCTTCGGTCGTCGTTTTTTCAGGAAAAATAACCTCTGCAATGAGCAGATCAAAATTGCCTTGTTTTAACTCTTCCATGCCATTGGCATAAATCGATCGCCAAACGATCTCGACATAATCTTGAAACCACTCTTTGAGAAGACCCGATAAAAGATCATAGGATTTTTTATCAGGCTCGATGTATAGGATTCTTACTTTCTCTTCTTTTTCTAATTCCACAGGTCTTTTATTTAAGATTGTAGAATTTTGTGAAGCGCCTCTTGAAAAGAAAAAGAAAATCTTCCCATTAAATATCGAAAAGCCTGGATAGAAACATCTGGTCTTGGCGGATCACCACCAATAAATAGGTCAGGTTCCTTAGGTCTTGTACCCAAAGCAAACAGTCCGCCACTCACGGCTTCCGAGCCACAAGCAATCAAAGCTTTCGGTTCGGCAATCACCTCAAATGCATCCGCAAGAGGTCCTGCCATACGCTCGGAAATAGGACCTGTATAAACCACTGCGTCGGCATGTTTAGGACTCGCAACATTTCGAACACCTTCTCGTTCCGAATCGAAAACAGAATTAAAGGACGCATTCAATTCACACTCACCTGAATTGTTACCAGCCGCTGCCACCTCACGATAAAGAAAACCATTCACGGCGGTCATTTTTTCAAATCGGATATGATTTTTTGTGTCAGGTCTTTTCGCTTCAGGTTGGAAGTTCCCTTTCGTATAACAAATCTTCAATGAGTCACGATGTTTAGCGAAAACGTAAAGAAAACCTGAGTTTACAAGCTTCTCCTCTGGACATTGAAGTACACATTCCCCACATTGAATGCATGCACCATAATCAAAGGAAATTTTTTCATTGGTCTCCACTTGAATGGCACTGACAGGACAAGAGGTTTCGCATAGATTACACCCACCACATCCCTCTGACATATTTTTTGTTGGTATCGGAATGCCTCGATTTTTTGGATGAATGGGGCTCGCTTTCTCCCAGTCCATTACTTGAGATTTTGAAAAAAAGTTCATTAGTTCTAATAAATGTTTCATAGGTCAAATCCAACATAACTAAGATTAAATGATTTATTGTTCAATGGGAAGTCTCCGATTAACTCGCCCCGCACTGCCATTTCCAAGGCATGCCAATTTAAGACTGAGGGGTCTCGAACATAGGCATCAGTTATTTTTGAATTTGGTCCGATACAAAGGGCTACAATAATGGGACCTCGCCAAGCTTCAACAGTAGAATAATATATTCCTGGTTTACATTCGGTCTGTTTTGTCGTTACTTCAACTTGCTCTTTGGACCAGAGACTTTCCCAATCAATTTTTTCGATTGTTTTCTCCATCCATTCTAGTGATTGAAGGATTTCACTGTATCGAATGTAAAACCTAGCCCAAGCATCCCCGGAAAAGTTATTGGAATCGTCTATTAAAGCCAAAGGTTTCCAGTCAGGATAATTTGGATCATTGATTCTTATATCCCGCATTACACCAGCACATCTGGCCGTCATTCCCACAAATCCATGTTTAATGACATCTTCAGACTTTAAAGTGCCACAACCTTGTAATCTTTCCTTGATCGTTGAATCTATAAGTGCTCTTTTGATTTGAGGTTCCACATTCTTTTTAAAAGTTTTTTTCAAAGCAAATAACGCTTTCTTTGCGTCATTTGCACTAATTTTTCGATTAACGCGAACCCCGCCCGGTCGGACTGCCCCTTTTCCGAATCGATTTCCAGTCCAGTTTTCCATTAGAGCTAAAGCTGCACCACGATCTGTCACGCAAACGCCAAACAATGGATAATAACCGATATCTTCTGATAAACCTCCCAAGTCTCCTATGTGGATAGCAATACGCTCCGCCTCCACGAGAAGAGAACGAAATAACGAAACAGACTCCGATACATTGATGCCTGCCGCAGATTCGATTATTTTTGTAAACGCGAGTGCATAACTCACTGAGGAATCACCAGAAATTGTTTCCGATAGATGCATGACTTTATTTAAATTTGAGTGATACATATTCTCAAGAATGTGTCTTTTTTGAAATCCAAGACGAATTGTTAGGTGACGTATTTTTTCACCTTCTACCACAAATCTAAAATGTCCTGGCTCAATAATACCGGCATGGATCGGCCCAACTGCATGCGAATAAGATTCATCTCCGCATGGTACCTTAATCCCATGAAAGAATAGATCTCTCAGATGCCCTGACCTTTGATGAAGACCCAATACCTTACTGCGCTTGTCTGTTAGATAATCTTCTTCGGCAAGTAACGAGTAATCTTCTGCTCCCATATCACTTCCAAGAGAGTGACGCAACATCCAAATTGGATATTTTTCATCCATTAAAAAATCGATCGGGCTTTTTTTATCAGTAACCTTTTCCATTCTAATCTTATGGTCATCCAAAAGAAAATGATAAAACGTATGGTCTGCTTTTGTAAGAAACAATCCAGTGGGTTTAGACATGATTGAATCCTCCAGTCACGAGTTCAAACATACCGATAGCACCGATTAACAAACCAACAACGATACTGAGAATCAAAAATCCTAATCTCGTTTTTAAAATGCCGTCATGAGGTGGATTAAAATCTCTATTTTTAACTCTTATGATTGGAAGTATTTTATTCAGAGCGATGAAGAAAAATATCAAACCGAACATAGGAAACGAAAATAACCAGATTAGATTTTTATCGAGACTAATTTTTATCATCTCCATATCCAATATAAATACAGGTGAAAGTGGAAAAACAAAGGCAATGATAATAGCAAAGAAGTAACCATAAAAAGATTTTTGATTGATAGAGTTTAGATCAACAATTTGTGCAATCATACGCTTTCCTGAATCCATTCTTAAGATTCCCATCGATACAAAAATAATAACTTTCACAATCAAAGTGGAAGTTAATAAATAATAAAAAACTTGATCATTGACATTTAACCAAAGAAAGATGGCAAGCATTCCTGTATGAAACAATGCAACCTTTGCAGCGATTCTTCGTATATCATCTCTGCGATGTAAAATCCATGTTGAGTATAATATTGTTAAGATTCCAATCAGTAACAATCCGTTCGCTGAATTAACAAAAGAGTGGTTTACTTCCCTTTCTAATTGAACCAGTGGTCGAAGGGCCAAAGCCACAGAGACTGGGACAAAAGAAGCAATGAGAGAGGAAATTTGACTCGGGCTTTCCGCATAAGTATCTCCCACCCAATAGTGATTGGGCACGAGCCCAAGTTTTGCGCTATATCCATAGATGGTCAAAAGGAGTCCAGTTTTGATCAAAAGACCAGATTGTCCTTCTAGTCCAATCTGCAGGGCCGAAAAATCAAGACTATCAACTGGCTTAGAAGTGAATAATAGAATGACTAGTCCAAGAAATGCAATGCCAAGACCATAAGAATTGATTAACAAAAATTTCCAACCAACTTGGAAGGATCTTTCCGTCCCGCTTGATGAAATCAACAGTGAGCCAAATAGTGTTGATGCTTCGATGAGAATCCATTTTAAAACGATATTCTCAGTGAACCAAGACGAAAAAAGTGCACCGAAAAATAAAATCTTCAATACAGACCATAACCAAATGCGTGTTTGTCCTTTCGTGGGAGCAAAAATAAAAACACCAAATACAACACCAAAACAAAATATACCTGTAACATAAAAGAGATTTTCTGTCATGGCTTTCCCCCTTTGGCTTGCATATGAGGAGAAAGTTGTAAAATCCCTCCCGAAACGATGACAAGTACGGCATCCAAGAAGGAGCCGAACTCCAATCCGAAAGGAAGACCCTTATCTAAAACGAGAGTCAGTACGAAAATACCGTTTTCAAAAACGCAAAAGCCTGCAATTAACGCTAGCCAGTTCCTTCGAACTATAAAACACAATACACCGACATAAATCATTAGGATCACATAGATGAGTCCGATTTTGTGTACGGGGATACTGAATTCCGACGCATTTTCTGTCATCTTAACTGCAAAAACAAGACCTAACACAAGAAACAACAAAGTTGCAAGATAACCAAACCGAGGTACAGTGCTTTCCCTCATTCTTGATTTTTTGGCAGTCCAATTCAAAATAAAGGGAGTTAGAAATCCTTTAAATGACACAACCAAAATGATGAGACCCAATGAATGTGTAATTTCCCCTTCGTGAGTTTGCAAAACAGGAAAAATCAAAAGAAAACCCTGAAGGCTCAAAAAAAGTGTAATTCTGTGAAGTCGATTCTCGACTAACACCACAACACCGGACAAAAATAGTAAAAGATAAACAAAATCGTATAACATATAACCTCTATGATAACTTAACAAGCGTCCCAAGAATCAAAATGGCTAAAAAACAAAGACCCATAAATTCAGGTACCCAGGACCACTTTCGTCGAACAGAATCGGCTTCCCAAAATCCAAGTAGAATCGCAAGACCAACCGCGCCTGGCAGGACAAGTAACTCCCTTGTAATATTTCCGAATTCTCCTAAAGGAAACAATTTCGAATGTTCAAGCGCCAACTTAATCAAAAAAGAAAGGAGTCCTGCTAACTTGATTTGACTTGCAAGTTCTAAGTAACCCATCGTTCTTCCAGAAGCCTCCAAAATCATGGCTTCGTGAACCATTGTTAGCTCTAAATGTGTTCTTGGATCATCGAAGGGAGGTTTCGCCAGTTCGGCAAGTATGGCGACGAACGAAAGTAATAAAAACAAAACTCCGATAAGTGCACTTACGGGAGTTAGAGATAATTCGATATGTGATTGTGCCACGAGTATCATCAAAATAATCGTTGGCTCTGCCATGACAGAAAGCAGGATCTCCCTTCCCGAACCCAGTCCTCCGAAAGAGGTTCCGCTCTCCATGGCAAAACTAACAAAACAAAATCTGTATAAGGCAAGAAAGAAGGGAATTAATATGAATGGTGCCCATTCAAAGATAACAATGGACCAAATCATAATTGCGGCATACAAAGAGATAATCGGTGAGATCTCGGCAAAAATTCCTGAATTTGGATTATCGATAGGTTCCTTTGCTAGATATTTTCTAATCTCGTAGAATACCTGGAGGATTTTTGGTCCTTTTCTTCCTTGAGTACGAGCCCTTACTTTTCGCACTATACCACCCAATACGAGCGGTAAGCCAATAAATATGAGTATTTGATAAACGATTAACAATAGGGAGTTAACTGACATTATATTTTCCCCCAATCACCGATCACGAGCACCGCTAGAATGGTAATTAGAAAAACAGAAGAGATCGCAAGGTAATGACTCACTTCCTCATCTTGGTGTTCTTCCGATTTGAGAATATACTCACCAACATTTAAGAAGCGTTTAAAAAAATTTAATACGCTTTGATCGATAATGGAAAGTCCTTCTTTTGTTAGAAAGTATCGACCGATTGAATTTCTGAGCGGCTCAGAAAATACTGTAGCTGGAATCGAAAGTTCTGGTCCCAGATATCCGTTGCCGCAGTCCCAATATTTTCTTTTCCTAATTTTGTGCGACCAACGAAAAAAAACTAAACTAAATACAAACATTACTGTGATACCAGAAACTATAGCTAAACTTTGGATCCAAAGTCGTAAACTTTCATCTACATATTTTGCCAAACTTGGTATCTGCAAAATAAATGGCAAAAGTAGTGGTAAAAGTAAAATCATGACCGCAAGGCTTCCAACAGAAATAAGCACCCATCTACGTTTTACTGGATTCCATTCTGGGAGTGCTGTATTGGGATTGGGAAAGGATAAAAACAAACTTAAAAAGAGTCTGATATGGGTAAAGCCACCTAATACGATTCCAAAAAATATAAAGATCATCGCAGGTAGTAAAAACACAGATCTTCCCAAAGGCATATCGAGAATTCGCGCATTCAGAAATAGATAAGTTGCTTCAGAAACAAAACCAAGCGTGCCAGGTATAACCGCATAACTAAAAGTACCGATACCCATCCATAAAGGAGAGATTCCGATGTATCTTCCTATACCTTTCATCTCATCCGTTGAACTGGAGTTACGTAATCTCGCAACAAGCCCAATTGAGAAAACTTGAAATGTTTTTGAGAATGAATGATGTAGCAGGCTAATAAAAAATAGAATATAAAACGAATTGCTTAAAAACTTTAACTCTGGTTCAGTGCTAGTTTGAAACATTCCTGTTGTCGCAAGACAGAGCCATAAAAAGTTAATGGATTCAATTGAACTGTAAGCTAAAGCTTTTTTGGGATCTTTATGAAAAAAAGATGTGATTCCACCAAAAAAAACCCCTAAGGCTGCCAGCGGAAATAGGATCGAATATAGAAACGGGTCCTGCCAATTCGGCAAAACGTATCTCGTAAAAAGAAGTAAAGGGAAAATCTCAAGTGCACCTGCAAAAGAGCCTAATGCATGTGAGGGGCCACCTTCATTCACTTTCGGTAACCATATATGAAAACCAGAAAATCCAGACTTCACGAGCAAACCTATCGTTAAGAAGAAAAGTCCTCTTGGGTCATTTTCAGGAAGGAAAACCCAAGCAGATAGGAACAAAGCCGAGATACCGGATGCAAGTAGCAAAGAGCCTAGACTCTCGATTTGTTTTCTGCCAAACTCCGTACCCGAATAAATGATAATTGTGGAGAAAGAGGCGATTTCCAATGAAACAGGAAGTAATACAGTTTTTCCGGCAAGATAACAAATTCCGAGTGAAGTCCAAAAAATCGCATAACCGAAGGCCACTCGTTCCGTATAAATTGTCTCGTAAGATTGCACCAACATGAACGCAGAAAATCCAATGTACACTTGCAGAATGAGACCTAGTAAAATAGGAAAATCAGATCCAAGTGGGTCTGCTCCACTCCATAAGAAATAAATCAAAGGTACAAATGCACTGGCACCGACCAAAATTGAACTCACAAAGGAGAACTTTCGTCCCTCTTCCATAAAACCTCGCTGATTGTATCGAAACTAAAGAGATAAAAAAATGTGTTAAACAAGGGAAGGGGGACCACGATTCATACATGAGGAAATCGTGATCGAAGAAACAAGAGAACGAATTACTATAGAAAGCGGACTAAAAGTAAGAGAAGAAGGGAAAATGAGATCGGAGAGCAGCGAATAAAAATCTGACTTCGATTCCTCTTTCGGAGAGGATTTAGATTCATAGAGTTCACTTACTTCAGATTCTCCCATTTCCAAGTTGGCAATGGATAGATAGGTCGATTTACCTGTAAAGGAGAGGATAATCGTTAGAATGAAAATGAATCGAAATCCCATATCTCTTGTCTTAGGAAAATTCTAAATTAAATTATGAAAAGCATTTTTAGCAATTTGGATAAATTAAATGAATCTTAAGCCTCCAGAGATCAAAATTAGGAACGTACACAAATCTTATTCCCAAGGAAATGTACCCGTAAATGTTCTCAAGGGCTTTGATCTAGATCTACACGGCAATCAGCTCATTACAATGATGGGCCCTTCCGGTAGTGGCAAGTCCACTCTACTAAATATTTTGTCTGCGATAGAATCGGCAGATGCGGGCGAAATTTCAGTTTTCGGAGAAATGTTAAGTAAAAAAGACGAATCTCAACTAACATTTTATAGACGAAAAACGATAGGAATCGTTTTTCAATTTTTTCATCTTTTACCTTATCTGTCAGCCTTGGACAATGTGACTCTACCACTCCTTTTACAAGGAATGTCAAGAAGCGAGGCAAAAAAATTAGGAAGAGAAGCATTAGAAATGGTTCACCTAAGTCATCGAATTGATTTTTCACCAAAAGAATTGTCTGGAGGGGAAAAACAACGTGTATCTATTGCACGGGCACTCGTCCATAGACCGAAACTCTTACTGGCAGATGAACCTACCGGGAACTTAGACTCGGAATCATCAGAACTAGTTGTAACACTTTTCCAGAATTGTGTTAAGAATTTAGGACTGACAGTATTTCTTGTAACCCATAATTCGGAGATTGGCCGAATTGGCGATACTCGTATTTCCATGTTAGATGGAATTGCAAAAATTTCATGATTCATATCTATCTATTTTTTCTTTGGGGGTATTTCAAAGAACACAAAGCACGTATTATTTTTTCAATCCTTGGCATTTCGTTAGGAATTTCCTTATTTTTTACGACGCAGGTAAATTCTTGGAGGGCAGAAGAAAGCATCATCGATGCAGAGGCTGGGTATCCCGAAAAAAATTATCTTGGTCAATTCCAAGCGAATGAAAATGGAAATTTCGGTGAAGAGACATTCCTAAAAGAACTTTTTTTTATCCTGCCAAATCAAATCAAGTTTGATCCTATTATTGTTGTAGATTCCTTTTATGAAACAGAAAAAGAATCGATAGTGAGATTTCCGATGATAGGAAGGGACTTCTCTAATTATATACAAGAGAATACAACGAATCAATCGACGAAGATGGACGGGAACGTGAAGTATCTCGTCAGTAAATCTTTATCCGATACAATATTTACAGCAAACAGCAGCGCAAAGATTCTACTATGTAATCAAAAAATCGAAATCAACAAGTCAAACACCAAAATTATACCTAAAGATGGAAGTTTCATCGCAGCGGATATACAATACTTACAAAGATTATGTGGACTGGAAGGAAAAATTCAGAAGGTCATCTTACTTCAAAATACAAGAAGCGATTTTCCTCCTCAAAATCTTTTGTCGATCATCGAGTTCGGAAAACAAAAAAACTGGAAATGGGAATCCAGTGATTTTATCCGGGAACGTTCTGGGAAAGCGCTCGGCTCTTTGAAAGTGAATTTAACGATTGTTTCCCTTATCTCCGTACTTATCTCTTTTTTTATGGTGGCCAATACTTTTTCAGGTATTTATTTAGCGAGGCGAAAAGAATTCGGAATATTATTAAGTCTTGGAATTTCAAGGATACAAAATCTATTTCTGTTTTTGTCTCAAGGATTGATACTTGGTTCCATCGGAAGTGTCCTAGGAATTTTGATCGGCCAATCACTGCTTGATTTTGACTTCTTATCAGGAAACAACCCCATAACGGATAAAATACAAACGGCAAGTTATCATCAAGTCCCCCTTCCTATTTATTTGAGTGCGGTCGGGATTGGCTTATGGGGAGCGATCGTTTCCTCTCTATTTTCCTCACTCCGTGCTTATTTCATCCAACCAATCGAGCTAATCCGGGAAAAGGATACAAGTGTCGGTTTCAAAAACGTAAAGGGTTTGTTCCTATGGAGTGCGAAAATTGGTCTGCTGTTATGTCTTCTGGGTACATTCATTGGATTTTTACCGACGCCAAAATCGCTCCTGCCAGGGCTAGTAGGTGTAGGCCTTGTGATCATCGGATTCTTATTTTTTTTCCCATTGCTTCTGGTAGCTACAATCACTTGGATTTTAAAAGCGCTGGATCGTTATTTCTTTCTTCCAACATTTAGAATCTCTTGGGAGGAAATTAAACTAGAACCTTTATCGAATACGTTAACTTCTGCAACTATTTTACTCGCATCCTCTTTGGTTCTTACCTTAACTACTCTCACCAATAGTTATGAACAAACTCTAATTAGATGGATAGACCAGGACAATCATTTTGACTTTTCTATCATCAATGCAGCCAAGTTATCATCTGGTTTGCCGGGAGTGCCAAACTCACTCTTAAAAATCTTCTCAGATGATCCAAAGATTAAAAAAGCGGAACCTTTCATCATCAAAACTAAATTTCCCATACGAGATAATTATTATACCTTACATGTCTTTCCATTTGAATCTGGCGAAAACGAAATTCAAGTATCTTCTAATTTTTGCTACTTGGAAAAAAAATGTAAAGGCGACTCAATCGAAATCCAAACAGAAAAATATGGAAAAGTTCTATTTTATATCAGAAGTGAAAAAGAACATTTTTTTTCTGAGAGAGGTACGATCATGATGAATTTAGAGAATTATAAAAAATATTTTTCTTACACAGATCTAAATTCGATTCGTATCTCATTTCGAGAGAAAATAGAAATGGATGCCGGATATAATTATCTTCAAAATGCGATCAAAAAAGAAACTCAAGAATTAAAAATTCTGAGTCAGGAAAGTTTAAAAGGATTGTATCTAGAGAGTATGCGTGCAGTCTTCAGCATTCTTGATTCCTTGATAGCATCTTCGATTTTGATTTCTGTATTGGCTCTCATAACCTCATTGATCTACAATGTAAAAGAAAAATCAAAGCTGATTGCTACTCTAAGAGCTGTTGGCATGAGCCGGTTTCAACTTTTTAAATTTATCTATTTCCAGAGTCTGTTTTTTGTTTTCATGGGATTGGCAATCGGCACGCTAAATAGTTTAATTGTTTCACCACTTGTGATTTTCGGTGTAAATCGAAATGCATTTGGTTGGACACTCGATTTCCATTATCCGCTTATTATGGTTTTCTACTTTTTAGTTTTGATTCCATTGGTATCTGCGATCGTTTCCATTTACCCATTCCTGACTGCCAATCAGAAGCCGTTACGGGAAGCATTAAATTATGAATAATTCTTTACACAACGACCGATTCACCTGAAATAAAGCACATGGCTGGAACGATCAAAATTGCATTAGAACTTGCTGAGCTGATCAAAAAGGAAAACCTAGAAGGGAAGGATCGAATTCCGACTTCAGATACATTTATAAGAATCTGGTCCTCCAATCTTGGGCGCAATGAAGAGGACATCAGAAAAATTCTAACATCTCTTCGCGAGAGTCACTTTATTTTTGTAGTTAATATCGTGGCTCCAGATCCAAACCTTTTTGTCTATGGAGAGGAAGCATATATATTCACAGAACTTGAAATTCTAAATGAATTAAAAAGGGCCGCCGAAGAAAACTTAGAACGACTATATGAATCCAGTAACTACAAACGAAAATCTGCCTTCCAAATTTCCCGAGAACTTTTCCCAAAGATAAAGGAGTACAACAACACTCCTCTTGGTCGTGCGATAAACGTTGTGGTTATGTTAGAGGAGTATACTCGGATTCTACTCTCCTCTAGTTTTGAATATACAGATCAATGGCGTCTCAATAAAATCCAAGACATATACAGCGATGAAATTGGGGCAACTATGGAAGAGAGCGTTCCCGCCCCCACAGCCACTGATCCGAAACGTGCAGTAGATAGTATCAAGGAAGGAACAAAAGAAAAAATTGATCCTAGCTGGTCCAAAGCGACTCAAAATTTTTCAGTTGAGTTCTTATTACGTGTTCATTTCAGAAAGTACGAATTCGATATCATCAAAAAATTGATCCAGACTGGCAAAATCAGGGATGAAAAAGAATTAAAATATATAAGAGACACTCTCTTATTAATGGAAACGAGAACAGATGTGGATCGCTTATTAAAAAGGTATATCGAGGACATGGTTGAGCTAAGAAGATACTGCCAAGCAAAGCTGAATATGCTTCGGCAAGGTATCGTCACAAAACCCAAATAAGCCTATTTTTCGAAAAATCCAGATTTACTAAGGTTAGTATAGACCTGGAAAAAAAAGACCATTGTGCTTATGAATAACATTCTTCTTTTCATGGAGAATCCAGTAAGGATGTAATTTTTCTTTTCTGGTAAATACAAAAAGAAAATGATCAAATTAACATTAAAAAATAAAAAACCTGTTTCTTGATTCAAAAATCCTACTGATCTAGAAATGGCAGGTGTATATAGAGCTCCAAAAAAGATAATACTAGGCAGAAAAAAGAAAAATGATCTTAAACTAAAATAATTTATTTCTTCCGTATCTATCTCAGATGTTTTTCCTGAAAGTGTTTCAATCAGATTTTTAAATTCTCCAAATTCTAAAATATTTACAATCGGATAAATCTTTTCTTCTGTTTCGATCACCAAACGATCATAAGATCGGAATTTATCTTGAGTAAGTTTTGTGATATCTTTTAGACGAATGGCTGCACAACTTCCATACGCATCAAACTGTTTTAAAGAACCTCCCTCGACTTCAATTCTCCCTTTCGATAATATTTCGAGCTGTTTAGAATAATTTTTTTGTAAAAACCATACGAGTAACAAAAACAAAGGGGAAAAGATCATTAAAAATTTCCCTCTCTCCGACTCTGGCAGCTGATACGCATTATATGCCAAAAAAAGAAAGAACATGGAAATCACAATGCCAGTTCGAAGCAGTAATTTCTTCCGAAATAGAACAGTATTGTATAAAAATGTTTTTTTAATCATATAGTGAAGTCTGCCTTCTTAAAAAGAGATTCCATATGAACGCCAATTTTTTCGAGTGCTTCTTTTCCACCCTCTTCTCTATCAAGTATGCAGATTCCCTTTGTAACTTCAATTCCAGCTGCACGCAGGGCATTGACAGCTTTGATCGTTGATCCACCTGTCGTAATGACATCATCAATAACGAGGCATTGTTTTACTTCCTTCCAGAAGCCCTCTATCTGTTGACCCGTTCCATGTCCTTTTGCTTCTTTTCTAACAATCAATGGATAAATCAAACGATTCCTTTGATGATAGGCAAGGGAGAGTGCATAAGATAAAGGATCGGCACCAAGTGTAAGTCCACCCAGGGAATCAAAACTTCCTGGCATCTTTGGTATAAGTTCGTCTATCATACAGTCAGCGAGCTTCGCAAGTCTTTCGGGATGTAAGGTGATCTCCTTGCAATTGAAATAGTGATGTGATTCTAATCCACTTGCCAATCGAAAAGGTGTCTCGGAATACCGGTATGAATACTTTTTCATCCATTCTAGAATTTGTGGTTTTAAGGACTCTGACATATAAAAGTACTTTTTTTGACTGGGAATGGAAGAAAAGGATAATTCGAGAGAAAGGCGATGAATTCGTGGTATCCAAGACTATCGGATACCACGATCGAACGAAAAGCTATTTTGTTTTAGTTTTGTCAGAGAGAGAGGATAAAAATTTCACGATTTTTCCGGTGTCTTCTTCTTTTAAAGTGATACCCAATTGATGAAATGCCATTTTCTTTACCGCATCTTCTAAACTTGCTACTTTTCCGTCATGAAAGTAAGGTCCCGTCAATGCAATGTTGCGTAAAGAAGGTACTTTGAAGAAATACTTATCATTTGGATCCTTCGTAACATTAAAACGGCCTAAGTCAGCAGTTTCGTATGGATTTACCTGACCTATTTTTCGGTAAGCATTTCCGCCAAATAGAGTGCCAGTATGACAAGAGGAACATCCGCTCGAAATAAATGTATTTAAGCCTGCTTGTTCGTCAGCAGAAAGTGCCTTTGCATCTCCATTTACGAAATCGTCGAAACGAGAAGAGGAAACGAGAGTTCTTTCAAATGCTGCGATTGCTCCTGCAAGGTTATCATATGTTAGTGCCTCTTTGCTATCAGGATATGCTTTCGCAAAAAGAGCAGGATATTCTGAGTCTTCCTTCAATCTTTTTAA
>Ga0075156_10000056_pt1 | contig 47634 bp, 43 predicted proteins | sample JI81AbrownDNA_FD_70966 | JGI IMG/M metagenome (GOLD analysis project Ga0075156, IMG submission 70966) | Wastewater effluent complex algal communities from Wisconsin, to seasonally profile nutrient transformation and Carbon sequestration -... | ecosystem: Engineered > WWTP > Effluent > Algae...
AGATACGCGAAGCTCCCCCGCCTGGACTCGAACCAGGAACCTACGGATTAACAGTCCGACGCTCTGCCAATTGAGCTACAGGGGATCAGCGCCGAGGCGCGAGAACTTACGCTACCAGACCTCTCAGGCGATGTCGTATTCGGCTTTGAGCCGGGCCAACTCGGCCTCGGCCCGGTCACTTTGTGCCGCATCGAAGGGGCCGCCCTGGCGGGTCGACGACCAGATCAGCGGAGCGCGCTCGTCGTCCAGCCGGCGACGGGCGACGATCATCGCGGCGCGCCCCCGCTCCAGTTCGAAGCGCTCGTGCACCACGATGCTGGCTGCCACCCGCTCTCGGAACAAGTCGGGCAGTTGTCCGGGTTGGTCGAGTACGACTTCGCCGCGTTCGCCGCTGAGCAACGTCCAACGCAGCCGTCCGCTCTCGGCCCGCCAGCCCCCGTTGTCGATCTCGTGCCACGGCACGAACCGCCAGCCTTCGGACGCTCCGATGGCCAAGCTGCCGGCCAATCCCACCACGACGCCCTCGTCGCCGCGGGCCCACGCCAGCACCCGGACGCGCCCCCCGACAGCTTCGCCGAGGCTACGGAAGTCGTCCTGCGGCAGTCCGGCACGGTCGAAGAGGCCCATGCGGTCATCCTGCCAGCAGTGCCGGACGGCTCAGGCGGCCAGGTCGTCCTGCAACCAGGTGCGCAGCCGGCGAAGGGCACGTGCCTCATGTCTGCGCAGCGTGCTGAGCGACAGCCCGAGCGCTTCGGCGGCAGCGCGCTGATGCAGAGCAGCGCCGCCTCCGATGCCGAACCGCCGGCGTACCACCTCACGCTCCACCCATGGCAGCGACGCCAGCAGACGCAGAACCTCCCCGCCCTGCTGAGGCTCGTCGAGCTCGACGGCCACCAGATCGGGCTCGAGCGGCACCCACGACTGCAGTTGCCGCATGCGACCGACCCAATCGGCCGAGCGGCCCACCTGTTCGGCCAACTCGGCATCGGTCGCGACCCGCTGCAGCCGCGCGCTCAGCTGCTCGTCGAGGCTGCGTACCAAGCGGGCGCGCTGCACGGTGCGGGCCGAACCCGGACCGCTCACGCTCAGGGACGCCGACGCGTTCAGCACCCTGCGCCGGATCCATTGCACGGCGTAGGTGCTGAACCGGTACCCGGCCCGGAAGTCCCAGCGCTGCACGGCGTCCGCAAGGCCCAGGAAACCCTCCTGGAACAGCTCGTCGACCGTCGAGTCGCAGCGCCGCGCCACCTGGAAGGCGAGCGCCTGCACCAGCCGGACGTTCGACAGCAGGAACTGCTGCCAGGCGTCGAGGCCATCGGCTTGCAGCTGGGTGAGCTCATCGGCCCGGGCGAAGGAGAAGTCTGCGCGGCTGAGCAGTTCGGTGGCGAACAGGCCCGCCTCGATGGTTCGAGCCAGCCGAACCTCGTCGGCGGCCTCGAGCAGTGTGTCGGTCATGCGACCGACCATTGTCGTGAGGTGTTGTCAGCGCTGTTGTCGCACAACGCCTGCGGGGGCAGCAGATCGACACCACTCTTCGCGGCGCCCTCTCACAGTGCCGCAGATGCCTCGCTCAGCTCGCGACGCTGCTTCTCCAACTCCAGCAGTCCGGCGAACATGCGGTTGTAGTTCGCCTGGTCGTCCACCGGGTTGGTGCGTTGCAGCTTCGACTTCAGGCTCGCGATGGAGCGCGAGACGCTGAGCAGACGCAGCTTGGCAACGTATTCGCCGGCATAACCAGGGCTGGCCGGACGCAGCAGCGGCTCGGTCGCCAGTGCCGCGATCAGGTGCGCGAGGGTGCCGTCGGAGGTGCCGTGTACCAGCGGCTGGGGCCAGTCCGCACCAGGTTCGCCCGCCCCGGCTATCGACTCGAAGATCGCGCGGTAGGCCGGATGGGTGAAATCGTCGGCTCGCACCTCGTTCCAACCGGCCGCGAACACCTCGGGCGCGCGCACCATCAGCCGCAGCGTGCCACGTTCCACCTCGAGACCACGGTCCCGCGGGTTGGGCATCGGCAGCCCCAGCGGCTGCTGCTCGTCCTCGGGCGGCGGCTCCTCGAGCCTTGTACGATCCGACCCGGCCGACACCTTTCGACGCCCGGCCCTGGCCACCTCGCGGCGCACTTCTTCGACGTCGGTGCCGAGCATCTTCGCCAGCTCATGGATGTAGCCGTTCACCAGGGACGCGTCCCGCACGCTGCTCACCAGTGGTGCCGCTGCACGCAGGGCGCCGAGGCGCCCGTCGACCCGGTCGAGATCGAAGCCGCCGATGGTGTTGGCCATCACGTAGCGGTACAGCGGCTCGCGTCGGGCGACCAGCTCACGCACCGCGGCGTCGCCGTGCTGAATGCGCAGGTCGCACGGATCGAGACCCGACGGTTCGATGGCCACATAGGTCTGCGAGATGAAGTGCTGGTCGCCCGAGAACACCTTGATCGCGGCCGCCTGACCGGCGGCGTCGCCGTCGAAGGTGAACACCACCTCGCCCTTGAGCGCGTCGCTGGAGCCGATCAACCGCGACAGCAGCCGCGCATGGTCGTCGCCGAATGCGGTGCCGCAGGAGGCCACCGCGGTGTCGACACCCGACAGGTGCGCGGCCATCACGTCGGTGTAACCCTCGACGATCACCGCCTGGTTCTTCTTGGCGATGTGCTGACGGGCCAGGTCGAGTCCGTACAGCACGTTCGACTTCTTGTAGACCGGGGTCTCGCGGGTGTTGATGTACTTGGCCGGCATCCGGTCGTCGTCGAACAGGCGTCGGGCGCCGAAGCCGAGCACCGAGCGGCCGGCGTCACGGATCGGCCACAGCAGCCGACCCTGAAAGTAGTCCCAGCCGCCTTCGCGAATCAGGCTCGCCTTGATCAACTCGTCGTCGGTGAACCGGTGACCCCGCAGGTGGTGGGCGAGTTCGCGTCCGCCCTGCGGTGCGAACCCGACGCCGAAATGTTCGGCGGCGTCGCGGTCGAACCCGCGCTCGGCGAGAAATCGGCGTCCGGCGACCGCCCCGGGCGCGTTGAGCTGACCTGCGTAGAACTCGGCCGCCAGCCGGTTCGCCTCGAGGATGCGTGAGCGCAATCCGGGCTCGACCCGCTGACCGCCGCCGTCGGTGAAGCGCAACTGCACGCCGACCCGGTCGGCCAGAAACTCCACCGCCTCGACGAAGCTCGAGTTGTTGATCTCTTGGACGAAGCCGATGACGTCGCCGCCCTTGTTGCAGCCGAAGCAGTAGTAGAAGCCGCGGGACGGGGTGACGCGGAACGACGGGGTCTTCTCGTCGTGGAACGGGCACAGCCCGACCAGGGCTCCCCCACCACCGGAACGAAGGGTGACGTAGGAGCCGACGACGTCCTCGATGCGGGTGCGTTCGCGGACGGTCGCCAGATCGTCCTCGTTGATCAGCCCTGGCACATCGGCAGTCTAAGCCTGCCGCGGCAGCCGATCACGCCGCCAGCCGAGCAGCTCGACGGCGGTGTCGAACGCGAACCGGTCGGTCATGCCACCGACGTAGGCGACCGCGGCGCGCACCGGGTCGGCGGAGGGTGCCGGCTCCGGCAGCCGCTCGGGCCGCTCGAGATAGAACGAGACCAGCGCCTTGAGAACGGCAACCACCGCCTCCGACTGCGCCAGCGATTCGGGCCGGGTATAGATGCGTTCGTAGTTGAAGGCGCGCAACTGGGCGAGTGCGTCCGCCACCTCCGGGCCCATTCCGATCTCGCCGGTGCGCACGGTGGTGCCGATCACCTCACGGATGAACACCCCGAGTTGCTCGCGGCGGGTCGCCCCGGTCAGGGCCGTCACCTGCGCGGGCAGGTCGGCGGCGCGCACGATGCCTGCGCCGATGGCGTCCTCGAGGTCGTGGGCGCAGTAGGCGATTCGATCCGCCCAACTGACGATCTCGCCCTCCACCGTCGAGGGAGTCGGACGCGACCAGGAATGGTTGCGGATGCCGTCCAGCGTTTCGGCGCACAGGTTGAGCGGGGTGAGCACCACGTCGGCACCCCAGGGGCCGTGGTCGTAGCCGTCGGCCAGGAACGTGTCGAAGGCGTCCTCACTGGCGTGGCCACCGGGGCCGTGCCCGCAATCGTGGCCCAGCGCGATCGCCTCGGCCAGGGTCACGTTCACTCCCACCCCGCGGGCGATCGAGGTGGCCACCTGCGCCACCTCCAGGGCGTGGGTGAGCCGGGTGCGCTGGTGATCGGTGGGGTGCACCATCACCTGGGTCTTGCCGGCCAGGCGCCTGAAGGCGGTCGAGTGCACGATTCGGTCACGGTCACGCTGAAAGCAGGTGCGCTCCACGTCGGGCTGCTCGGGGCGAGCCCGGTCACCGGCACCGAGGGCTAGTGTCGAGCCGACGGTCAGGTGTTCGGCCTCCCACTCCTCACGCTGCGCACGCAGCATCGGACGAGCCAACCCGAGCCGGACGCCGGGGTCGCGGTGCGCCCGCACCAGCCCGTCGCCCGAGTGCCCGGCCATGGTCTGCGCCCAGGCGATCGCGCGCGGTGGAAGCTCAGCCATGGCTCCATCTTGGCAGTTGATCACGACTTCATAACCAACTCGATCAGCCCTTGCTCGATGTTAGTTAGTAAGCTTTACTAACTGCCATGCAGTACCCGATCCGCCGCAAGCTGCGTCCCGAGGACGCCCGTCGCAGCAACCTCGCGCTCGTTCTGCAGGCGATCAAGGGCACCCCTCAGCTGTCCCGCGCCGACCTGGCCCGGGCCACCGGACTGACCAAGGTGACCATCTCGGATCTGGTCGCGGAACAGATCGCCGCCGACCTGGTGCGCGAGAGCGGCACGAGCGACGCGTCCCGTCCCGGCAAACCGTCCACGCTGCTCGAACTCAACCCGCACGGCCGCGACGTGCTGGCGATGGATCTCTCGGCCCCGGACCGACTCCGCGGCGCCGTCATCTCACTGCGCGGCGAACCGATCCTGACCCGGGAGCGTCCGCTGAACGGTGCGGTCGGGGAACCCGCCCTGGCGGCGGTACGCGCTCTCGCCGCCGAACTTGCCGCTGCTGCGACCCGTCCGATCCTCGGCCTCGGCGTCGGCACTCCCGGCACCGTCGACACCACGGGCACCGTGCTCTCGGCGCCCAACCTGCACTGGTCGACGGTGCCGCTGCGCGAGCTGTTGGAGGGCGACCTCGGCCTGCCGGTGCGGGTCGAGAACGATGCCAATGTGGCCGTGCTCGCTGAGCGCCGGATCGCCGGTGGGCCGGACGACCTGGTACGGATCCAGCTGTCCCGCGGCGTGGGTGCAGGCCTGCTGATCGCCGGACGTCTCGTGCACGGCGCCGCCAGCGACGCCGGTGAGATCGGGCACGTGGCAATCGACGACAGCGGCCCGCAATGCGGCTGCGGCAAGCTCGGATGCCTGGAGACCTGGGTCTCGGTGCCGGCGCTCACGGCCCGGATCGCCGCCGACCCGGAGCACCGTGAGAGGGCTCTCGCCGAGGCCGGCCATCGGCTCGGCCTGGCGCTCGCGCCGGTGGTCGGCATGCTCGGGCTGCAGCGAATCGTCGTCGGCGGCCCGCCCGAGATCGTCGGCGACGCCCTGCTGGATGCCGCCCGCGACTGCATCGTCGAGTGCACCCGCTCCCAGTTCCGCCCCGACCTCGAACTCACCGCCAGTGCGCTGGGAACCGACGCCGTCCTGCTCGGCGCCGCAGACCTCGTGCTGCTCGGTGAACTCGGAGTCACCTGATCACCTGTCCGTCCGCCACAACCGACCTGATCCGAAAGGACCGCCAATGAAGAAGACGATGGCAGCCGTCACGCTGCTGACCGCCTCAGCACTCGCCCTGAGTGCCTGCGCCTCCGGCCCGACCACCAGCACGTCCGCCTCAGCCTCGGCAGCAGCCTCGGCCGAACCGCAGAACATCACCCTGTGGCTGGCCGGGGGCGACACCCCGGATGCCCTGCGCGACTACCTGAAGACCACCTACCAGGCCAAGACCGGCGGCACCCTCACCATCGAGGAGCAGGCCTGGGGCGATCTGGTCACCAAACTGACCACCGCGTTGCCGGACGCCAACAACACCCCGGACGTGGTCGAGGTCGGCAACACCCAGTCGCCGACCTTCACCAACGTGGGGGCGTTCAGCGACGTTTCGGACGTGTACGGCGAACTAGGCGGCGACAAGCTGCTGCAGTCGTTCGTCGAGGTCGGCAAGGTGGACGGCAAGAACTACACGCTGCCCTACTACTTCGGCTCGCGGTACATGTTCTACCGCAAGGACATCTACAAGGACGCAGGCGTCGCGGTACCCAAGACCCTGACCGAGTTCAACACGGCCGTGAAGACGATCGCCGGCAAGAACCCGAAGGGCGTCAAGGACTTTTCCGGCTTCTTCATCGGAGGGCAGGACTGGCGCAACGGCATCTCGTGGATCTTCGCCAACGGCGGTGTCCTGGCCAAGCAGCAGAACGGCCAATGGACCTCCACCCTCGCCGACCCGAACAGCGTCAAGGGTCTGACCCAGCTGCAGGACATCTTCACCAACGCCTCGAAGGCACCGAAGACCGCGAAGGACGAGTCCCCGTGGCTCTACATCAACAACTCCGACGTGATCAAGGACGACGCCTCCGACCCGACCAAGGTGACCGGCAAGACGTCGCTCGCCGCGGCGACCATCATGGCTCCCGGTTGGGCGCACTGGTCGATCGGCGACCTGGTCAAGAAGGACGGCAAGGAGACCCGGCAGTGGAACGACGACACCTTCGGCGTGTTCGCCCTGCCCGGTGACGACGGCAAGCCGGCCCCGGTGTTCGCCGGCGGCTCGAACATCGGCATCTCGGCCAAGTCCAAGAATCAGGCCGGATCGCGCGAACTGATGAAGATCATCTTCAGTGCCGAGTACCAGCAGATGCTGGGCAAGAACGGCCTGGGTCCGGCCAACTCCGATTACATGAGCACCCTCGGTGACGACCTGTTCGCCAAGGCCCTGATCGAGTCCGCGTCCAACTCGAAGCTGACCCCGGCCGCCCCGGGGTGGGCGACCGTCGAGGCGTCCGGCAAGCTCGAGGAGTTCTTCGCCAAGGTCGCCGCCGGCGGTGACGTCGCCGCGCTCGCCGCGGAGTACGACGCCCTGCTCACCCCGATGCTGAACGGCAAGTAGCCAGCAGGTTTCGACACGCTCGACCGAGGGTTGGTCGAGCGTGTCGATGCCCCAACCGAGGAAGGGATCTGATGACAACGGTGGTTGCATCGCGGGACGCCGGCGCGCTGACGCCCGCTCGCACCCGGCGCATGTCGCCGGCGCCCTACCTGCTGTTGGTTCCGGCGATCCTCGTGCTGCTGCTCGCCCTCGGTTACCCGCTGGTCTGGCAGTTCGTCACCTCGACGCAGAAGTTCGGACTGGCCCAGCAGTTCGGCAAGCCGCCCGAATTCGTCGGGTTGGCCAACTACACCAGGCTGTTCACCGACCCGCAGACCTGGGCCGTGGTCGGCCGTTCCATCGCGTTCTGCCTGGTCAACGCGGCGATCACGGTCGTGCTGGGGGTGGCTGTCGCGCTGCTGATGAACGCCGTCGGTGCGGTCGCCCGACTGATCTTGCAGGTCTCCATGCTGCTGGCCTGGGCGATGCCGGTGATCGCCTCCATGACGGTGTGGATCTGGGTTTTCGACTGGCGTCGGGGCATCGTCAACTGGGCCCTGACCCGGCTGGGCCTCGACTTCACCAACCACAACTGGCTCGAGCAGCCGCTCAGCTTCTACTTCGTCGCCACCGTGATCGTGGTCTGGATGTCGGTGCCGTTCGTCGCCTTCTCGGTGTATGCCGGGCTGACCCAGATCTCGGAGGAGGTGCTCGAGGCAGCGGCCCTGGACGGCGCCACCGCTCGCCAACGCTTCTTCGCGATCATCCTGCCGATGATCCGTCCGGTGCTGATGATCGTCGCCTTGCTGCAGGTGATCTGGGATCTGCGGGTGTTCGCGCAGATCAAGATGCTGCAGGATGCCGGCGCACCGGTCGCCTCCACCGACCTGCTCGGCACCTACATCTACCGGCTCGGGGTCGGCTCGTCCGATTTTGCCGTGGCCTCGGCGCTGTCGATCTTCGTGCTGCTGCTCACCGTTGCGCTCAGCTTCTTCTACGTGATGCACCTGATGAAGGAGGACCGGTGACCACCGCCGTCGCGCGCAACCGGCGCCGCGTGCGTCCCGCCCGGGTGGCGGCCACCGCGATCGCGCTGCTGCTGGCCCTGATCTGGGCGTTTCCCGTCTACTGGATGCTCAACTCGTCGCTGCTGCCCAACACGGTGCTGACCGGAACCGCCCCGAGGTTCCTGCCGTTCGGAGGCAGCCTCGACAACTTTGCCGCGATCTTTCGCGCCGGCACGTTCTGGCCCGCCCTGGCCATGAGCGTCGCGATCACCCTGGTCACGGTGGTGTTCTGCCTGCTGTTCGCCTTTCTGGCAGCGCTGGCGATCAGCCGGTTCCGGTTCAAGGGCCGAGCCTCCTTCGTGCTGGCCGTGCTGTTCATCCAGATGCTGCCGGCCGAGGGCCTGTTCATCGCCCAGTACAAGCTGATGAGTTCGCTGAACCTGCTCAACAGCGTGCTCGGTGTGGCGATTCTCTACGTGGCCGCCGTGGTGCCCTTCACCATCTGGATGCTGCGCGGCTTCGTGGCCGGAGTGCCGATCGAGCTCGAAGAGGCAGCCATGGTGGACGGACTCTCGCGCACCCAGGCGTTCTTTCGGATCACCTTTCCGCTGTTGGCCCCGGGCCTGGTCGCCTCTGGCGTCTACGCGTTTCTGCAGGCCTGGAACGAGTTCACCGTCGCGCTGGTCATTCTGCAGGCGCAGGACTACCAGACCCTGCCCCTGTGGTTGCGCACCTACGTGCAGGCCAGTGCCACCCGCGAGACCGACTGGGGCCAGGTGATGGCCGCCTCCACACTAGTGGCCGTGCCCGTCATCGTGTTCTTCCTGATCGTTCAGGGCAGGCTCACCTCGGGCCTGGTGGCCGGCTCGGTCAAGGGCTGAGCGATGGACGCCCAGCAGCTGCGCCGAGCCGTCAACGCCACGTTGATGCCAGGCTTCGAAGGCCCCGTGCTGCCGCCCTGGCTCGCCGCCGAACTCGCTGACGGTCTCGGCTCGGTGTGCCTGTTCAGCACCAACGTGACCGACCCCGTGCAACTCCGCTCGCTGACCGACGCGATCCATGCGGCCAACCCCGGGTGCCTGGTCGCCGTCGACGAAGAGGGCGGCGACGTCACCCGCCTGCATCACCGTCACGGGTCGCCGTACCCTTCGACGGCGTACCTCGGCCGGCTGGACGACGAGGCCGTCACCGAACAGGTGGCGGCCGGCATCGGCGCCGAACTGCTGGCCGCCGGAATCGATCTGAACCTGGCGCCGGACGCCGACGTGAACTCCAACCCGCGCAACCCGGTGATCGGCGTGCGCAGCTTCGGCTCGACGCCGGCCCTGGTGGCCCGTCACGTGGCCGCCTACACGCGCGGCCTGCAGGCCGCCGGAGTGGGCGCCGTCGCCAAGCACTTTCCCGGCCACGGCGACACCGCCACCGATTCGCACCGTGAACTGCCCACCATCGACGTGGCCACCGCCACCCTGGTCGCCAGAGAACTGGTGCCGTTCGGTGCCGCGGTGCACGCCGGCACGGTGGCTGTGATGACGTCGCACATCATGGTGCCGACGATCGATCCGAACCTGCCCGCCACGCTCAGCGCCGAGCTGCTCGCACTGCTTCGCGACCGGTTCGGCTTCACCGGAGCGATCGTCAGCGACGCCCTCGACATGGCGGGAGCCAGCGCCGGGCGCGGCATTCCCGAGGCTGCGGTGCTCGCCTTGGCCGCGGGAGTCGACCTGCTCTGCATCGGCACCGACAACTCCGCCGAGCAGCTGGCCGAGATCCGTCGCGCCCTGCTGAGCGCCGTCCACGACGGACGGCTGCCCGTCCACCGTGTGCTGCGCGCCGCCGAGAGGGTCGCCGCGTTGAGCCGACGCGTCGCCGAACTCCGCGCCACCGCGACCGGGGCTGCCTCTGCCGCCCCTCCACCGCGGTTCGGTCCCGCCGGATTCGCCCTCGCTCACCCGGTGCGCCCACTCCGGGCGCCGGTGCTGGTGCGGTTGCACTCCCCCGCCAACATCGCGGCCGGCGACACCGTGTGGGGGCTCGGCCCGCACCTGGCGGCCGAACTCGACGCTCAGCTGCCCGGTCACACCTGCATGGCGGCCCACGACCTGGACGAGCTCGACGCTGTACTACTGGCCCACCCGGACCGTGCACTGGTCGTGCAGGGCCGCGATCTGGCCCGGGTGCCGTTTCTGGCCGCGGCCGTCGACGTGGTGCGGCGAAGCCGTCCGGACGCCCTGCTGGTCGAGCTCGGGTGGCCCGACGACACGTCGTCCGAGCCTGCCGACATCGCCACCTACGGCAGTGGACGCGGCACCATGCTGGCGCTGATCGAGCTGCTGGCGCTGGGCACCCGGTGAACCTTCGACCGGTCGAGCGACCCAGCCTGGGCATCGACATCGGCGGCACCAAGACACGAGCCGTCGTGCTCGACCCGCAGAGACGAGTACTCGCTGAGCGGCTCCGACGCACCGAGACCGGCGAGGCCGGGGTGGTCGCCACCGCGCTCGCTGCTGCCGAGGACTGCCTGCAGCTGGCCGGGCTGGCCGCCTCCGAGCTGGACGCGGTCGGGGTCGGTATTCCGGGCCGGGTGGACCACCGCACCGGGGTGGTCAGCACGGCCGTCAACCTGGGCATCGTGCGTCTCGAACTGGGCGCAACCCTGAGCGCCGCTTTGCACGTCGCGGTTCACGTCGAGAACGACGTCAAAGCCACCGCGCTCGGGGCCGCGGACTACCTGGGTACGGCCGGCAGCGATCTGACCTACCTGAACATCGGCACCGGCGTCGCGTCCGCCACCCTGCTCGGGGGACGGCTTGTGCGTGGCCAGGGCAACCTGGCGGGCGAAATCGGCCACGTGCCCGTCGACCCCAGTGCCGGACGCTGTGCCTGCGGTCAGGTCGGTTGCCTGGAAGTGCTGGCCGGCGGCGGTCAGATCGTCCGGCGGCTCGAGGCGAGCGGTTCATCGCTCACCCTGCGCAGCCTGCTCGGCGCTGCCGAGTCGGGCGATCGCTTCGCCGCCGCCGAGTCGCTGCGCATAGCGGGTGGCCTCGCGACCGCAGTTCAACTGGTCGTCGCCGCATTCGGATCGCCTCGCGTGGCGCTCGGTGGCGGCGTACTGAACACCGCCCCAGGGTTGTTCGAACTGACCGGGCGGCTCTTGACCGAACGCGCCGCCCACTCGGACTTTCTCGCCTCGATGGAGCTACCCGCCCGGATCGCTCTGCTGCCGGCCGCTCATCCGCTGGCCGCCATCGGGGCCGCCCTGGCCGGACACACCTCTCTCGCACCAAGCCCCTGGGGTCGCCCTGCAAGAATGGAGGCAGCACCGCACGAAAGGCAGCCATGACCCAGGGCAACCCGCAGTACCCCCACCAGCAGGACCCGTACTCGTCCGGCTACGGCCAGCCGCAACAGCAGGGCGGCTACCCGAACCAGGGCAACCCGCAACCGGGCTACCCGCAGCAGGCGTACGGTCAGCAGGGGTATGGGCAGCAGGGGTACGGCCAGCAGCAGCCCGGGTACCCGCAACCGGGTTACGGCCAGCAGCCCGGCTACCCCTCACCGCAGCAGGCCTACGCACAGACCGCGCCCTACGCACGGGTGACCGCTCCCCGTTCACCGCTGGTGGGCATGATCGCACTGGGCGTGGTGGTCGTCTGCACGGTGGTGTTCAGCTGGCTGATGTTCCGGCTGGGTGCGCTGATGGGGCCGATGCTGGTCACCACCTACGGCTCCGCCACCCAAAGTGAGATGTCCGAGATGCTCATGCAGCAACTGGGCACCAGCGGCGCCATGGCGCTCAACTTCGCCTGTCTGGGCGGCATCGCCGGTTGGGTCACCGGCATCGTCGCCACCGCGACCAAGCGTGGGCGCTCGTACGGTGTGTGGGCCATCATCCTGGGCATCCTGGCTCCGCTCATCGGGTTCGGGCTCATGATCGCTGCCCTGATGCCCTACATCAACGGCTGACGTTTCCGGCCGAGTGCCCGCTCAGCCGCCCGAGACGTCCGATTCCGCATCTGCGATGTCGGCGTCGCCCAGGCAGTCCGAGTCGAGCCAGCCGTAGGGCAGTACGACCCGGTCGCGAGGTGACCCCTGGCGGCCACGGGGAGAACCGAGCTCGGCAGTGGGAAACGGCACGTCGGACGGCAGCGTGGCCAGCAACCCGGCCAGCTGAGCCAGCGAGTCCACCATCGACAGGCCTCGGCGAACCTCGCCGCCGATCGGGAAGCCCTTGAAGTACCACGCCATGTGCTTGCGCAGGTCGCGCAGCCCATGGGTCTCGCCCTCCAGGTCGGCCAGCAGTTCGGCATGCCGGTAGACCATGGCGGCCACCTCGCCCAGGTTCGGCAGCGCCGGAGCCGGTTCGCCGGCGAACGCCGCAGCCAGGTCGCGGAACAACCACGGGCGACCCAGACAGCCCCGTCCGATCACCACCCCTGCGCAACCGGTGCGCCGGATCATCTCCAAGGCGTCCGAGGCCTCCCAGATGTCGCCGTTGCCGAGCACCGGAATGTCGACGGCGGCCACCAGTTCGGCGATCCGCGACCAGTCCGCCTCGCCGCCGTAGGCCTGCTTGACGGTGCGTCCGTGCAGGGCGATCGCCGCGCAGCCCGCCTCGCCGGCGATGCGTCCCGCGTCCAGAAAGGTGACGTGGTCGTCATCGATGCCGATCCGGGTCTTCATCGTGACCGGCACTCCGTACGGCTCGGCAGCCTTCACCGTAGCGGTCAGGATCGCGGCCAACCGGTCGCGCTTCCAGGGCAGCGCCCCACCCCCGCCGCGCCGGGTCACCTTGGGCACCGGGCAACCGAAGTTGAGGTCGACGTGGCCGACCCCGAACTCGGCGCACAGAATGGTGGTCGCCTTCGCCATCACCTCGGCGTCGACGCCGTAGAGCTGCACCGACCGAACGGTCTCGCCCGGGTCGAACCGCAGCATCGCGAAGGTCTTCGGGATGCGTTCGACGATGCCCCGGCTGGTGATCATCTCGCACACGTACAGCCCCGCCCCCTGCTCGCGGCACAGTTGCCGATAGGCGGCATTGGTGATGCCCGCCATCGGCGCGAGCACGACGGGCGGATCGACCGACACCGATCCGAGGGTCAGCGCCTGGGACTGCAGGGAATGCATCGGGCAAGCCTAACCCGCCGCGGCGGGTGCGCTCACGGCTCGAAGCGGTACCCGAGCCCCGGTTCGGTGATGAAGTGCCGCGGCTCACCCGGAGTTGTTTCGAGCTTGCGGCGCAGTTGGGCGAAGTAGACCCGCAGGTAGTTGCCCTGGGTGTCGTAGCCCGGCCCCCACACCTCGGCGAGCAGCTGCGAGCCCGGCACGAGCGCCCCCGGACGGCGCACCAGTGCCTCCACCAGATGCCATTCGGTCGGTGTCAGCCGCACGTCGACACCCCCTCGGACGGCCCGTTTGGCCGCTAGGTCGAGGGTGAACGACTCGGTGCTGACCACCGGACCCTCCGGTAGGTCACGCAGGTCGGATCGGCGCAGCGCCGCCCGCACCCGGGCCAGCAGTTCGTCCATGCCGAACGGTTTCGTGACGTAGTCGTCGGCGCCGGCATCGAGGGCCCGCACCTTCTGCTGCTGGGCGTCGCGGGCCGACAGCACGATGATCGGTGCCTGCGACCAGCCGCGCAGGCCGGCGATCACCTCGACACCGTCCAGATCGGGCAGGCCGAGGTCGACCAGCACCAGGTCGGGCGGGTGTGCGGCCGCGGCACGCAGCGCCCCGCCCCCGGTGCCGACCGCGTCCACCTGGTAGCCGCGGGCGCGCAGGTTGATGCTCAGCGCCCGGCGCAGGGCCGGCTCGTCCTCAACGATCAACAGCCGGCTCATCGGCCACCTCCAGCGTCAACGTCATCGTCAACCCACCGCCGGGGGTGACGGACGACGCGAGGCTACCGTTCATCGCCGCGGTGAAACCACGCGCGATGGCCAGCCCGAGCCCGACTCCGGTGGCCGTTCGGTCACCGAAGTGCTGGAACGGCGCGAAGATCTGATCGAACCGGTCGGGTGCGACCCCGGGACCGTGATCGATCACCCGCACCCGCACCGTCTCGGCTTCGCGCGCGGCCGCGACCGTCACCTGCTGCCCGGCCGGCAGCACCCGGTCCGCGTTGGCGACCAGGTTCTCCAGCACCCGCTCCAGCAGGCCCGGATCGGCCCGGACGGGCGGTAGGTCGTCGGGAATCTCGAGCGCGATCCGTCCGTCACGGCGGCGCAGGATCTCGGGCAGCACCTCGAGCAGCTCTGTGGCCCGCAACTGCACCGACAGCACGCCCGTCTGCAGCCGGGAGGCGTCGAGCAGGTTGCCGATGATGTGGTTGAGCCGCTCGGCGTGCTCCGCGATGGCCGCCAGTAGCTCGTCCCGGTCCTCCGGCGGCAGGGCCAGGTCGTTCTGCCGCAGGGTGTCGGCCGCCGCTCTCAGCGCCGCCAGTGGGTTGCGCAGGTCGTGACCCACGGCGACCAGCAGCCCCGCGCGCAACTCGTCGATCCGGCCCAGCTCGTCGGCTCGGCGAGCCTGTTCGGCCACCTCCCGAGCCTGCCACAGGCGTCCGGCGGTGAGTGCGAGGGAGTGCATCAGCCCGCGGTCGGCGCCGACCCGTTCCGGTCCGCTGAGCAGCAACTGCAGCCCGTCGCCGGCGTCGATCTCGTGGCGCTCGTCGTCGGTTTCGGACGCACCGACAGCCGCGAGCACCGTTGCCTGCCGCACCAGCGCCACCCGATTCATCGCGAACAGGCTGCGTGCCTCGTTCAGAGCGACCTCGACCGAGTCGGGTTCACCGCCGCGGGCATCGAGTCCGGCCAACCACTCGGCGCGCACCCGGGCACCCTCGGATCGTGCCCGCGCCCGGGCACCCCACTCGGTCACGATGCCGACCAGCACCGCCACGGCGAAGAAGATCAGCAGGTCGATCAGTTCGTCGGCGTTGTCGACCTGCAGGCTGCCGTAGGGCTTGATGAAGAACACGTTCGCCAAGGCGAAGCCGAGGGCGGGGGCGAGCAACGCCGGCAGCACGCCACCCACCGCAGAGGCCAGCACCGAGATCAGCACGAACAGCAGCAGCACCGTGTCGACACCCACCCCGTCGCGCGACGGCAGCAGTGCCACGGTGAGCAGGCCAGGGCCGAGCACGGCGACGATCGCGCCCGCGAGCCGGCGTCGCGCCGACATGCGGTCACCGACGAACTGGCTCACCCCCGTGAGCTTGCCAGACTGCGGTCGCCGCGGGAGCCCGGACGCGTCAGGCTGTACGGCTCTGCCGACTTCAACTGGTACGGCACGCTGGTCACCATCACCCCGGGCATGTAGAGCAGCCGGGTCTTCAGCCGCAGCGCGCTCTGATTGTGCAGCAGCTGTTCCCACCAGTGCCCCACCACGTACTCGGGAATGAACACCTGCACCACGTCGCGGGGGCCGATCTGCAGCCGGTCCAGGTAGTCGAGCACGGGCGGGGTGAGGTCGCGGTACTGCGAGCTGACTATGGTCAGCGGCACCTGCAGGTCGCGCTCCGACCAGGCCTGCACCAACTTGGCAGTGCGGGCTTCGTCGGTGTCGACCCGAAGGGCGGTGATGCTGTCGGGATGCATGCCGCGAGCGAAGGCGAGCGCCTTCAGGGCCGGCTCGTTGAGTTGGCTGACGAGCACGACTGCGTGGGTGCGGCTGGGCAGGGTGGTACCGGCCGCCGTCGGGCGCAACTGCCGCGATACCCGCTGGTAGTGCCGCCGCACCCGCTTCATCAGTAAGAACAGCATCGGGACGGCGATCACCACCAGGTAGGCGCCGTGGGTGAACTTGGTGATCAGCACCACGCCCAGAACCAGCGCCGTGGCGAGCGCGCCGACCGCGTTGACGGCCAGTTCTCCGGCCAGCTTGGCCGTCCAGCCGTGCTCGGCGGCATGCCGTCGCCAGTGCACGACCATGCCGGCCTGGCTGAGCGTGAACGAGACGAACACTCCCAGGATGTACAGCTGGATCAGCCGCGTCACCGATCCGTCGAACACCACGATCAGACCTCCCGCGACGGCCGCCAGGATCACGATGCCGTTGCTGAACACGAGGCGGTCGCCGCGACGCTTGAACTGCTTGGGCATGAACCGGTCGGCCGCCAGGATCGACGCCAGGATCGGGAACCCGTTGAAAGCGGTGTTCGCGGCCAGCACCAGAATCGCCGTGGTGAAGCCCTGCACGGCAAAGAACCCGAAGGTCTGGTTACCGAACACGGCGGACGAGAGTTGGGCGAGCACCGTCCGCTGCTGATAGCCGTCAGGCACCCCGGTCAGGTCGCCGAGCGAGTCGGCCAGATGGATGCCCGAGGTGGTGCTCAGCACCGAGATGCCCAGCATCATCGCAATGCTCAGCCCGCCCATCAGCAGCAGGGTCAGCGATGCGTTGTGCGCCTTCGGCGTGCGGAACGTCGGCACGCCGTTGCTGACCGCCTCGACGCCGGTCAGCGACGTGCACCCGGACGCGAACGCCCGCAGCAGCAGAATGATCAGCGCCGCGCCGGTCGGGTCGGTGTGGACGAACAGGAAGCCGGCCGACTCCGCAACCGGCGGATGGCCCATCAGGCTGTTCCAGAACCCGACCCCGAGCATCACGAACACGCTGACCAGGAATCCGTAGGTGGGAATGGCGAACAGGGTGCCCGACTCGCGCACACCGCGCAGGTTCATCACGGTCAGCAACACGATGAAGACCAGGCAGAACTCGACCGAGTACGGGGCCAGCGCCGGCACGGCCGAGACGAAGTTCTCGACCCCGGAGGCGATCGAGACCGCCACCGTCATCACGTAGTCGACCATCAAGGCGGCCGCGGCCACCAGGGACGCGTTGCGGCCCAGGTTCGCCCGGCTGACCGCGTAGGCGCCACCGCCGTCGGGATAGGCATGGCAGGTCTGCCGGTAGCTCAGCGTGACCAGGGCCAGCAGTGACACCACGGCGACGGCCACCCAGGGGGTGAGCAGCACCATCGACGCCCCGCCCAGAGCCAGCACCAGCAGGATCTCCTGCGTGGCGTAGGCATTGGAACTGATCGGGTCGGAACAGTAGACGGGCAGCGCCAGCCGCTTGGGCAGCAGGGTCTCCTGCAGTTGGGTGGAGGTCATCGGGTCGCCGACGATCAGGCGCTTGGGCAGACGGAGCGACGTGGTCACGGCTCAAGCACACCGCGCAGACGAGCGGTCCGCGCCGATCTTGATGCGTCCTTGACGCCACCCCGGTCGATCTTGGCGCCGGCTTGACGGGTGACGACGAGCGGTCGTCGGCGCGGGTCGGCCCGCTCAGCCGGCGGGGGTCTGATCCGACAGCCGGTAACGCAGGAAGGCGGGCAGTACGAGGGCCGCGATGATCACCCCGACGATCACCAGCAGGCCGCCACCGGCAGTGGTGGCCGCCGTGCCGACACCCTCGGCGGCCCAGCCGTGCAGCACGTCCGCGATCCGGGGACCCCCGGCCACGACCACGATGAAGACGCCCTGCAGGCGTCCACGTACGTTGTCGTCCGCGGCCACCAGCAGCATCGACTGCCGAAACGCCGCGGACGCCATGTCGGCCGCGCCACCGAACGCCAGTGCGGCGACCGCGACGGCCAGCATCGCCACCGGCGCGGACGCTGCGTTCCAGACCGCCACCCCGGTTACCACGACCGCGGCGCCCCACGCGATCACCGACCAGACCACCGCGAGGCCCTGCCGGTCGACCCGGGACACCCATCCCGACAGCACACCCCCCAACACCGCTCCGGCGGGCATCGCCGCGAAGAGCAGGGCGAATGCGAACCCACCCTCGACCGGGCCGCCGAAACTCTCGTGGGCGATCTGCGGGAACAGCGCCCTCGGCATGCCGAAGACCATCGCGATGCCGTCCACCAGCGGTCCCGCGATGGCCCCGGCGCTCATCACGGTCATGTTCAACGAGTTGGTGGCCGGCAGTTGATCGTTCGGCAGCAGGGTTGGCAGCACGGCCGTCCGAGTGGGCTGGTTGACCGCGAAACAGGCCTGCTGCAGGCGTAGACGATCAACAGCACCCAGACGTCGGTGTTCTGCCGCAGCGCGAGCAGCCAGAACAGGGCGCTGGTGCCGATCAGCCCGACGGTGGTGACGATCAGTACGGTGCGGCGGTCAAAGTGGTCGGCCAGGGCGCCGCCCTAGAGCCCGAACACGATCAGCGGCACCAGTCCGAACAGGCCGCTCAGACCCACCCAGGCGGACGAGTTGGTGATGCTGTAGATCTGGGCCGGCACGGCCACCACGGTGAGCTGGGCGCCGATCACGGTCACGATGTTCGCGACCCAGAGCCGTCGGAAGGCGGTGTGCCGCAGCGGACGGGTGTCCGCCAGAACCCCTCGGAGTCGCTTGAGCACCCATGCAGCCAACCACCAAGGCACCGCCACGACCGAACCGGTCTCGGAGCGTGACCCTCGACGGGGTTGCGCAGCGGGCCCGATTGGGGTGCGCTGTGCTGCATGAGCGAGCACAGCCGGGTGATGGCTGCACTGGCGGACGTGCCACGGGCGCTGTTCCTGCCACCGGACGTGCGGTCGCAGGCGGCGCGCGATGCGCCCCTGCCGATCGGCCACGGAGCCACCAACTCCCAGCCGTGGACGGTGCAGTTCATGCTCGAACTCCTGCACGTTCCGGTCGGCGCGAAGGTGCTGGACGTGGGCAGCGGCTCCGGCTGGACCACCGCACTGCTCGCCCACCTGACCGGGCCGGAAGGCAGCGTCCGGGGCGTCGAGATCGTGCCCGAACTAGTCACCATGGGTCGCCGCCACCTGGGCGGGGTCGACCTGCCCTGGGCGCGCATCGATCCCGCGCTGCCGGGCAGCTTCGGATTGCCGCAGGAAGGGCCCTTCGATCGCATCCTGGTCTCGGCCGACCCGGGCGAGCTACCGAGCGAACTCGAGGATCAGCTCGCCATCGGCGGACGGCTGGTCGCGCCGGCCGCCGGGGTGATGTGGGTGGTCGACCGCGACCGGACGGGCCTGCACCGCGAGCCGATCATGGGCTACCGGTTCCGTTTCGTGCCCCTGGTCTGAGCGCGCGCTGGCTAGGCTGCGGCCATGAGCTTCGCCGTGCACTTCCTGCCAGCCGCGGTTGCCGCCCGACCGCAACCGCTGGGCGACCGGGACGCCGAAGGCGACACCGCAGACGACGCCCCGGTTCGCCTGCGAGCCGACGAGGTCGCCACGTGGGACGGCCTGCACCAGGCGCTGGTCGACCTGCTGCCGGCCGGTTCCCACGATCTCGCAGCGACACCGTTCTCGCGCCAGTTGGTGCACGAGGCGACCGGCCTGATGGTCACCTGGGCGAACGACGACTACCAGGCTTCGGTTCCGTTCTGGAGCGAGAACGCCACCTCGGGAGCGCTCGACGCGCTGGCCGGGATCAGCGAGGCAATCGAGGCGGCGACGGGCCTGGTCGGGGTGGACGAGATCAGCGAGGGTCGCTTTCTCGACCACCGTGACCAGGTGGCCGCGGCATTCGTGGCGATCGCCGGCGGATTCGAGCAGGCCATGGAGCGGCAGACCGTGCTCGGCTGGCTGCGCAGCGTGTTCCGCCGTGGCTGAGTCTGCTCAGCAGCCGACCAGGCGCTGCGCCAGATAGCCCTGCACCTGATCCAGCGCCACCCGCTCCTGCGTCATCGTGTCGCGATCGCGCACGGTGACCGCCTGATCGTCGAGGGTGTCGAAGTCGACGGTGACGCAGTAGGGCGTACCGATCTCGTCCTGGCGGCGATAGCGGCGTCCGATCGCCTGTGCATCGTCGAACTCGACGTTCCAGTTGCGGCGCAGTGCGGCGGCCAGGTCACGGGCGGCCGGCGACAGCCGTTCGTTGCGCGACAGCGGCAGCACCGCCACCTTCACCGGCGACAGCCGCGGATCGAGCTTGAGCACCACCCGGGTGTCGACCCCGCCCTTGGTGTTGGGCGCCTCGTCCTCGGTGTACGACTCGACCATGAACGCCATCAACGAGCGGGTCAGGCCGGCGGCCGGCTCGATCACGTACGGCAGGTAGCGCTCGTTCTTGGCCTGGTCGAAGTACGACAGGTCGGTGCCGGAATGCTTCGAGTGCGTGCCGAGGTCGAAGTCGGTGCGGTTCGCGATGCCCTCGAGCTCGCCCCAGCCGTCGCCACCGGCGAAGCCGAAGTTGTACTCGATGTCGACGGTGCGCTTGGAGTAATGCGAGAGCTTCTCGGCCGGGTGCTCGAACAGGCGCAGGTTGTCGCGGCTGATGCCCAGACCGACGTACCAGTCGTTACGGGCGTCGATCCAGTGCTGGTGCCACTCCTCGTCGGTGCCGGGCTCGACGAAGAACTCCATCTCCATCTGCTCGAACTCGCGGGTGCGAAAGATGAAGTTGCCCGGCGTGATCTCGTTGCGAAAGCTCTTGCCGACCTGGCCGATGCCGAACGGCACCTTGACCCGGGCCGAGTTCTCGACGTTCTTGAAGTTCACGAAGATGCCCTGCGCAGTCTCGGGCCGCAGGTAGTGCAACCCCGACTCGTCTTCGATCACGCCGAGGTAGGTCTTCAGCATCATGTTGAAGTCGCGCGGCTCGGTGAACCGGCCCAGCGTGCCGCACTCGGGGCAGTTGATCTCGTCGAGGCCGGACGGTGCGCGCCCCTTCTTGTGCTCGAAGTTCTCCTCGAGTTGATCGGAGCGGAACCGCTTGTGGCAGCTCAGGCACTCGGTCAGCGGATCGGAGAAGACACCCACGTGACCGGACGCGACCCAGACCTGCCGAGGCAGGATGATCGAGGAGTCGAGGCCGACCACGTCGTCGCGACCCTGCACGACGGCCTTCCACCACTGCCGCTTGATGTTCTCCTTGAGTTCGACGCCGTAGGGTCCGTAGTCCCAGGCCGCGCGGGTACCGCCGTAGATCTCACCGCACGGGTAGACGAAACCCCTGCGCTTGCACAGGCTGATCACATTGTCGAGGCGACTGGCCACCAGAACTCCTTGTGAGTCGATGCATGCCCGGCTGGCACGCAAGGGCACAACGTTACCGGGTGCGCGGCAGGTTCTCGCCCACCTCGGACGGCAGGTCGTAGGCCCCCGCCTCGTCGATGGCCTCGCTGAGCAGCGGCACCAGCACCACCTTGGCGGTGTAGCCGTTGAAGCTGCGCCGGTAGGCACCCACGTTGCGCCAGGTGCTGACCAGGCACCACAGGTCGGGCTCGTCGAGGTTGCGCAGCAGTTCGACGCCCTGGTTGCCGTCGCACTCGGTGAGAAAGGCGATCGCCGGCTCGGCCCGCGCCAGAAACGCGTCCTCGTCGGGCACGCGGAATCGGTTGACGGCCAACATGGCTGGAGCCTAGCCGGGCCGGTCGATGCCGCACCGCGGCGTCCCCCAACCGTCGCGCCCCTTGCAAACGCACGGTCGATCCTGAAGCGTGGCGGGCAGGTGACTGCTATGCCGTGCCGAAGGGAGCGAGCAGGAGCTGTGTCCGACAACCCGAATGCCGATCGCGTGCGGAGCTACCGCAACCCCGTCTACGACGGCTACTTCGCCGATCCGTTCGTGCTGCGCTGCGGCGATCGTTATCTGGCCTACGGAACCGGCTCGATCATCGACGGACGGGCATTCGAGGTGCTGGAGTCGCGCGACCTGAACCACTGGCGCCGGGTGGGTGGTGCGCTACAACTGGTCGCGCACGAGTTGGGCGGCGACTACTGGGCGCCAGAGGTGGTCCACGCCGAGAATCGCTTCTGGATGTACTACTCGGTGGGTACCGGCGATGTCGGCCACCACCTTCGGGTGGCGGTCGCGGACGCGCCGGAGGGTCCGTTCGTCGACCAGAACGTCAATCTGACACCGCATGAGCGATTCGCTATCGACCCGCACCCGCTGCTGGGCGAGGACGGGCGGTGGTACCTGTTCTACGCCCGTGATGTGCTCGACGCGCCCCGGGTGGGTACCGCGCTGGCGGTGGACGCGATGCCGACCATGGCGTCGCTCGCGGGCCGTCCCGTGGCCGTGGTGTCACCGAGCGCCGACTGGCAGCTCTATCAGCGTGACCGGCCGATGTATGGGGGTGTCTACGACTGGCACACGCTGGAGGGCCCGTCGGTGGCCTATCGCCAGGGACGGTATTACTGCCTGTACTCCGCCGGTTCGTGGTTGAACGAGTCGTACTGCGTCTCGTGGGCCGTCGCCGATCATCCCCTCGGGCCGTGGACCGAGCCCGACGTCGACCGGCGGCTACTCGTCAGCGTGCCCGGGCACGTGCGCGGGCCGGGGCACAACTCGCTCGTGACCACCCCCGGCGGCACGGACCTGCTGGTCTATCACGCCTGGGACGAGGCGATGGAGCGACGCCAGTTGTGGATCGAGCCGCTGCGCTGGACGCAGCACGGGCCCGTCACCAGCGGTCAGGGCTGGGGCGATCTGCGCCTGCCCGACTGATGCGGCCGGTCACCTTTCGACGGCCCGGTCGACGGCACGGTCGACGTGGCTGAGCGAGCGCAGGCCGCGCTCCAGGTGCCAGTTGGCGAAGGCGCTGACCAGCCCGCTCGCGGTGCGCTGGGTGCGCTCGTCGACCTCGCGGGTGGCGTGCCAGTTGCCCGTGAGCAGCGCGGAGAGGTACTCGATCACCGCCGGCGTCGGCAGAGCCGAGGCTGGCGGACGGCAGCGCCGGCAGACCATGCCGCCGACCTGGGGGTTGAACGCCTCGTGCGGCCCCGCCAACCCGCATCTGGCGCAGTCGAACAGGCTGGGCGCCCAGCCGGCCACCGCCACCGCGCGCAGCAGGTACGAGTCCATCACCATGGTGGCCGGACGAGGACCGTCCGCTGTGCCCGCGGTCATCGCGTTGAGCGCGCCGACCAGCAACCGGAACTGCTGCAGGGAAGGTTCCCGCTCCTCGGCGACCAGCCGGTCGGCGGTCTCGAGAATCACCTGGCCCGAGGTGTAGGCGCTGTAATCGCCGCCGAGCGGCTCGGTGTAGGCGTGCAGCGTGACAGCCTGGGTGACGATGTCGAGGGTGCGTCCGGTGGCGAACTGGGCGTCGATGTGACTGAACGGCTCCAGCCGTCCACCGAACTTGGAGGTGGTGCGCCGCACCCCTTTCGCCACCGCCCGGATCTTGCCGTTGTGCCGCGACAGCAGCGTGATGATGCGGTCGGCCTCACCCAGCTTGTGGGTGCGCAGCACGACCGCCTCGTCACGATAGGTGGGCACGGCTCATTCTCGCTCACCGGCACACCTGCGGCGTGCAGGCGGCACGGTCAGGCGTTCAGCCGGGCCTCGATGACCACCGACACGCTCAGGTCTTCTGGCTGCAGCTCGATACCGGCCAGCCCGGCGTCGTCGCCCATCTTGGCGCTGCGCATCATGGCCATCGGCGCCGGGGCCGACTCGAACGCCTGACGCGCGGACGGCGCCTCGCCCAACAGCCCCGGATCCGCCAGTTGCACGAAGCTCACCTCGCCGGCGCCGGCAGCCTGGGCGATCACCGTGGCCCGCTCGCGAGCCTGCTGCACGGCCTTGGTCAGGCACACCCGCTCCAGTTCGAGCCTGGTCGCCTCGGTCAGCCGCCACTCGACCCAGTCGAGCTCGACCCCCTCGGTGCCGCCGAACTGAGCCGCCACCTCGGCGAGCGCCGCGAAGTCGGAGAAGTCGGCGCGCAGGCTGGCGTTCGCCCGGTAGAGGGTCGGCTGCTGGCGGCCCTTGACCACCGGACGCCAGGACGAGGTGGTGATCGGCCGCACCACCACCTCGACCACCCCGCCGTCGTTCTGCAACTGGTTGAACTGGGCCTGCAGCGCGTTCACCGCTGCGGTCGCCTTGCGCACCACCTCGGCCTTGTCCGAACCCTCGGCCCGGGCACTGGCATGCAACCGTCCGATCTCGGGACGAACCGTCTCTTCATGCCTGGCCTGAACGCTGATCTCCATCGCTGGCTTCCCTTCTTTCGCGCCGAGCCTAATCAAGACCGACAAGCACTCGGACGACATTCGGCCGGCCCGGCACGTCGCGTCCGCCGGCGCCCACACCGACCACGCGCAACGTCAGCGGCGGCAGCGGTTCGCACACCGACGCGAACGTGCGCAGCAGCGCCATGCCGGTGGGGGTGGCGAGTTCGCCGAGGTCGCCGCGTCCCACCACTCGGGCGGGGCCCTCGGTGGTGATGCCGCCGATCTCCGGTTCGTCATCGGCAGCCTCCGGCTCAGTCGGCGGTTCGTCCGGACGCGACACGCCCCACCCCAGCGCGAGCTCGGCGACCGCCGGCACCGGAACGGGCAGGTCTCCATGTGACGTGCGGATGCGACCCGACCCGAGCGCCACCGGGGAGGCGGAGACCGAGTCGACGCCCAGCAGCCGCAGTGCCTCACAGTCACCCACGATGTCGGCCAGCACGTCGAGCGCCGCGACCTCGCCCAGGGCGCGGTCCTCGTGCACGAGGTGTCCGCGGCGGTAGCCGTCGACCAGCCGGGTCAGCGCCCGCAGGGCAAGGGAGCGAGTCCGAGGGTGCAGCTCGGCGGCCTCGATCGTGTCTCGCAACTGCGACCAGGTGCGGGTGCCGGTGCCCGTGACGACGATGTCGACGTGCACCTTGGTTGCCCGCAACCCCGCCCGGCTGACCTGCTCGGAGCGAACCACGACGTCGTCGCCGGTCACTGCGCGCACCGCGGCCCGCACACCGGCGAGGTCGGCCCCGGCATCGACCAATGCACCCATCAGCATGTCGCCGGCCACCCCTGCGGTGACATCGAGCCAGGCGTGCATGCACACCATCCTGGCGCGCATCGGCGGAGCCGCATCGGTCAGTACCCAGTAGTCTCACGAACGTGCCGAAGCAGCCCCGTCCGCCGATCCCGCACGCCAGCGGTGCCCGCGCACCCGTGATCGCGCGCAAGGCGATGCCCGAGCACGTCGCGATCGTGATGGACGGCAACGGGCGCTGGGCCAAGGCCCGCAACCTGCCCCGCACCGAGGGTCATGCACGTGGCGAGGACTCCCTGTTCGACGTCATCGAAGGCGCGATCGAGGTCGGCCTGAAGTACCTGTCGGCCTACGCGTTCTCGACCGAGAACTGGCGGCGCTCCCCCGACGAGGTGCGCTGGCTGATGGGCTTCAACCGCGACGTGATTCACCGCCGGCGCGACCAACTGGACGCGATGGGCGTCCGCATCCGCTGGGCCGGGCGGCGTCCAAAGCTGTGGCGCTCGGTGATCCGCGAACTCGAGGAGGCCGAGGAGCAGAGCAAGGACAACTCGGTGCTCACCCTGCAGTTCTGCGTCAACTACGGCGGCCGGGCCGAGATCGTGGACGCCGCCCGCGCGATCGCCAGAGCCGCCCAGCAGGGCAGGCTCGACCCCGATCACCTCACCGAGAAGACCTTCCGCAAGTTTCTCGACGAGCCAGACATTCCCGACGTGGACCTGTTCGTGCGCTCCTCCGGCGAGCAACGCACGTCCAACTTTCTGGTGTGGCAGTCGGCCTACGCCGAAATGGTGTTCCTCGACCGGTTGTGGCCCGACTTCGATCGCCGCGACCTGTGGCGGGCTATCGAGATGTACGTGGATCGCGACCGCCGCTACGGCGGAGCCGTGCCCAACCAGGTGGTGTGACACCAGCACCGCCCGAACCGGTTGCCCCGGCCGATTCGACCATCCGGTTGGTTGAGCGTGTCGAGACCGTCAGCCGGCGCCCGCCAAACCTGATCCCCCGACATGTCCCGATCTCGACATCGCGTTGCTCAGCCGTGGGTCTCGACCAGCCGGTTGGTTGAGCTTGTCGAAACCATCAGCCCAGCGCACGTCAAACCTGATCCCCCGACGTGTCCCGATCTCGACATCGCGCCAGAATGCGCGCAACGAGTCACGATTTCGGGTCCGGACGCGAAATCGTGTTCCGCCGGCGACACCTTGTGGCGATGTCGAGATCGAGACCGCGAGACGTCCGTCCCGGCTTATCGGCGGACGTGCTCACGGCTATCCTTCCGAGCGTGAGTGGGTGGGGGACGACCCGGCTGGCAGGCATCCTGCTGTTCGGAGCAGCGGCATCACTGGCCGCGTTGACCTGGGTGCACTGGCTGCCGTGCGCCGGAAGCATGCTGACCATGACTCCGTTCGACTCGGAGCCACCCGGCGAGTTCGGTGCCGCGTGCCTGGCTCGCATGGACGCTGGCAGCGGCTTTCCGTTCTTCGGCGACGCTGCGTTGAGAACCGGCCTCACCGACGCCCTTCGACTCACCACGATGGCTCTACTGGCCGCAGGCTTGCTGGTGTTCATCGCAGGGCAGGCGTGGGGACCCCGGTTGCGCGCGCTGGCGTCGCTGCCGGCGTTCGGCACGCTGCTGCTGATGCTGCAGCCGGCCGTGCCCGACTCAGAACTGTTCGTACGGCTGTTCGCGGGGGTGTCGATCGGCATCGAAGTGAGCGCCGCAGTGGCACTGGTGGCGATCATCGCGACCGTCGAGGCTCCACGCAGGTACTTCGTGGGCTGTGCGCTTCTGTTCGTGGCGGCCACCAGCGCGGGCTTCGTGCACCTACTCAGCGACTGGGCGAACATGGCGGCATTCAACGATGCCGACTGGGACACCCCGCCCGGCACCGGCTACCTGACCGCAGCGGCCGCCGCCATCGCCGCCGTGCTCGGCGCCCTACTGGTGGACCAGCCGAGAACCACCGACGCGGAAGCATCGAGCGCCGGCATCCTCGTCTCGACAGCATCGACGGTTTCGACCGCCCGGCCGCTGCGCGACTGAACGACGATCGCGACCGGCTGCTCAGTCGGCGCCGAAGTCCATCGCCCCGTCGGCGGTCGCATCGTCGATGTCGGACGGGAACACCGTTGCGGTCAGCTCGGTGATGCCGCGTGCCTCACCGGGTTGCAACTCGCCGACCAAGGCGGACACGGCGCCGCCGACCAGACCGAGATGCGCGTACTGCTCCAGGCGGGTGCGTGAGTCGGCGATGTCGAGGTTGCGCATGGTGAGTTGACCGATCCGGTCGACCGGGCCGAACGCGGCGTCGCCGACCCGCTCCATCGACAGCTTCTCGGGGTGGTACGACAGGGCCGGGCCCTCGGTGTTGACGATCGAGTAGTCGTCGCCGCGTCGCAGTCGTACCGTCACCGACCCAGTCACCGCCGAGCCCACCCAGCGTTGCAGCGATTCGCGCAACATCAGCGACTGCGGGTCGAGCCAGCGCCCCTCGTACATCAGCCGGCCGAGCTTGCGGCCCTCGGCGTGATAGTTGGCCAGGGTGTCCTCGTTGTGGATCGCGTTCAGCAGCCGCTCGTAGGCGATGTGCAGCAGGGCCATGCCGGGCGCCTCGTAGATGCCACGGCTCTTGGCCTCGATGATCCGGTTCTCGATCTGGTCGGACATGCCGAGGCCGTGCCGTCCACCGATCGTGTTCGCCTCGCGCACCAGCGCGACCGAGTCACTGAAAGTGGCACCGTTGATGCTGACCGGCCTGCCCTGTTCGAAGGCGACGGTGACGTCTTCGGCGACGATCTCGACCGCTGGGTCCCAGAACCGCACCCCCATGATCGGCTCGACGATCTCGATGCCGGCATCGAGCGATTCGAGATCCTTCGCCTCGTGGGTGGCACCCCAGATGTTGGCGTCGGTTGAGTACGCCTTCTCCTTGGAGTCGCGATAGGGCAGCTTGCGCTCGGCCAGCCACTGGCTCATCTCGGTGCGTCCGCCGAGCTCGGTGACGAAGTCGTGGTCGAGCCAAGGCTTGTAGATGCGCAGCCGCGGGTTGGCGAGCAGGCCGTAGCGGTAGAACCGCTCGATGTCGTTGCCCTTGTAGGTGGAGCCGTCGCCCCAGATCCACACGTCGTCGTCGCGCATCGTGCGCACGAGCATGGTGCCGGTGACGGCGCGTCCGATCGGTGTGGTGTTGAAATACGTGCGCCCCGCGGAGCGGATGTGGAAGGCGCCGCAGACGAGCGCGACCAGCCCCTCCTCGACCATGGCGGCGGTGCAGTCGACCATGCGTGACAGTTCGGCGCCGTACTCCATCGCACGTCCGGGCACCGAGTCGATGTCGGGTTCGTCGTACTGGCCGAGGTTCGCCGTGTAGGTGCAGGGAACCGAGCCCCGCTCGCGCATCCACGCCACTGCCACCGAGGTGTCGAGGCCTCCCGAGAAGGCCAGGCCGACCCGTTCGCCGATGGGAAGTTTCGTCAGGACCTTGGGCATGGGGACGATCCTAAGGGCGGTCGGCGCCCGATTTCTGCACGGTCTCACCGCTACCCGACGCTACTGCAGCCGCCAGTGCGTCCAGCCCGCGCGGAGTCATGATCGACTGAAGCAGCGGAGTCGTCGCCGTTGTCATCGCCGTCTCGATCACCTCGCGCGACAGGTCGGGGAACGACACCGACATGGACGCGAAACCGTGCAGTACGCCCCACATCGACAGCGTCGAGAGCATCGGATCGAGGTCGGGCTTCAGCAGTCCTTCGGCCATCGCGTCGCGCGTGTTCTCGATGGCCCCCTGCAACGCTGCATGCTCCACGGTGCTGCCGCGGACGACGCCGTCACGACCCGAACCCATGAACAGGATGCGGTACAGGGCCGGGTGCTCGGCGGCCCATTGCAAGAGGGCGGCACCGCGGCGAACCATGCGTGTGACGGAGTCGCTGTCGTTGCGTTCGGCGAATTCCTCGAGGTGCTCGGTGAGCTTCGCGAACTCCGCATCGCACGCCTGGAACAGCAGGTCGCTCTTGGTCGGAAAGTAGTAGTAGAGGGCAGGCGGAGTGCAACCGACCCGGTCGACCACCGCGTCGATGGACACCGACGAGACGTCACCGGTGTCGATCAACAGCTCGATGACAGTGTCGAGGATGTCCTGCCTCAGTTGCCCGCGTGGACGACGCGCCACCCCGTCCCCTTCGGTACAGGTCGTCGGCATGCCGAGCGACCGGTGAATTTTTCAAGGCAGAACCTAGCAGTCCGTCCTTAGTTCAAATCTAAACCACTGAATAGTGGGATCAAACCCCGCGGCGCCGTGGCGTGCCAGGGGTCGCGCACCGACGTCCCGCCCCCGAGATGGGTGACGGGACGTCGCAAGGATCGTCAGGCGTCCGAGCGGGCCGCCCGGTTGAGTGCGGCGACCACGGCCTTCTGGGCCGCCGTGGTGATCGACTCGTGCATGGCGACACCCCAGACCACCCGGGTGTCGTCGCCGGTGCCGATCTCGGTTTCGACGTAGGCCACCGCGACCGCGTCCGTGCCGGACGAGAGCGCGTGCGAGGTGTAGTCCAGAACCCTCACCTCGTAGCCGAGAATGCTGACCGCGTCCGCGAACGCGTCCAGTGCACCGTTGCCCTCACCGACCAGGGTCTTCTCGACACCCTTGACCCGCACGTTGGCGGTGACCGTGTACCGGCCGCCGTTGCTGATGTCGGGCACGCTGAGCAGATCCAGCGGCTCGACGTCGCTCAGATACTCGGTCGAGAAGATGCGCCACAACTCGTCCGGGGTGACCTCGCCACCCTCGTTGTCGGTGTGACGCTGGACGACCCGGCTGAACTCCATCTGCAGCCGCCGGGGCAGCTCCAGGTGGTGCTCGGACTTCATGATGTAGGCCATCCCGCCCTTGCCGGACTGGCTGTTGACCCGGATGACGGCTTCATAGGTGCGGCCCACGTCGTGCGGGTCGATCGGCATGTACGGCGCCTCCCACGGGATCTCGTGAATCCCCTGGCCCTGCGCTGCGGCCTGGTGGGCCAGCGCTTCCAGCCCCTTCTTGATGGCGTCCTGGTGGGAGCCCGAGAAGGCGGTGTAGACCAGATCCCCCGCGTAAGGGTGGCGCGGGTGGACGGCCATGTTGGTGCAGTACTCGACAGTGCGACGGATCTCGTCGATGTCGGAGAAGTCGATCTGGGGGTCGATGCCCTGGCTGAACAGGTTCATGCCCAGGGTGACCAGGCAGACGTTGCCGGTGCGCTCGCCGTGACCGAACAGGCAGCCCTCGACCCGGTCGGCGCCCGCCATCACGGCCAGTTCGGTGGCGGCCACCGCCGTGCCCCGGTCGTTGTGCGGGTGCAGCGAGATCGCCACGTGGTCGCGGTTGCGGACGTGCCGGCCGAAGTACTCGATCTGGTCGGCGTAGGTGTTCGGGGTCGAGCGTTCGACGGTGGCGGGCAGGTTCAGAATAATTTCGCGGCCCTCGGACGGTTGCCAGACGTCCATGACCGCATTGCACACCTCCACCGCGTAGTCGGTCGGAGTCTGGGTGAAGATCTCCGGTGAGTACTGGTACCCGAACTCGACGTCGCGCAGGTTCTGCTCGGCGTACTTCATCACCAGTTCGGTACCACGGGTGGCCAGCGCGATGCACTGCGCCTCATCGATGCCGAATACCACTCGCCTGAACAGTTCCGCGGTCGCGTTGTACAGGTGGATGGTCGCACGCTGCGCCCCGATCAGGGACTGGGCGGTGCGTTCGATCAGGTCCTCACGGGCTTGGGTCAGGACGCTGATGGTGACATCGTCGGGCACGTGGCCACCCACGATCAGGTTGCGCACGAAATCGAAATCGGTCTGCGAGGCAGACGGGAAGCCGATCTCGATCTCCTTGTAGCCCATGCGCACCAGAAGGTCGAACATCTTCTTCTTGCGCGACGGGGTCATCGGATCGATCAGGGCCTGGTTGCCGTCGCGCAGGTCGGTCGACAACCAGCGCGGGGCTTCGGTGATCTTCTTGGCCGGCCAGGTGCGGTCGGGCAGGTCGACCGGTACGAACGGGGTGTACCGACCGAACGGCATCGGCGACGGCTGCTGCACCGGGGTGGGCTGCACGCGCGTACCGAATTGATTGACTGTGACTGTCATGGGTTCCTCTGAGTGCGGGTCTGGGAGTTCAGGCGCGTGAGAACACTCCGCAACGAGGAAGCCTGAAAGCTAGATCGAGGCCTCGCTGCGGCAGCCAAGAATGAGGCTGACCCATGTCATGGTGCACACGATACCCACACGACTCGCGATCCGTCACGCCGTCCACGCCGCTGTTGGGCATTCTCGGCTCTCGCGTCGGGCAGGATCTGCCCATGCGTTTCTCCGATCAAGCCCGCCGCGATCGCCTGGCGCGCAGGCACGCACTCCACCCGGTGCACCGGCTCGACGACGTGACGGACGTGGCTCGCGCCATGGTGGCCCTGCACGCCACGGAGCCGTCCACGGTGCATCTGGCCATTGCCGCTCGGCTGAACGAGCCGACCGTCGACCGGGTCGAGTCTGCCCTGTACGAGCAGCGCGGCCTGGTCAAGCAACTGGCCATGCGTCGCACTCTCTTCGCCTTCGCGCGCGAACTCCTGCCCGCCGTCTGGGGCAGCGCCTCGGCGCGCGTGGCGCTGCAGCAGCAGCTCCAACTCGGCCGTGACCTGGAGCGTCATGGCCTCACCGACGACGGCCCGGGTTGGGTCGAACGGGGTCGCGCCGCCGTGCTCGATCGGCTCGCCGGTGGTCACGCCCTGTCGGCGGCACGGCTGCGAGCCGAGCTGCCGGCCATCGACGGACGCACCGTCGTCGTCGAGGGAGCCACGCGTTGGCAGCTGACGAACGTGCCGTTCGCGCCGCGGCTGCTCACCGTGCTGGGAGCCGAACACAGCATCGTCCGGGGCCGTAACGAGGGCCACTGGCGCACCTCTCGTCCGGCGTGGACGCTGATGGACGACTGGCTGGGCGAGCAGCTGTCGCCGCTGTCGTCCGAGGAGGGGTACGCGCACCTGGTGCGGCAGTGGTTGTGGACCTTCGGCCCGGGCACCGAGGCCGACCTGGTCTGGTGGCTCGGGTCGACCAAGGCTGCAGTCCGGGCGGCGCTGCGCGATGTGCAGGCGGTACCGGTGACGCTCGACTCGGAAGACACCGGCTTCGTGCTGCCCGGCGACGACACGCCTGACGAGCCGGTCGAGGACTGGGTCGCGCTGCTGCCGGTACTCGACCCGACGTTGATGGGCTGGAAGGCACGCGACTTCTATCTCGATCCGGCGCTGGTGCCGCTGCTGTTCGACAGCAACGGCAACGGCGGCACGACCGCGTGGGTCAACGGACGGGTCGTCGGCTGCTGGGTGCAGGACGCCGACGGACGGGTGCTGGTGATCGAGTCCGTGCCTCAGCCGGCCCGACACCGCGCCATGCTGCAGGCCGAGGCGGAGCGGCTCACGGCCTTTCTCGACGGCGTGGTGATCAGCAACGTGTACCGCTCGCAGTTGATGAAAGGCGAACCGCTGCCCTGAGCATGCCTCGGCAGCCGCCATCCACTGCGATCAGGGTTCGGTGAGATCCGGCGGCAACTCGTCGGTGCCCCACACTCCGGACGCCTCGTCGCCGCGCACGCCGAACTCTTCGTCGACCACCCGGTCGGCGGTGCCGGGCAGGTACTGCCTCGCCTGCTGCCGTGAAAGGCCGGTGAGTTGCAACAGGTCGATCGCCATCGACCGCATCACGGTCAGCAAGGCGGTGTGACGCCAGTCGGCCAACGTCGAAGGATCAGGACCGCAATCGGCCGCGAGGTCCTTCGCGCTGGTTCTGGCCCGCCAGGGTGGGTGCCAGTAGAGCACCGATCCGGCCAGCGCGTGCAGGGTCGCGGCCGAGTCGTCGAGCAGCTTCGCGACCCCCGGGTCGGGGCCGGTCTCGGCCAGCATCCCCCGGCTCTGACGCAGCACCATCTCGCCCGTGCGGACGGCCCGCGCGCTCAGGTCCAGCTGCCGACCCAGCTCGTCGATCTGCGGACGATGCCGTCGCATCGCCGGATTGAGCGACACGATCTGTTCCGACGAGCGCCACGCGCTGCGCGCGTCCTCGATGATGCGATCGACCCCGCGCAACTGCGCGTGCGCGTCGCGCAGCCACTCGGCGTTGCCGGTGCACAGGCCTTCGGCGAGCATGCTGAACGCTCGAGCGAACTCGGTGAGCACGCTGCTGGCATAGCGTCGCGGACGGTTCAGCACATCGCCCGGCAGCAGGATCGCCAGCACCAGGGCCACTCCGGCGCCGACCAGGGCGTCGATCAGCCGGGATGGGCCGGCTCCGGCTGGCTGGCTCTCCAGGGTGCCGAGGCCGATCACCACCATGGCGTTGACGCCCGCCTGAATGGTGAACAGGTCACCCTGGTCGACCAGCCGGGCGATCAGCGCAGCCCCCAGCAGCCCGATCGCCAACTGCCAGCCGCCGGCTCCGAGATTGATCAGGATCAACTCTCCGATGCCCACCCCGATGGCTGCGCCGGCACCGATCTCGAGCACCTTGCGGGGCACCCGGTTGTAGGTGAAGCCGAGGCAGATCCAGGCTGCCACCGGCGCGAAGAAGGGCGCCGGGTGACCGAGCCCGAAGTGCGCGATGGCGTAGGCGATCCAGGCGGCGGCGGACGCGGTCAGCACCGGCATCAGCGAACCGCGGACACGCCTGGCCCCCTGGCGCAGGGAGAGACCGGCCAGCAGCAGGCGGCGGCGGTAGTCGAGCCGGTTCCAGGCGTCCTCGGCCAGCGAGGACACATTCGCAGCCAAGGTCGAGGCCGGACGCCGCGCGGGGTGCTCGCCCTCCGGATCGGTCACGCTGCGCAGTTTAGTCTGCGCACTCGTCGTCGGACCGGCCGGCGGGGCGGCCGGGCGCTCGCACAAAGAGTGCACCGTCGACCCACAGGCTGCGCACAGCATCGGCGCACAGGCTCAATGACATGACCAGCCCGCAGAACACCCCGCAGAGCCCCCGTCCCGACGATTGGACGTGGCGCGCCCCCGCGCAGCCGCTGAGCGACCACGCTCCCGGCAACACCTTCGGCCAGTTCCAGAACCCCACCCGGTCGGGTCCGGTGGCCACCGCGACGGCTCCCCGACGCTCGCGGGCCGCGATGTTCGTTGCCTCGACCGCCATCGCCGCAGTCGTCGGGGCGGGCGCCGGGGTCGGGGGCTACGCCTGGCTCGGCTCCCAGGCCGGCACGTCCGCCGCGCCAGCGATCAGCGCCGTGCCGGTCGCCCAGCCGTCCACCTTGGACGGCAGCATCACCGCCGCGGCCGAGAAGATCTCGCCTTCGGTGGTCACCATCACCGTGCGCTCGGGTCAGAGTGGCGGCATCGGCAGCGGCGTGGTGCTCGACACGGCCGGGCACATCCTGACCAACGACCATGTGGTCAGCGAAGCGGCCGGCACCGAGGGCATGTCGCGCAGCACCGCCTCCGCCACCCGCATCACCGTGACTTTCGAGGACGGCTCCACCGCCCCGGCCACGGTCGTGGGCACCTCGGCCAACAACGACCTGGCGGTGATCAAGGTGACCGGCGTCAAGGCCGACCTGCTCAAGCCCGCCACCTTCGCCGACACCGGCTCCGTTCTCGTCGGCCAGTCCGTCGTCGCGGTCGGCGCCCCGCTGGGGCTGAGCGAAACGGTGACCAGCGGAATCGTCTCGGCCACCGCCCGCCCGGTGCGCTCGGGCACCACCGGCAATGCGGTCTATCAGGCGGTGCAGACCGATGCGGCGATCAACCCCGGCAACTCCGGCGGCCCATTGGTCAACCTGAACGGACAGGTGATCGGCATCAACGCCTCGGGCGCGACCCTGTCCAGCGGCTCGTCGTCGGAGCAGTCGGGCAGCATCGGGCTGGGCTTCGCGATCCCGTCCGATGTGGCGGTGCGGGTGGCGAACGAGCTGATCGCGAACGGCAAGGCTTCCGACGCTTTTCTCGGCATCAAGCTGCAGTCGGGTGACACCTCCAGCGAAACCACCTCCGAAGGAGTCGTGCTGGCCGAGGTCACCGCCGACGGGCCTGCGGCCAAGGCGGGCCTGCGTACCGGCGACGTGGTCACCGCGGTGGACGGTGTCAACACCACCACCGCGGACGGCCTGATCGCTGCGATTCGGTTCCACGCGCCGGGTACGACGGTCTCGGTCGCGTACCTTCGTGACGACCAGCCGGGCAAGGCGCAGGTCACCCTGGGCTCCGCCTGATCAGCTCGTGTGCGTTGTCGCGGGAGGTGGGCGGCTCAGTAGCCGACGTGGCACCAGGGGCTGTTGGAGTACAGCGGGTGGTCGTTGCTGACGCTCGTGTACTCGGCGTCGTAGTACCAGGCGGCACCGTTCCAGTGCGCGATCTGAACAACCATCTGGTAGTTGCCGCGAGCCAGGTTCATTCCGGCCTGGGTGTAGCCGCGGGGAACCGTGTACCAGCCCGTCCAGCCACTCCAGGTTCCGGTGGCTTGGGTGTAGATGTTCGCCCGGTAGTGGGTCGGCGGGGTGGCGCCGGTCTGCAGCACGATCTTCAAGCTGGTGGTGCTGCACCGGACGCCGGCCGTCATCGAGGCACGGGACGGTGTGACCAGGATGCCGCGACTGTCGTAATCGGCGGCCTGGGCGGACGGGGCGGCGAGGGCGACGGCGGCAGCGGCGGTGGCGATCGATGCGGCGATCCGGGTGGCGACGGTGTGAGACATTTCTTCCTCCTGTTGGCTCTGGGTTGTTCCCCGATGTGCCTACCTTCGAGCCACCCTGTTAACGCCCGCTTAACGGGGTCCGCTGTGTCATCATCGAGCCGTGATCGCGTCCGCCGATGCACCTGCAGTCCGGCTGTTCGGACAGTGCGAGATCCGGGCTGCGCAGGGTCCGCCCCTGCGCGGCACACAACAAGTCGCCGTGCTGGCAATGCTGGCGCTGGCCGGCGGCCGGATCCTCGGCGAGGACGCCCTGATCGAGGGGATCTGGGGCGACCACCCGCCGGTCAGCGCGACGAACGCCCTGAGGGTCTACCTCTCCCGGGCTCGGCGGGCCTTGGCCGACAGCGGAGCCGGCATCAACCGCAGCGGTCCCGGCTACGTGCTGGTCGCTCCGGCCGAGACAGTGGACGTTCTCAGCTTCAGGAACGGGGTGCGCCGCGGCCGTGAGGAGCTACGGGCCGGCAACGTCACGGCCGCTCTGGTGCACCTCGGCAAGGCGGTGGAACTGGCCCGTGACGAGCCGCTGACGGGCCTGGCCGGCATGCCGTTCGCGGAGACGGCGATTCCGCAGTTGACCGCCGAGGTGGCCGACGCCACCGAGTCGTTGATCGACGCACGCCTGGCCGACGGCGAGGACGCCGGTCTGATCCTGGTGCTCGAACGTGCCTGCGCCGACACTCCGTTTCGCGAGCACCGCTGGGCGCAGTTGATCACCGCCCTGTACCGGGCCGGCCGGCAGACCGACGCGCTGGCCGCCTACCAGCGCGTCCGGGACCTGCTCGATGACGAGCTGGGCGTCGAGCCGGGGCCGGAGTTGGAGGCGCTGCACCTGGCGGTGCTGCGCCAGGACCCGTCGTTGATGCCGTCCAGGGCCACGGACGAGGACGACTGGCAGGCTCCCCCACCGCCGGCACCGAGGCAGGAGTTGACGGGCCGGGCCGAGCTGCTGGCCGAGATCGCCTCGCGGCTGGCGACGTCCGCCGGGCGGGTGCTGACGCTCGTCGGTCCCGGCGGGGTGGGCAAGACCAGCCTGGCGGTGGCCCTGCTGGCCCAGCATGACACCGGGCCGGGCCTCTTCCTGGACTTCGCCGACAGCGCCGGGGATCTCGCCACGGCCCTGCTGGACAAGGTGGACGCGACGGACCTCGACACCGCGCTGGCAAGGTTGGCCGGGCTGTCCGGAGCAATGATCGTGCTGGACAACCTGGAGCACCTGAGCGGGACGAGCGAACTCATCGCTCGGTTGGCAGCACAGGTTGTCGGAGACTCACGACTGCTCGCCACCAGCCGGCGGGCAGTGTTCACCGCGGGTGAGGTGGTGGTGACCGTTCCACCGCTCGCCGTGACCCAGCAGCCAGGAGCGGAAAGCGCAGCGGTGGCCCTTTTCGTGGCCCGCGCCCGCGAGCACCGTCCGGGCTTCACCCTGAGCGCCGACAACCGTGAGCTGGTCGGAGAGCTGTGCCGCCTGGTCGGGGGCCTGCCGCTGGCCATCGAGCTGATTGCTGCCCGGACCCGGGCGCTGCCGCTGGAGGCGTTGGTCCGTCTGGTCGGGCAGCGCCTCGACACGGTCGCAGACTCAGCCGGCGACCGACCGGTACGGCAGCAGTCGCTGCGCGCCGTGCTCGACGAGACCTGGGCCAGGCTCAGTGCGACGGCGCGCACGATGATGGGTCGGCTGGCCATGCTGGACGCCGCCTGCGGCTACGACATGGCCGCACTGCTTGCCGGGATCGCTCCGGCGGTGCAGCCGGACGAAGCTCTGATCGAACTGGTCGACGCCAGCCTGCTGCCGGCCCCGGACGAGGCGGGCCGCTATCAACCGTTGGTGCCCGTCCGGGCCTACGCCCGCGAACAGGCCGCCGACGGCGCTGAAGTGATGGACGAGCTGGTCGGCAGCACCCTGGCCGCGGTCCGCGCCGGTGGCGAGCCGCACGAGGTGGTGTGGCCGCACGTGGACGCGGTGCTGCGCTGGTGCCTTGCCGAGGGCTCTGGCGAACGGCTCGCCGATCTGGTGGCAGCCGCCTTCGACACCTGGTACTTCGCTGGCAACCTCGCCACCGCCCACCAGTGGGCCGTGCACGCCGCGGATCGCAGCGCCGGGGCGATCCGGTCGCGGTCGCTCGCCCTGGCCGCTCGGGCGGCCATCGCGCTGGCTAGGCCGGACAGCGCCGAACTGGCCGAGGAAGCATTGGCCAGCGGTCCCGAGATTTCGACCCGGGTCAGCGCGTTGACGACCCTGTCCCGGCTCGCAGTCGCCGGCGGTCGGGTCGATCAGGCCAACGGCTACGCCGAACAGGCGTTGGTGGCCGTCCAGGACGCGTCGGACGGCAGCGTCCGTGCTGCGGCGCTGGACCTGGCCGCCTGGACGGCCAGCATCGGTGGCGACGCCGAGCGGGCGCTCGAGTTGCTGCATCTGGCCACCCTGGCCGAGCCGCTGACCGCCGCGCCGATCCGCCGGTTGCTGCGTTTGCAGGACATGACGGACAACCTGCTGATCCTGGGCCGCTATGGCGAGGTGGTGGCCGCCGCGGAGGCTGCGCTGGCGTCCACCCGAGCGGCGGGCACGGCCGGCGCAGCCACACTGCCGGACGCCCTGGTTCAGTACGGGGCGGCGATGATCGCGGTCGGTCGTCCGCAGGACGCCCTCGACCCGATCGGCGAGGCGTGCCGGCTGGCGGAGGACTACGGCCGTGAGCTCACCGTGGCCGAGGCACTCGTGGTGCTGGCCGCTGCCCTGCAGGGCACCGGGCGGCCGGGCCTCGCCCTGCGGGTGTGGGGCGCCACCGACGCCTATCACGAGGCGCACGGCACCCTCGGCATGGGCTACGGCAACTGGCCCGCCGTCGCAGTGGCGCGGGCTGCGGCCCGGTCGGAACTGGGCGACACCGCTGCCCTGGACCAACTCCGGCTCGGGGCCGTGCTCGGCTGGCGAGCAATCCTGGCCCGCCTGGTTCTCGGCCCGACGACGGTCTGACCGCCCGGCACCGACGCCAAGACCGGGCTCAGGCGATCATCCGACGCAGCCGCCGCAGGCTGATCTCGCGGAGCTCGGCGGTGGTCGCCACCCGTTCGCTCTCTTCGTCCATCAACAACCGCCGGACGGCGAGCCGCAGCAGGTCGGAGGTGGTGCGTCCCGAGGGGGCCACCACCAGTGAGCGGCCGAACCGGGCGTGGTAGGCGGCCGAGACCGCATGCAGGTCGGCTGCGGTGCTGCCATCGGGGGCCGCCGAGGCACCGGCGGAGAGGAACGGCCAGCTGTCCAGCGCCTCGGACACCTCGAGCCAGGTCCAGGTCGACGCCAGTTCGCGGGCCGTCCGCAGCAGTCGCCCGCGGTCACCATAGGGTCGGCGCGCCGCCACTGCCCGAGCCCAGCGTGGGATCGCGACGCAACGCAACATGGCCTCGGCGGCCTCGGGCGCCGTCAGTGCGTCGAACTCCGCCAACCGCACCGCACCACCGTTCGGCATGGATCTCCTGGGCGCCGCTCGGGGGGGTGTGCGCTCGTGCCGAGGCTACGAACCGGATGTTTCAGCGAGACGCCGGGTGCATTACGCCGATGTGTCGGTGCCGCTCAGAAGCCCAGCCGATTGAGGTACTTGGCGCTGCGTTGCCAATCCTTGAGCACCTTCACCTTGAGGTCGAGGTGCACCGGCGTGCCGAGCAGGTTCGTGAGTTGCGTGCGGGCGGCGCTGCCGATGTCACGCAGCACCGCACCCCGGTGTCCGATCACGATGCCCTTCTGCGAGTCGCGCTCCACGATCAGCGAGGCGAAGATGTCGAGCAGCGGCTTGTTCTCGGCGCGGCCTTCACGCAGGCCCATCTCGTCGACCGTGACGGTGATCGAGTGCGGCAACTCTTCGCGCACCTTCTCGAGGGCCGCCTCGCGGATCAGCTCGGCGATCAGGGTTTCGGTCGGCTCGTCGGTCGCCTCACCCTCCGGGTAGTACGCAGGGCCCTCGGGCAGCGGCGCGATCAGCACATCGGTGACCAGATCGACCTGATCGTTGGTGAGCGCCGACACAGGCACGATCTCGGCCCAGCGAATGCCGTGGGCCTCTTCCAGGGACGCGATCCGCACCAGATGTTCGGCCATCCGCTGCTTGCTGACCAGGTCGGACTTGGTGGCCAGCGCGACCAGCGTCGGACGCCTCCGCAGCTTGGCGATCTCAGCCACCAGGAACTCGTCTCCCGGCCCGACCCGCTGATCGGACGGGAGGCAGACGCCGATCACGTCCACCTCGGACCAGGTCGCGTAGACCAGATCGTTCAACCGCTGGCCCAGCAGGGTGCGCGGGCGGTGCAGGCCAGGGGTGTCGATCAGCACCAACTGGGCATCCGGACGGGTGACGATGCCGCGCACGGCATGCCGGGTGGTCTGCGGTCGCGACGACGCGATCGCCACCTTCTGCCCCACGATGGCATTGGTCAGGGTGGACTTGCCGGCGTTGGGACGGCCGACGAAGCACGCGAAACCGGAACGGTGCATCAGCTGGCTCGCTTCGCGGATTCGGACGCGAGTTGCGCCGCGGCGTCGACACCGGCATCGGCCGGGTCGCTCTCGGGCTCTTCGACCAGGGACGCCAGCACGGTGAGAATGTTGTTGCGTCGTCCGATACCTCGCTCGGCCACCAACTGGATGCCTTCCCACTCGACGACGGAGCCGGGTATCGGCACCTTGTTCAGCTCCTTGCCCATCAGGCCGAGCACGGTGTCGACGTCGTCGTCGTCGACCTTCAGTCCGAACAGTTCACCCAGGTCGTCGACGCCGAGCCGCGCCGACACCCGGAATCGGTGCGGGCCGATCTCGATCGACGGCGGCAACTCCTGGTCGTACTCGTCCACGATCTCGCCGACGATCTCTTCCAGCACGTCCTCGATGGTGGCCAGCCCCGCGGTGCCGCCGAACTCATCCACCACGATCACCACGTGCGAGCGGGTGAGCTGCATCTCGCGCAGCAGCTCGTCCACCGGCTTGGAGTCGGGGCAGAAGGTGGGCCGACGCATCAGGCTCTCGACGGTTTCGGTGGCCTGGGCGCGCGGGTTGTCGTACATGCGCCGGATGGCGTCCTTGAGGTAGAGCACGCCGCAGATGTCGTCGACGTCCTCGCCGATCACCGGAATGCGGCTGAATCCGGACCGCAGCGCCAGCGATACCGCTTGGCGCACGGTTTTTTGCCGTTCGATGTAGACCATCTGGGTGCGCGGCACCATCACCTCTTTGACGATCGTGTCGCCGAGGTCGAAGACCGAATGGATCATCTTGCGCTCGCCGGCCTCGATCACGTCGGACGCCTCGGCGAAGTCGACCAGTTCGCGGAGTTCGGCCTCGGAACTGAACGGGCCGTCGGCGAAGCCCTTGCCGGGGGTGAGCGCGTTGCCGATCAGGATCATCACCTGCGGGATCGGTCCGAGCACCGTGGTCAGCAGGGCGAGCGGACGAGCGGCGGCCAGGGCGACCGCGTCCACGTTCTGCCGGCCGAGGGTGCGCGGGGCCACGCCGAGCAGGATGAACGAGACCAGCACCATGATGGCGACCGAGTAGAGCACCCGCTCCCAGGTGGCCTCGAAGCGTCCGAAGACGAACAGGGTGACCATCACGATCGCGACGATCTCCATCAGGATGCGCACGAACAACACGGTGTTCACCGTCGGAGCGGGATCTTCGGTGATGTGCACGAGGGTCTGCGCGCCCCCGCGGCCTTCGTCCAGCAGGCGCTGCGCCCGGCTCTTCGAGAACGTCTGTAGGGCTGCCTCGGCGGCGACCAGCAGTGCTGCCACCAGCACGCAGGTGGCGGCAACGGCCAACTCGAACCATTCGATGTCGGTCAACAGGGTTTCATCACTCGTTTCGCGCACGTGTTGTCGAGCCTGCAGTGTACGGCACCCGCCTCGGACGGCGTCAGCACGGCCGCGGCGATGACACGCCAGGACCCTGGCGCTGACACGCCAGGACCCCGGCGCTCAGCTTTGGATTCGTTGCTCAGGTTCAAACCTGCGCAACGAGTCCAAACCTGAGCAACGTCCGCCGGCGCCTCGCCATCGGCAGCATGATGACCAACGTGCCCACACCCGAGCTGACCACCGTCCTGCTCTTGCTGGTCGCGGGTGTGCTGACCGGCATCGTGGGTTATGGCGCGGGTCTTGCCTCGCTGGTGTCGTATCCAGCTCTGCTGGCCGCCGGTCTGCCACCGCTGACCGCCAACCTGACCAACACGGTCGCCCTGTTCGGCACCACCGTCGGCGGCATCAGCGCCGCTCGCAAAGAACTGAGGACGGTGCGCCGCCATCTGCTGCCCTACGGGTTGATCGCCGTCGCCGGCGGCGTGACCGGCGCCGCCCTGCTGCTGGCCGCACCGCCCGAAGTCTTCGAGAGCGTCGTGCCGTGGCTGGTGCTGTTCGGCTCGATCATGCTGATGCTCGCCCCGACACTGCGTCGGTTGCACGCCGGCCGGATCGACCATCGGCATCCGGCTGTTCGCATCGCCCTCGGTGCGGTGGCGATCTACGGTGGCTACTTCGGGGCCGGCGCCGGGGTGCTGGTGCTGGCCGTGCTCAGCGCGGTGCTCGAACACACGCTGGCCGAGCTCACGGCCCTGCGCAGCTTTCTGCTGGGCTGCGCCAACCTCGTCGCCGCCCTGGTGTTCGTGATCACCGGCGGTGTCTCCTGGTTGCATGCCGTGCCGCTCGGGGCCGGCGCCGTGCTGGGCGCAGCGCTCGGCCCGGCGATCATGCGCCGGGTGCCCGAGGGGCCGGCCCGCATCGTCGTCGCACTGGCCGGCGTCGGACTCGCGGTGAAGCTGTTCCTCGACAACTACTACCGCTGAGGCGTTACGAATCGCGCGCCCGGGGCCGCCAGGCGTACGAGTAGCCTGACCTGGATCTCGACCAAGGAGTGCACGTGTCCGATGCGGTGAACCTGGTGATTCTGGGGGCGTCCGGCGATTTGACGCATCGACTGCTGCTACCCGGGCTGGGCACCCTGCTGGCGGCTCAGCCCAAGCGCAAGGTGCGCCTGGTCGGTGCAGCGGCCGACGAGCTCACGCAGGAGCAGTGGCAGCAGCGCGTGGCCGAGGCCGTCGGCGGCAGCGGCTGCACCCAGAAGGTGGTCGACCGACTCGTGCAGGGCACGCGCTACGTGCGCGTCGATGCCACCAGCGCCACCGATCTTCGCGCCCTGCTCGACGGACTGACCGGGCCTGTCGTGCTCTACTTCGCCCTGCCGCCGGCCATCTCGATGCGGGCCTGTGAGGCCCTGTCGACCTTCGGCCTGCCCGAGCAGGTGAGCCTCGCCATCGAGAAACCCTTCGGAACCGACCTGGCCTCCGCCCAGTCGTTCAACGCCCTGCTCCGACGGCTGGCGCCCGAGCAGCGGGTGTTCCGGGTGGACCACTTCCTGGGCAAGTCGACCGTTCTGAACCTGCTGGGCCTGCGCTTCACCAACCGATTCTTCGAACCGGTCTGGAACCGCGACAACGTGGCGCGGATCGAGATCATCGCCGACGAGGCCCTGGCTCTCGAGGGTCGCTCCGGCTACTACGACCACTCCGGCGCGCTGAAGGACATGATCCAGAGCCATCTGCTGCTGGTGATGGCGCTGCTCTGCATGGAGGCGCCGAACCGGATCGAGGCCGGCGAGTTGCGCGATCTGCAGGCGCACGTGCTGCGCGCCACCCGGCTGTGGGGCGACGACCCGGCCGCTTCGTCCAGCCGGGCGCGCTACACGGCCGGACGGATCGGCGATCGCGACGTGCCCGACTACGTGAACGAACCCGGCGTGGACGGCGCTCGTTGCACCGAGACGCTCGCCGAGGTGACGCTCGAGATCAACAGCGCCCGCTGGCACGGGGTGCCGATCCGGCTGCGTAGCGGCAAGGCCCTGGGCGACGGCGTCCGGGCCATCACGGTGATCCTGAAGGACGCGTTCCAGCCCGATGGGTTTCACAACTCCAGCCAGCCGAACGTCGTCGTGATCGGCATGGCGAACGAGGTTCTGCAGGTGCGGGTGAACACCAACGGCGCCGACGACAAGTTCTCGATCGAAGAGTCGGTGCTCAGCGCCGACCTGGGCGACAGCCCGGTGCGGCCCTACGGCGAGATCCTGTCGCACATCATGGACGGCGACCCGCTGCTGTCGGTGCGTGACGACGTGGCCGAGGAGTGCTGGCGACTGCTCGGTCCGGTACTGGACGCCTGGCGCGCCGACCAGGTGCCGCTGGACAGTTACCGTGCCGGTTCGTCCGGGCCGACGAGCTGGACCTGAGTCCGGTCGGTTCGAGATTAATGGTCATAGAGACTAGAACCCTGTGGTGACTCTCCTCCCCCGCCGTGGTTCGGCGCCCGCCGCCCTCACCGCCCTCGCGATCGGCAGCTTCGGCATCGGCATGACCGAGTTCGTCGTGATGGGGTTGTTGCCCGACCTGGCCAAGGACCTGCTGCCCAACGCCTGGGCGACGAACTCCGAATCTGCCATCGCGCAGGCCGGATCGCTGATCTCGCTCTATGCCCTCGGTGTGGTGATCGGCGCCCCGACCATCGCCGGCTCCGTCGCACGGTTTCCGCGGCATCGGGTGATGGTCGCCCTCGCCCTGGCGCTGACCCTCTTCAACGCGCTCACCTTCGTGGCTCCCAGCTTCGAGTGGGTCGCCGCGTCCCGACTACTCGCCGGGTTGCCGCACGGCGCCTACTTCGGCATCGGCGCTCTGGTGGCGTCCGATGTGATGGGGCCGGGCAAGCGTGCCCAGGGCGTCGCCTTCGTGTTGACCGGCCTGACCATCGCGAACGTGGTGGGGGTGCCGGTCGGCACCTTCCTCGGGCAGAACTTCGGCTGGCGGACGACATTCATGGTGGTCGCGGGCGTCTTCGCCCTGGCGACCGTCTGCATCGCCGCCTTCGTTCCGCACCATGAGGGCAACCCGGAGCGCACCCTGCGGGCGGAGTTGCGGGTGTTCCGGATCGGTCAGGTCTGGCTGACTCTCGCGATCGGCGCCATCGGCTTCGGCGGCTTCTTCGCCGTGATCAGCTACGTGGCGCCCATGGTCACCGACGTCGCGCACGCCCCGGCGTGGGCGGTGCCGTTGATTCTGGTGATCAGCGGCGTGGGCATGACGATCGGCAACCTGCTCGGCGGCCGGTTCGCAGATCGGAACCTGCGCGGCACCCTGCTGGCGGGGTTCGTCGGTACCGCAGTCGTGCTGGCCCTGATCGGACTGACGGCGCAGTGGATCGTCGCGCTGGCCGCGCTGCTGTTCACCCTCGGCATCTTCGGCTCGATCCTGGCGCCGTCGATCCAGACCCGGCTGATGGACGTCGCACAGGACAACCAGTCGATCGCCGCAGCGCTGAACCACTCGTCACTCAACATCGGCAACAGCCTCGGCGCCCTGTTCGGCGGCACCGTGATCGCTGCCGGCTGGGGGTTCGTCGCGCCGGCCTGGGTCGGGGTGGCGATGGCCCTGATCGGCCTGGTGCTGGCAGCAGTCAGCTTCGCGCTCACCCGGCGGCCCCGGGTTCTGGCAGAGGCCTCGGCGAGAAGCTGAGCCGACGCTACCCAGATAGCTCTTTGTCCGGCTGGTTGAGCTTGTCGAAACCGCTCCCGAGCCAAACAAACACGTGGGCTCGACAACGGAGCCACTAGTAGCGCAGTCGCGCGCGTGGAGCGGGTGGGCTGCACCCGGTCAGGGTCGGTCGGGCGTTGGTGAGCTCGGCGGCGAAGGCCGGTCAGATTCATGCTCACCCGTCATCCACGAGTGAACCTGGGCGGGACCGGGTGCAGCCCAACCCCCCGGACGCAGACCAGCGCGAGGGTTTGGTCTGGACAAGTGGTCTCGACAAGCTCGACCAGCCGGACTGGGTCTCGACAAGCTCGGCCAACCGGAATGGGGCTCGACCAGCCGGAACTCAGCCCTGCAGGTGCGTCGCGTGCCTCGAGGTGCGCAACCAGGCGATCAGGGCGTCCGCCTGAAAACGCTGGAACGCCCGGACGGTGGGCAACCCGGGCGGAGGGGGCAGCCTCGTCATCGTCTCGAAGAAGCCCAGGGCCATCACCAACAATCCGACCAGTGCGGCGGCCGGCACACCGTGTTGGTCTGCCACGTGGTCGATCCATTCGTCGGGCCGAACCGAGTCGTCGCCGCTCGAGATGAACTCGATGCACAACAGGGTGGGATCGACCCAGGCCGCGCCACGAACGGCCCACGGCCAGTCGATGATGACCAACGACCCGTCCGGTCGCAGCAGCAGGTTGTCGGCACGCAGGTCGAGATGCAGAAGGGTGTCACCGTCCAGGTGATCGACCGCGAGCCGCACCAAGTCATGCAGACGGCCGACCCGGGTGGACAGCCAGGGCGGCAGGTCACCGCCCGAGCCCAAGGTGGGCCAGAACGCCTCCCAGTCCGCGAGCGCGTCGCCCACGCTCTGCAGCCCCTCGATCGGCGCGGGTGTCATGCGGGTGGCGAACCGGTGCAACTGGTCGAGCACGCCACGGATCGAGTTCTCCGTCCAGGGCAGGGACGGGTGGGCGCCCTCCACGTGCTGAAGCAACAGGGCGACCCAGCCGTCCGGCCTTTCGTCGTGGCGGTCGATCAGCTCTGCCACCGGAGCACCTGCGGGCAGCGCGGCCAGCACCTCGCCCTCGGCGCGCAGCAGTGACGCGCTGAACGCATTGATCGACGGATGCACGGCCTTGGGGAACGCGGCCCTGCCGTCGGCGGTGAAAAGCGCATCCGTGGTGCCCGGCGAGAAGCCGCCGTTGGCGTGGACGACCCGCGCGATCGGAGCCCCGAGTACGGCCTCGGCCCAGCCCTGCACCTGGCTGGGCAGCTCGGGCCAGCGCAGGCGGCTATTGGCCGGCATGAGCCTTCCAGGCAGCGATGACCTGATCGTTGAGGGCGAACATGACCGCCTTCTCGTCCGGCTCGGCATGATCGTGGCCGAGCAGGTGCAGCAGGCCGTGAATCAGCAGGTAATCGGCCTCCTCCTCGGGCGTGCGGTTCGAGGCGGCCGCCTGCGCGGCCGTCACGGTCGGGCACAACACGATGTCGCCGAGCATGCCCAGCGGCGGTTCCTCGCCGTCTTTGGGTGGACGCAGCTCGTCCATCGGGAAGCTCAGCACGTCGGTGGGGCCGGCCTCGTCCATGTACTTCTCGTGGTAGGCGGCCATCGTCGCCTCGTCGACCAGCAACACCGACAACTCTGCCTGCGGATGGATGCGCAACGCGTCCAGCGCGAACAGTGCGAGCGCCACCAACCGCTGCTCGTCGACGGCGACGCCCGACTCGTTGTTCAGATCGACGCTCAACTCAACGCTCCAGGTGCTGGGTGGATTCGAACCGGTCGTAGGCGGCCACGATGCGTCCGACCAGCTTGTGCCGCACCACGTCGTGGTTGTTCAGCCGGCAGAAGGCGATGTCGTCGACGCCGTCGAGGATGCCCTCGACCATGCGCAGGCCCGAGCGGGTGCCGGTGGGCAGGTCGACCTGGGTGACGTCGCCGGTGACCACGATCTTCGAGCCGAAGCCGAGCCTGGTGAGGAACATCTTCATCTGCTCCATGGAGGTGTTCTGCGCCTCGTCGAGGATGATGAACGCGTCGTTGAGCGAGCGGCCACGCATGTAGGCCAGCGGCGCCACCTCGATGGTGCCGGCGGTCAGCAGCCGCGGCACCGAGTCGGGATCGACCATGTCGTGCAGGGCGTCGTAGAGCGGTCTCAGGTACGGGTCGATCTTGTCGGTCAGCGTGCCGGGCAGGAACCCGAGCCGCTCGCCCGCCTCGATCGCAGGCCGGGTCAGGATGATCCGGTTGACCTCCTTGGCCTGCAGCGCCTGGACCGCCTTGGCCATCGCCAGGTACGTCTTGCCGGTTCCGGCCGGGCCGATGCCGAAGACCACGGTGTGGGCGTCGATGGCGTCCACGTAGCGCTTCTGGTTCAGCGTCTTCGGACGGATGGTGCGGCCCCGGCTGGACAGGATGTTCTGGGTGAGCACCTCGGCCGGGCGCAACGTCTCGGACTGCAGGGCCGTCATGCCGACCACCCGCTCGACGGCGTCCGCGGTGAGCCCCTGGCCGGTGCGGACGATGGTGATCAGTTCGGTGAGCACTTCGGCGGCAACGGTGACGTCGGTCGGGTTGCCGGT